>ENA-UEPJ01000864-UEPJ01000864.1-human-gut-metagenome-genome-assembly--contig:-NODE-864-length-39542-cov-10.905258_pt1 | contig 39542 bp, 38 predicted proteins | sample MGYA00242890_ERZ507896 | MGnify/ENA primary metagenome ERZ507896 (study PRJEB26167, sample SAMN06115508) | human gut metagenome | host: Homo sapiens | place: China:Qinghai | collected 2015-08-20...
CGAGTTGCCCCGATTAGAACCTGAATCTAACGCGTCTGCCAATTCCGCCATATCCGCATATTCTGTTGTGTTCGTGAGCTGTGTCTCTCGGAACGATAGTTATTATACCAGATATACGCAGAATGTCAAGCATTATTTTCAGATTTTCTCGACAAATTTTTGCGGCAAAATTGATGCACTCTGAATAGCCGCTGTAGGGCGAAATTTTCGCCAAAGTGTGATACAATAAACAGGACGCGCTGCGGGTGCTCCTGTATGCGCAGACTAAGAAGCTGCTTTTGCACACCGCAGCACACCGCTGCGCGGCCCGCTTGCTGCCATACCGGCAGTGGCGCGGTGTCGGCCCGGTGCGCCCCGGAGCGGGAAAGCGGCTGCCGAGAAAATGAGGGAAAACAGAATGTTCAATGTTATCATTTTCCTGCTGGGGGCAGGCATCATGTTCTTTATGGCGCTGCGCAGTGTGCTGGCACGGCGCAGGCTGTGCACGCAGGGGCAGAAGGTCACGGCCACGGTGGAGGGCACTGTGCAGAGCCGGAATGGTGGTGCCTACGTGCTGGCCTTTACCACCGCAGGCGGCAGCCATCGGCTGCACTACCCGAAGCCTGCGCGGGGCAAGAGCTTTGCGGTGGGGGATACCGTCACCTTATACTATGACCCCGACGCCCCGGAGAAGATGTACGTGGAAGGCGACCGGGCCACGCTGGGAGCCGAGGTGCTGTATGCCGTGCTGGGTGTGACCCTGCTGGTGCTGACCGTGGGCATTGCCCGCTGAAAGGGGAAAAGAGGATGAAACTGGAACATTTTGGCATGGCTGAGCCGGGCGACTGCCGTCTGGTATTCACAGCCGGTGCCGAGGAACTGGCGGCAGCCATTGCACAGGTGCAGGCAGGGCCGGACGCGCCGCAGGAAGAGGACGGTCTGCTGACTGAGGCGGTGAACCGCACCATTCTGGGCGGCTTTTCGGCGCTGTACGAGCAGCTGGTGCGGGAGTACCATGTGGTGCCGGTGACCGACCCGGATTTTGAATTGCTGGCGGTGAACCGGGCCGAGGGCTTCCGGGCAGGGGCGCAGTTCTACGCGCTGCCGCCGTTGGAAGTGGGGCAGTACACCGGTTTCGTGCAGGCCGTGGAGCCGCACCCCATCCGGCAGCTGACCATTGAACTGGAGATCAACCGTCACCACGGCGACGAGGAGCGTGCAGCCGACGCCGCGGGCAAGGCTGCGCTGCGCCGGCAGGTGGCCCGGGACATCTGGGCCCAGCGCTGCGCACAGGCGGTGCAGCGTGCCCGCAGGGAGCTGGTGTGGCAGCTGGGCGATGCGGTAACGGGCACCCTGCCCAAACAGCTGGTGGGCGGCAATTATTTTGCCGAGCAGCGGCAGTTCAACCTGAGCCTGCAGGCCAACGGCATCAACTTTGACCAGTTCCTCAAGGTGCGCGGTCAGACCGTGGAGGAGTTCCGCGTCTGGCTCCACACGCAGGCAGAGCGCAAGCTGCGCAGCTGGCTGGGGCTGTTGCTGGTGGCGGAAAAAGAGGGCCTTGCCCCCTCGGACGCCGAGGTGGAAGCAGCCGCTGCCCACTGGGACGCGAAGCTGGACGGCGAGCGTACCTTCCCGGCCAACGATGCACGCAAGGTGCGCCAGCGTCTGGCCCGGGAGAGGGCAGAGCAGTTCATCGTGGAGCATTCCACCCTCACTCCGCCGCCCACTGAACCCATCGTGCAGAAAGTTGAAAGCAAATAATAACAAAAAGGAGAGATTCGGCACATCTCTCCTTTTTGTTATTATTATCAGAGGCTCTCAGGTCTCCACGCCTTCGAACTGGCTGTTGTAGAGCTTGGCGTAGAAGCCGCCTGCCGCCAGCAGCTGGTCGTGATCGCCCTGCTCCACGATGTGGCCGTCCTTCATCACAAGGATGACGTCTGCCTCCCGGATGGTGGAAAGGCGGTGGGCTACGATGAAGCTGGTGCGGCCCTGCATCATGCGGGCAAAGGCTTTCTGGATGCGCACCTCGGTGCGGGTATCGATGGAGGAGGTGGCCTCGTCCAGAATCAGCATCGGCGGCAGGCAGAGCATCACGCGGGCGATGCACAGCAGCTGCTTCTGGCCCTGACTGATATTGCCGCCGTCCTCGGCGATAACGGTGTCGTAGCCCTCGGGCAGGCGGCGGATGAAGCTGTCGGCGTGGGCGGCTTTGGCTGCTGCCACCACTTCTTCCAGCGTGGCGTCCGGCTTGCCGTAGGCGATGTTCTCCCGCACGGTACCGGCCCGCAGCCAGGTGTCCTGCAGCACCATGCCGTAGCTGCCGCGCAGGGAAGCGCGGGTCACATCCCGGATGTCGGTGCTGGATACTTTGATGCTGCCGCCGTTCACGTCATAGAACCGCATGAGCAGGTTGATGAGGGTGGTCTTGCCGCAGCCTGTGGGGCCCACGATGGCGATGCGCTGACCGGGCTTCACGTCGAGGCTCAGTCCCTCGATCAGCGGGCGGTCGGGCAGGTAGCGGAAGGAAACGTTTTCCAGCTGCACATGACCGTCCGGCTGCAGCACGGGGGCGTTTTCGGCTTCCGGCACCTGATCGTCGGCGTCCAGCAGGTCGAACACGCGGGCCGCACAGGCCAGAGCGTTCTGCAGCTCCGTCACCACGCCGGAGATCTCGTTGAAGGGCTTGGTGTACTGGTTGGCGTAGCTCAAAAACACGCTCAGCTGGCCGATGGTGATACCGCCGCGCACTGCGTACACGGCACCCACAAGGCCCACGCCTGCGTACACGATGTTGTTCACAAAGCGGGTGGCGGGGTTGGTCAGGCTGGAGAAGAAGATGGCCTTCAGGCTCACATCCTGCAGGCGGCTGTTTACCTCGTCAAAGGCGGCAAGGCTCTCGGTCTCGTGGCCGAAGGCCTGCACCACCTTCTGGCCCTCGATCATCTCGTTAACCAGCGCGGTCTGCTCGCCGCGCACGGTGCTCTGGCTCTGGAAGTAACCATAGCTGCGCTTGGCAAGGAAGCTTGCCACCACAAGGCTGAGCGGGGTGATGCACACCACCACCAGCGTGATGGGCACATTCTCGCTGAGCATGAAGAGCAATGTGCCCAGAATGGTCAGGATGCCGCTGAACAGCTGGGTGAAGCCCACCAGCAGGCCGTCCGCAAAGGTGTCCACATCTGCCACCATGCGGCTCACGATGTCGCCGGAGGGGTGGCTGTCCAGATAGGACAGCGGCAGGGTCTGGATCTTGCGCAGGGCTTCGTTGCGCAGGTCGCGGCTGACAAGAAAGGTAATGCGGTTGTTGCACACGCTCAGCAGCCACTGGGCCAGCGCAGCCGCTGCGGCTACCACCAGCACTTCAATCATAATGCGCATCACACCGCCAAAATCCACGGTGCCTTTGCCCAGCATCAGATCGATGGCGCTGCCGCACAGGATGGGGATATACAGCTGTGCGCCCACGCTCACGGCGGCCACCACAAGGCTGCACACCACAAACAGGGAATAAGGTCTGATCTTGCCCAGAACACGGGTCAGGGTGGCCTTGCGCTGCTGCGGGGTCAACCTGTTTTTTGCTTTTGCACTCATTTCTGCGCATCCCCTTTCTTGAACTGGCTCTCGTAGATCTCCTCGTAGACGGGGCAGGTCTGGCGCAGCTGGTCGTGGGTGCCGATGCCCACCAGATGACCGTCGTCCAGCACCAGGATCTGATCCGCGTGCTGCAGGCTGGCGGCACGCTGGCTCACGATGAACACGGTCAGGCTGCCGGGCAGAGCCGCCAGTGCCTTGCGCAGGGCGGCGTCGGTGGCGTAGTCCAGTGCGCTGGCGCTGTCGTCCAGAATGAGGATGTCCGGCCTGCCCACAAGGGCGCGGGCAATGGTCAGGCGCTGCTTCTGGCCGCCGGACAGGTTGCGGCCGCCCTGCTCCACGGGCTCGTCCAGCCCAAGGGGCTTCGCCCGGACGAATTCTGCCGCCTGTGCGGTCTCAAGGGCCTGCCACAGCTCTTCATCCGATGCATTTTTGCGGCCCCACAGCAGGTTGGAGCGGATGGTGCCGCCGAACAGCTGGGCCTTCTGCATCACCACGGCCACCTTGCCGCGCAGTGCTTCGCGGGGGTAGCTGTGGACGTCGCGGCCCATGATCTCCACTCTGCCCTCGGTGGCATCGTAGAAGCGGGGGATAAGGTTTACCAGACTGGATTTGCCGCTGCCGGTGCCGCCGATGACGCCGATGGTCTGGCCCTGCTTTGCGGTAAAGCTGATGTCGGAAAGGCTGGGTGCGCCTGCGCCTGCGTAGGTCAGGCTTACGTGGTCAAAGCGAACGGCATCGCCGGTTCTTCCGGCGGGCACCTCGCCCGGAAGCTTTTCCGGGAAGGCCATGCCGGGCTGCGTGTCCAGCACAGCCTGCACGCGGCCTGCGCAGGCAAGGCCTTTGCTCACCTGCACGATGAGGTTGGCCAGCTTGACCAGCTCCACCAGGATCTGGTTCATGTAGTTTACCAGAGCAATGACGTCGCCGGAGGCCATTCCGCCCACATTGATCTCGATGCTGCCCACATACAGCAGCGCCACGATGGCAATGTTGATGAGCACATAGGTCAGCGGGTTCATCAGGGCGGAAATGTGGCCCACATGCAGCTGCATCCGGGTCAGCAGGTCGTTGGCGTTCTCAAAGCGCTCCACCTCGCTGGCTTCCTTATCAAAGGCGCGCACGACACGCACACCGGTCAGGTTTTCGCGGGTCAGGCCCAGCACGCGGTCCAGACGGTTCTGCACCGTTTTATACAGGGGCCGCGTGGCTGCCATGATGCTGAACACCACCACGCTCAGCAGCGGGATGGTGACAACAAAGATCAGCGCGGCCCGGGCGTTGACCGTAAAGGCCATGACCATGGCACCGATGACCACGAACGGACTGCGCAGGAACAGGCGCAAAAACAGGTTCAGGCCGTTCTGCACCTGATTCATGTCGCTGGTCATGCGGGTGATGAGGGTGCTGGTACCCAGCGTGTCCATCTCGGTAAAGCTCAGGGTCTGGATATGCGCAAACAGGGCATGGCGCAGGGCCGTGGAATAGCCCACCGCCGCCTTTGCGGAAAAATACTGCGCCGTCAGGCTGCAGACAAGGCCGATGAAGGCCAGCAGCAGCAAAAGCCCGCACCGCACAAGGATGTAGTGGAAATCGTGGGCGGCAATGCCGATGTTCACGATGTCCGCCATCACCAGCGGCACGAACAGGTCGAACGTAGCTTCCAGCATCTTGAAAAGGGGAGCAAGCGCAGCCACGCGCTTGTAGCCCTTCAGGTAGCTCAGCATCTTGTTCAAGGCGGTTCTCCTTCTTTCTATACATTATAAAATCACCTTATTATAGCGCAGAAAAAGGCAAAATGCCATAGGGAAATAACCCTCTTAGTCTCGCATTCGGCCGCCAAGGGGGAGTTTTCTGGTGCTTGACCGTCAGATTCATAAAAGCTCGCCCTTCGGGAGAGCTGGCAAACCCGTAGGGTTTGACTGAGAGGGTTTCAACTGTTGATTGAGAAATTGCGCAAAACCTGTTATACTGAAATAGATTACAGAAACTGGAAGAATGGTGAGCAGATGGCAAGAAGAGCAGATGGCGGCATCCGGCTGCGCCCGGTGGGCACCCACAAGCGTCGGCAGACCGCCCCGACCTACAGCCCGGCGGGGACCGGCTGCCCGGCCTTTGAGCAGGCAGTGGAAAATCTTTACAAGGGCCAGAACGAGGAAGCGTTCTGGACGCTGATGGGCGCACTGAACTATGCGCTGGAAATGGAGACCCATGTTCTGGTGCCGCTGCAGACGGCTCTGACCGTGCACAACATGCCCGCTCCCTGGACGGAGCACCCGGTCCCGGCCGAAAAGGCAAAGGGCCTGCAGCTGTGGACCCTGCGCAATGACAAGGGCCGCACATGGCTGCCGCTGTTCACCTCCGGCGCCGCGGCCTGCGGCGACCGCAGCACCGCCGCCCGGCCTATGGCGGACTACACGCTGCAGGATGCCATGGAGCTGGCCCTCAGCACTCCGGGCATCGATGGCGTGGTGCTGGACCCGTGGAGCCACTCGGCTACGCTGGATGGGGCACTGCTCAACGGTCTGCTGCACGCGGGCCACACCCCTGAGGAACCCGGAGACGCGGAGGCGGACGCCGGAAAGGAAGCCGCCCGCAAGGGCTGCTGGGAACAGGCGGTGGAGTGCTTTGAAAAAGCCGCCGAGCTTGGCAGCGCCATGGGACTTTCCCGGCTGGCAGACTGCATCTATAAGGGCCGCGGCACCCGGCCCGGCCGCACACAGGCCCGCCGCATGTGGAAGGAAGCCGCAGAGAGCGGCGAGGTGCTCTCCATGATCGCTTTGGGCGATGACTGCGCCGCCCGGGGTGAGACCGGCAGAGCGCTGATCTGGTACCGGAAAGCGCGGGAAGCCGCTGCCCGCATGCCGGATATCGAGTACACCCCGCAGGTGTGCCTGCGCATGGCCCAGACCGAGACCCGCTACACCAGCCGCAAAAAGGCGCTGGCGCTTGCGGCAGAAGCAAGGCAGGGTTTTGCCCTTCTGGCCCGGGAACAGGAGCCGGACGCGGCCCAGTGGCTGGCCGAGGCGGAACAGCTCATCCGGGAGCTGACCGCTGAGCCGCCTGCACAGCCTGCAGCCTATGACATGGATTCTTTACAATTGGACTAAAAAAGCGTCATACAGATACGCTACAATAAACAGAAAGTGATAAAAATTCTGTGCAGAAACGGCACCGGAGAGGAAACAGACGATATGAGCAAAGTGATCGGCATTGATCTGGGCACGACCAATTCCTGTGTGGCAGTGGTGGAGGGCGGCAAGCCCGTGGTCATCACCAATGCGGAGGGCGAGCGCACCACCCCCAGCGTTGTGGCCTTTACCAAAGACGGGGAGCGTCTGGTGGGCGGCGCAGCCAAGCGCCAGATCGCCACCAACTCCGGGCGCACCATTTCCAGCATCAAGCGACACATGGGCTCCGATTACCGGGTGCACATCGACGGCAAGGACCTGACCCCGCAGGAGATCAGCGCCATGATCTTAGCCAAGATCCGCCGCGATGCCGAGAGCTATCTGGGTGAGCCGGTGACCGAGGCGGTCATCACGGTGCCTGCCTACTTTGACGACAGCCAGCGCAAGGCCACGCAGGACGCGGGCCGCATCGCGGGCCTGAACGTGCTACGCATCATCAACGAGCCTACTGCCGCTGCTGTGGCCTACGGTCTGGATAACGAAGCAGCGCAGAAGATCCTTGTCTATGATCTGGGCGGCGGCACCTTTGATGTGTCCATCATCGAGATCGAGGACGGGACCTTTACGGTGCTTGCCACCGGCGGCGACACCCATCTGGGCGGCGACGACTTCGACCAGCGCATCGTGGAGTATGCCGTGGCAGAGTTCAAGAAGTCTGACCGCATCGACCTCAGCCGCGACCCCGCTGCCATGGGCCGCCTGAAGGAAGAGGCCGAAAAGGCCAAGAAGGAGCTTTCCAGTGCGCCGTCCGCACAGCTGAACCTGCCGTTCATTGCGGTGGGCAAGGACGGCCCGCACCATCTGGACCTTTCGCTGTCCCGCCCGCAGTTTGAGATGATGACCGGCGACCTGCTGGCCCGCACAGTGGCTCCCGTGCAGAATGCCCTGCGGGACGCAGGCATTTCCGCCAGCCAGCTGGGCAAGGTGCTTCTGGTGGGCGGCAGCACCCGGATGCCTGCGGTGGAGCGTCAGGTGAAGGAGCTGCTGGGCTGCGAACCCAGCCACAACCTGAACCCCGATGAGTGCGTTGCCATGGGCGCTGCTGTGCAGGGCGGTCTGCTGCAGGGCGGCGGCAAGCTGGCCGGTGCCACCGGCGCAGCCGCGCAGGGCCTTGTGCTGATGGATGTGACCCCGCTGACCCTCTCCATTGAGACGCTGGGCGGCGTGGCAACCCCTCTGATTACCCGCAACAGCATGATCCCCACCCGCAAGAGCCAGATCTTCACCACCGCACGGCCCATGCAGACCAGCGTGGAGATCAACGTGCTGCAGGGCGAGCGCCATTTTGCCCGCGACAACAAGAGTCTGGGCAAATTCAAGCTCACCGGCATCCGGGCAAGCTTCTCTTCCAAGCCGCAGATCGAAGTTACCTTTGATATCGACGTGAACGGCGTGGTGAAGGTATCTGCCAAGGACCTTGGCACCGGCCGGGAGCAGAACATCACCATCACCGGCAGCACGAACCTTTCTGAGAACGAGATCCAGCGCGCCATGGCGGACGCTGCCGCCTACGAGGCCGAAGACAGCCGCCGCAAGGAGCGGCTGGACCTGCACAATCAGGCCGAGGTGCTGGCCTACAAGGTGGACGAGGCTCTTTCCAAATGCAAAAAGGAGCTGGACAAGGATGAGAAGAACCGCATCAAAACGGATCTTGCCAACCTCCGCCGCTGCCTGCGCAAGGATAAGCCCGAAAAGATGAATGAAAACGAGGAAGCCGCCCTGCGTCAGGCCAAGACCCAGCTGGAAGAGAGCGCAAACCATCTGATGGTGCTTTATACCAGTGAACAGGACGGCAGCGATAACGGAGAAAATAATCTGTAACACGTAAATAAAAACCGAAAGCCATGGGTCTGATGAACGGACAGGCCCATGGCTTTTTTGTTATGGTACAGCGAAGATCAGCGGATGTTCACAAAGGAATCGAAACTTCCTCATTATAGCATGGAACAATGATCGAGATGTCCATGGAACAAAACACCTCACTGATTTCAGATAGTATCAAGCGATCAATATATGCAAAGGTGCAACGTGTCGCCGTCAAAGATCAGCTGCCCTTGCGATAGATGATCCCAGTTTTTTTCAGAAAAATAAATGTCGTATTTTTCCACTGGGTCAACCTTTTCATAATTAGTCCCGAGATAATAATTCAGGGCGCTGAGGTCGCTCCAGCTCTGGTTAAAGGAACTGCAAATCAAATCGCCTGTGTGACTGTACAGATGCGGATAAGTGGGGATTGCGCTTTCGGCGTCGGTGTAAAACGCAATTTTTCTGATTTCAATACCGCTGGTTTCCTCATACTCGGAGATGGCCTGGCCGACATAACAGCAGCGGCTTTCATCCAGCGCATTCAGCTTGTATTTGTCAATATACAGTCTGGTGAACCCGAAGTACTGCACAACAAGCAGCACTGCGATAACGGCGATGGAAACGCGCTTTGCTATGCAGACGGAAGCTGTGCTATCAGGCTGGATGGGATGATTGATAAAGGAATTGATGGCCAGTACCCCTGCGATGCTTGCCAGAGGGTAAACAGTCCGTGGTGTCCACCAGCCGGATCCCTGCAGGATGGTCGCGGCGGGGAAGACACAGGCGGCTGAAAAAAGAACAAGGATGTGCAGCTTTTCGAGGAAGGCGGGTTTATCGGTACCGCGTGCAGAAATGACCGCCGCCGCCAGAATAAGCAGAACAGCCAGTAAAAAAATGTAGTGCGGAAAAATGTCAAATGTTTCCATATTGCACATCCAAAGCCCGCCGAAGAACTCCTTTAGGTTGGCGAGAAGGTTAAAATCTGTCTGGAGTCTCGTACCGTTGAACACCCATTTGAATGCAGCAAAAGCCAGAAGGACCGGGACGGCATAGCACACCCCGATGGAAATGATGTTGCAGACGTACTCCCTGAAGTTTTTTGCATGATAGAAAGCGAACGGAATGCTCAAGACCACAAACAGCGCAACGGTGCCCTGATAGGTGAATACCGCAAGTGTCATAGCCAGTACAGCACAAAAAAGAGAAACGTTACAGGGGTGGGTGTTTTTCCTCTCAAAAAAACCACAGATACACTGGACGGCAATTACATTGAAAAGAATGGCAAGCATAAAGCCGCATTTTTCAATGAACATGAAATATTCAATAATATAGATGTTGGCAATGGATGCAAAGGCCAGCAGAATGCGGATGTTTTCCGGCAGACTGTAACGGGCAAGCAGCTTCTGATAGAGCCAGACGGCAATGCCCAGAAACAGCAAGGCAAGGCCGGATGAGATATAGTAAAATGAGATGCCGGGCAAACCGCTGAGGGAATGCAGCTTGTAGATCAGTGCAATGATGGGGCGGCCATTCCGTTCCAGCATATCCTGCGCCGCAGTATGGAAACCAGCAGAAAGGGTAGAATAGGAGTCAGTGGAAAAAGACAAAAAAACATTTGCACCGAAAAATAAGAGAACAAGAAAAAATACTTTCAGAACAGAGTATTTTTCTTTTACAGTTTTGGAAAGCAGATTGTGCACGAAGTTCCCTCTTTTCAATGGAATATATGATTTGACGATTTTTGGAAAGAACAGATACAGCTTTATAATATCATAAGATGTCAAAAAAGCAACCATTGCAACAAAACGCTCCGCTGCTTTTGCACAGCGGAGCGTTTTTGTTGTTGGAAAAAGCCTTACAGCATCTTGGAAAGGAACGCTTTCAGTCTGGGATGCTTCGGGTTGGTGAACAGTTCCTGCGGCGGCTCGTCCTCCTGGATCTTGCCGTCGTCGATGAAGATGACGCGGTTGGACACCTCACGGGCAAAGCCCATTTCGTGGGTGACCACCAGCATGGTGATGCCGGTGTGGGCCAGCTCCTTCATCAGCTCTAGAACCTCGCCCACCATTTCAGGGTCGAGGGCGCTGGTGGGCTCGTCGAACAGGATCACGTCCGGGTCCATGGCAAGGGCACGGGCAATGGCAATGCGCTGCTGCTGGCCGCCGGAAAGGCTCTTGGGGTAGGCGTCGGCCTTGTCAGACAGGCCCACGCGGGCCAGCAGCTCATCGGCCTTGTCGGAAATGGCCTGCTTATCCTTGAGCTTGAGCAGGGTGGGGGCCAGCTCAAGGTTCTTTTTCACGGTCAGGTGGGGGAAGAGGTTGAAGTGCTGGAACACCATGCCCATCTTCTGGCGCACAGCGTCGATGTGGGCTTCGTCCACCTCGGTGCCCTCAAATTTGATGCTGCCGGAGGAGGGGATCTCCAGCCGGTTCAGGCAGCGCAGAAAGGTGGATTTGCCGCAGCCGGAGGGGCCGATCAGGCAGACCACGTCGCCGCGGTAGATATCGATATCAATGCCCTTCAGCACGTCCAGAGTGGGGGTGGGCTGCTTTGCGCCCGGCTTTTTTTCGCCGCCGTAGGTCTTTGTCAGGCCGCGGACTTCCAGAATCTTATCGGTCACTTTGAGCAAGCCTCCTCTCAAACTTTGCCAGCAGACGGGTGAACAGCATGACCAGCACAAGGTAGATCAGTGCAACGCCCAGCAGCGGGAACATGGCCTCGTAGGTGCGGTTCATGATGCCCTGTGCGGCGTACAGCAGCTCCTTGCCGCCGATGACCGTGATCAGGGAGGTGTCCTTCAGCAGGATAATGAACTCGTTGCCCAGTGCGGGCAGCACTGCACGGATGGCCTGCGGGATGATGATGACCACCATGGTAGTCATGTAGTTCAAACCAAGGCTGCGGCCGGCCTCCATCTGGCCGGGGTCAACGGCCATCAGGCCGCCGCGGATGATTTCTGAAACATAGGCACCGGAGTTGATGCCCAGTGCCAGCGCACCCACCATGGTAAAGTTGCGGCTGTTGGCAAAGATGACCATGCTCATGATGAGCAGCTGCACCATCATGGGCGTGCCGCGGATGATGGTGGTGTACACCTGACACACCGCATTGAAGAAGCCCAGCACCGGGTTTTTGCGGCCGGGGCGCTGCTGGTCGTGTGCCACACGCACCAGCGCTACCACGCTGCCCAGCACGATGCCCAGTGCCAGCGCAATGGCAGTGACCAGCAGGGTGGTGCCCACGCCGTTGATGTACTGGAGCCAGCGGTCTTTCAGGATAAACGCCTGATAAAACTTGAAGAAAAAATTCTGCCCGAAGTTGAGCGTAGTGCCGCTGTTGAGCAGCTCTTTGAGCAGTTCGTACTGTGCAGCCATTCGCATCCTCACTTTCCTGTTCTGATTTTGTTAATCTTTTGTAACCACTTATTTCCAAAAAAGGGGAGGTGCCCCAGTTGGGGCTGCCTCCCCGTGGCTCAGATGTCAGCCGCCGGATTATTCGGCGGTGATGTACTTGTCCACGATGGCCTGCAGGGTGCCGTCAGCCTTCAGCTCTTCCAGAGCGGAGTTAATGGCGTCCTCCAGCGGAGAGTTCTTTGCCACGCCGATGGCGTAGTCTTCCTCGGCGTAGCTGGTATCCAGGATCTTCAGGCCGGGGTTGGCAGCAACGAACTCCTGGGCGGGAGCGTTGTCGATGACAACGGCATCTACCTGACCGTTGTTCAGAGCCTGCACAGCGGTCAGACCGTCGTCGTAAGCCACGACGTTTTCATCACCGAAATCATCGGAGCAGTAGATGTAGCCGGTGGTGCCGCGCTGGGTGCCGATCTTCTTGCCTGCCAGATCATCCGGGGAAGCAATGTCGGAGCCCTCGGGAACGATGATGGACTGGATGCCGGTAGCGTAGCTGTCGGAGAAGTCCATCACAGCCTTGCGCTCGTCGGTAACGGTAACGCCGGCCATAACGATGTCGGCCTTACCCTGCTGCACGCTCAGCAGAGCGGCGTCAAAGTCCATATCATCGATCTGCAGCTCCAGACCCAGCTTATCAGCGATGGCCTGAGCGGTCTCGATGTCGATACCCTCAAACTCGCCGTAATCGGTGGTCATTTCGTACGGAGGGAAGGCAGCGTTGGTGGCCATGGTCAGCTTGCCGGCCTCAACGGTGGTCAGCTCGCCAGCGGCAGCGCTGGTGGAAGCAGCTGCGGAAGAAGCAGAGCTTGCCACGGAAGAAGCCACGCTGGAAGCGGAACCGCCGCAGGCGGTCAGAGCCAGAGCAGCAACGGACAGACCGGCAGCAGCCAGAAAGCTGCGACGAGAGATCTTTTTCATATTCAAACACTCCTCAAATGTACTGTATAGTTTCCGGCCCACCGGAACGATGCGATTCATCGAACAACCGGTGAACGGATTTAGTATAGATTGTACAAATTGAAAAGTCAATACTTGTGCAAAAAATCTGACGATTTGAAACCGAATTGATAACAATTATGCATTGCGGAGAAAGAAAAGCTGCATATATGCAAAAACTCCTTCCGCCAGGGCGGATGCCGTGCCGCCTCCCTCGCTGCGGGGGCTGGCGCACGGAGTGCGATGGAAGGAGTCTGGACGATGCCGTTTCCCGTTACAGATACCTTGCGATCTCATCCCTGCTCCGCTTGGGCACGCAGTAATCCCGGTTTTCGTCCAGATAATACTTCACGCCGGTCTGTTCGGTCAGCGGCACGATGCCGGCCTTGTGGGCCGGGTAGCCGAAGGCCACCATGAACGCCAGCTTCTGCGGCTCTTCAATGCCCAGCAGCCGGGTGAGCGCGGGCTTGTTGATGGCACCCATGATGCAGCTGCCCACGCCCTTGGCCCATGCGGCAAGGGTCATGTTGGCAAGCGCGATGCCGGTATCGGTGGCAAGGTCGCCGGGGATAGAGGTGTCCTGCACCACTGCCACGTACAGGGTGGGCAGCTCGTCCGCCTTGGGGGTGCCCTGCTCCGGCGGCAGATAGGCAGCCCACTTGACCAGCGGCTGTACCCTGGCCACATCCTCGGGCCTGTTCACCACCACCAGACGCACGGCCTGACGGTTGGCCCCGCAGGAGGAAAGCCGGAGGGCCTCGATGATATCCTCCACCACGTCCTGCGGCACTGCTTTCTGCTCAAAGCGGCGGTAGGTGCGGCGGGAAGCAAGAAGTTCCATGACAGACATGAAAATTACCTCATTTCGTTGAAAAAACTCATAAAATCGTAGCATACTGACAGCAGTATAGCAGATGCGGCAGGGCTCTGCAACACTGCAGCGGAAAAACCGCGCGTCCGGGCAGAAAAATTTGCGGTGCACGACAGGCTTTGACCCCATCGGACAAAGGAAATGTGGTAAACTGTGAAAAACAAAGAAGGAGGAAGAAACCATGAAACTGGTGGTTGGGCTTGTGCTTTTTTTGGCGGGGGTCAATGTGGGTTTTTTGACGGCAGGCCTGATGTATGCGGCAAGAGAGGAACAGGAGCAGACGAAAGATGAAAACGGGACATGCGGAGAATGAATAAAAATAGCACAGATACGCTTGAAAAGTTGTGATGGATTAACTTGCTGTGAAAATCTTGACAATCATAAAACAGTATGGTATCTTGCTGTTAGTTAAAGTGAACTAACCGCGACATTCTTGGTTAGTCTGTTTCGCTATGGAAAAGTACAAATAGCAGGAAAATCAGGAGGATAGAACGATGTCTAAGATTTCTCGCCGCAATTTCATCAAGGGCGCAGGCGTGGCTGCTCTGGCTGTGGCTGCTGCCGGTATGCTGGCTGGCTGTGGTTCCAGTGCTCCGGAAATGGTGGGGGTCCATGTGGGCTATTATTATAAGGACTTCCTTGGCAATGCTAAGCCTATTCAGGATGCTGACAAGTATGCAGAGGTTGTTTCTGTCGTAAAGGGCAGCAAGGTGAAAAAGAGCAATTTGAAAAATCTTCAGGATGCATGCAACGGCGGCTCTACGCACTACAGTGCGAAGGATGTTCCCGATGAAATCGATGTTGATTGGGAAACCGCTACTGCAAAGGTCATTCTGTCCCTCTAATAAAATAAGAAAAATCAAAATGCACAAAAGGGCGGTAGTCACAGGACTGCCGCCCTTTTTCTGCGTCCGGCGGCAAAAGATACCAAAAATCACTTGACAAACTGTTACCGGGGGGGGTATTATATAGGAAAAGCAGGCTCCACAAAAAGTGATGGGGGCATGCAGAAAAGATTGTGAGGTTGATTCTTATGTCTAACATTTCTCGTCGTAAGTTCCTCAAGGGCGCAGGTGTGGCTGCTCTGGCTGTTGCTGCTGCCGGTGTTCTGGCTGGCTGCTCCAATAATGATATCCCGGTCACGCCTAACAAGCCGGGATCTTCTGATATCACTGAGAATCCGAGCTTGGAAAAATCGGTTTATGATGCCCTGCTTACACTCCCTGTTAAAACCCTGAGTCAGGACAACGGTCTGCGCTCGCTGGCATCTGATCTGGCAAAGGCTCAGATTGCTGGTACTCAGCAGGAGGTTCGTGCTCGTATTATGAGCAATAACCAGATTGAATCCGATGATGGGCTGATTTATATTGTGGACACATACAGCAATGAAATGACCGCAAGCGAATTTTCTACCGAGAGCGTTTCGAAAGCGTGGAAGGATACCGGCTGGAAGCTGAACCCTCAGGCAACAAAGGTTTCGATTGCGGCAAAGACGGAAGGCGATAAGACCTACTACGCTATGATTCTGTACGCTGTACTGTAATAAAGATTAGCAAAAAAGGAGACAGCAGTTTTGTGACTGCTGTCTCCTTTTTGCTTGCTAGTCCCCTAGGACCTCACACTTTGTTCCGGTGCCGCTTTGGAATGGGCACGCTGAGCACCAGACTGATGCCGATGGCCAGCGCAACGGCTACCTTAAAGGTGCTGATGCCGTTGGAAAGGGCCAGCGCATTGTTGCCCTGTATAAAATAGTAGGCGGTGTAGTAGATGCCCGCGCCGGGCACCAGCGGGAAGATGCCGGACAGCAGGAACACTGTCACCGGCATTTTGAGGGTGATGGCGAACACCCGGGTGAGCAGGGTAAGGGGGATCACCGCCAGCAGGGAGGCTGCGGCACTGTCTGCCCCCAGCATTACGGCCAGCTCGTAGACGAACCAGCCTACGGCCCCCACCAGCCCGCAGAAGAACAGGCTTTTGCGGGGGCACGCAAACAGGACGGCAAAGCACAGGGTGCCGACCCCTGCAATGAAGAACTGTGCCGCCAGCTCTCCGATCTGTGTACTGGTGAGCATCATGCGACCACCACCCCCGTAAAGAATGTATAAAGGCTCAGCACAAGGCCGGTGCCAATGGCAATGCTGGCCGCAATGAGCAGTGCATCGATCATGCGGATGGTGCCGGAAAGGTAGTCGCCTTGCACGAAATCACGGATGCCCATGGTGAACGCGATGCCCGGCGTCAGGATCATCAGCGAACCGATGATGGCGTGGCTGGCGGACGTGCCCAGCAGGCTGCAGCCCAGAATGCACGCCAGCGTGATGAGCGCCGCACAGCTGATCTTGCAAAAGCCGCCGGGCAGGTCGTGCCGGCCGCACAGCAGCAGATACCCGCTGGCAAGAAAGCCTGCCAGTGCCGCCGCCAATGCGCTGCGCAGCGTGCCGCCGAAGATCAGTGCAAAGCAGAATGCACCGCACATGCCGGAGACCAGCTGCACCCAGTCCTTGGGGAAGGGAATGCGCTGTGCCAGCACAAGGCGGCTCTCGGCCTCGTCCAGAGTCATATTGCCCTCGGCGATCTCGCGGGAGAGGGCGTTCACCGCCGCCACCCGGCTCAGATGGGTGGTGCGGCTGGGCACATTGCGCACCTCGCTGATCTCGGCGGTGCCCGCACTGGCAAAGATGCCGTTGGTCAGCACATAAACGTGGAACTCCCGCAGATGGAACGACCGGGCCATGATCTCCATGGTCTGCTCCACCCGGAACACCTCGGCGCCGTTTTCCAGCAGTGTCTGCCCCGCCGCCATGATGAAATCCATGATGCGACGGCGCAGCTCCTCGTCCGGAAAGACCTCTCTGCCGGTCATTGCTGCACCTCCCTTGTGATGAATGTCGTCTTATTCTACCATGTCCGTGGCTGGCGCACAAGAGGAAAATGCACAGGCTTGATATTTTACCTGAAATAAACTATACTAAAAACAGAAAAAGGTACTGCCCGCAATGGTCAGCACCTGTACCCCTATACAATCAACAAAAAGATTGACCGCTCAGGTGTGGGAGCTGAAGGCGGTCAATCTTTTTTGTTGTGTTTGTTTTCGATGTACTGTAACACTTGCAATGTAATGTTCACCGTCCCGTAATACCGCTGAAGCGGCAAGACAAGTATATCATAGAGCGGCAGATTTCGCAATCAGGGGATAAAAATCGCAATTTCCTACCGAAAAACTTCGTTTTGCCTGTTGACAAATCCGGCAGATGGGTTTATTATAAATGCAATATCACGAAAATGGCTGTGAAGAGAAGAGTAGGCCTTCGCATTGATCCTTACCAGAAAGCCCGGGCGATGGAAAAGGGCGGGAAACAGGAAGCTGAAAATGGTCTCGGAGCCGTGCGGGCGAGGCGCATGAGTGCTAAGTCTGCAACGGGAGCGCCCGTTACAGCGTCCGGCTGTAAGCAGCATGGCTGCCGCAGCATCGAGGCTGTGCCCGTGAGGGTACAGTAAACCAAGGTGGTACCACGGAAGTATGTTATGCTCCCGTCCTTGCTGAGCGTTATGGCGCAAAGTCAAGGACGGGAGCTTTTTTCATGCTTGCGTTCACAGGCCGCGTGCGGAACTGTGCCGTGCGGGCCGCAGTACATTTTATTAAGCAATAGAGAGGGAACAAAACTATGATTACTCGTCGTGATTTTCTGAAGGTTTCTGGCGTCGCAGCTGCTGCAGCTGCCCTGACCGCATGCGGCGGCTCTTCTTCCACCGCATCTTCCACTGCTTCCGGCACTGCTTCTTCTGCAGCTGCTTCCACTGCAGCAAAGCTGGATAAGGTGAAGGTGGCTGTGCCCAACGATACCACCAACGAGGCACGTGCTCTGACCCTGCTGGAGAAGAACGGCTTCTTCAAGCTGAAGGCAGACGCCGGCCTGACCGCTACCAAGAACGACATCGAGGAGAACCCCCTGAATGTCACCGTCGATGAGGTGGAGGCCGCTCAGGTGCCCAACGTCCTGCAGGATGAGGACTACGCCGTTATCAACTCCAACTACGCAATTCCTGCTGGTCTGGACCCCATGACCGACGCTCTGGCAATGGAGGACGGCTCCTCTGATTACGTCAACGTGCTGGTCTGCAAGGAGGGCAACGAGAACGAGCCCAAGATCAAGGCTCTGGTGGCTGCTCTGCAGAGCCAGCAGGTCAAGGACTTCATGGATGAAAACTACAAGGGCGCTGTGGTCTCTGTTGTGGAGAACCCCACCGACGGCTACGACTCTTCCATCGACTACGATGCACTGAACGGCGAGACCGTCAGCTGCGCTGCTACCCCGGCTCCCCACTGCGAGGTGCTGGAGGTCTGCAAGGACATTCTGGCTGCCAAGGGCATCACTCTGGACATTCAGGAGTACGATGACTATGTGATCCCCAACACCATCGTTGAGGACGGTCAGTGCGACACCAACTACTTCCAGCATCAGCCGTATCTGGACAACTTCAACGAGGAAAAGGGCACCCATCTGGTGACCGTTGCCGGCATCCATGTGGAGCCCATGGGCATCTACGGCGGCAAGCAGGACAGCCTGGCACCGATCCAGGGCTAAGCAAACTCCACAGTCACCGCAAGGGTTTGACTGAAGGAGCTTATTCAACAGCAAGGAGCAATTTCTGTGATCGAGATCAAACATCTTTCCAAGACCTTCCAGATGAAGGACGGCGCAGTGAATGCGCTGAAGGACATCAACCTCACCATTCCGGATGGTTCGATTTACGGCATCATTGGCATGTCCGGTGCAGGCAAATCCACGCTGGTGCGCTGCATCAATCTGCTGGAGCGCCCCACCGAGGGCAGCGTTGTCATTGACGGCACCGCGATGGAGACCCTGAACCCGGCCCAGCTGCGTGAGCGTCGCCGTGAGATCACCATGATCTTCCAGCAGTTCAACCTGCTGATGCAGCGCAGCTGCCTGAAGAACATCTGCTTCCCCATGGAGCTGGCCGGTGTGAAGAAGGCAGATGCCGAAAAGCGCGCCAGAGAGCTGCTGGAGGTGGTGGGCCTGCCCGATAAGGCCAATGCCTACCCGGCACAGCTGTCCGGCGGTCAGAAGCAGCGCATCGCCATTGCCCGCGCACTGGCAACGGACCCCAAGGTCCTGCTGTGCGACGAGGCCACCAGTGCGCTGGACCCCAACACCACCCATGCCATCCTGACCCTGATCAAGGACATCAACAAGAAGTTGGGCATCACGGTGGTGGTCATCACCCATCAGATGAGTGTTGTGGAGGAGATCTGCGATCACGTTGCCATTCTGGATGGCGGCGTCGTGGTGGAGGAGGGCTCCGTGCAGGAGATCTTCTCGAACCCCAAGACGCCCGCAGCAAGGCGTCTGGTGGCCCCCAACGGCGGCAGTGCTGCGCGGGACCTTTCCAGCTTTGCCCCGGACGACCATGTGGTGCGTGTCACCTTCAACGGTTCGTCCACGGCAAAGCCGCTGGTGGCAAGCCTTGCTGCAGAAAAAGGCATTCTGGTGTCGGTGCTCAGCGCCGATACCCGCGACCTGAGCGGTCAGTGCTATGGCTCCATGCTGCTCAAGCTGCCCGCTGATGTGGAGCAGGCAAAGCAGGCTGCGGCCTATATGCGCGCCCAGCCCGGCATTACGGTAGAGGAGGTGACCGGCGAATGAGTATTGCAGATTACGGCTTTGCTATCTGGGAGACCTTTTACGTGACGGTCCTTTCCACCGCGTTTGCACTGGTGCTGGGCCTGCCGCTGGGTGTGCTGCTGGTAGCGGGTGATAAGGACGGCGTCCTGCCGCTGCCCGGCTGGCTGATGCATACCCTGAACATCATTATCAACATCCTGCGCAGTGTACCGTTCCTGATCTTGATGATCTGCGTGTTCCCGCTCACCCGTGCCATTGTGGGCACCACGGTGGGCACCACGGCCACCATCGTTCCGCTGGTGGTGGCAGCCTTCCCGTTCGTGGCGCGTCTGGTGGAGACCAGCCTGCGCGAGCTGGACGAAGGCGTGGTGGAAGCCGCCCAGAGCATGGGCGCGACCCCCTTCCAGATCATTACAAAGGTGATGATCCCGGAGTGCCTGCCGGGCCTGATCTCCAGCATGACCACCGCCCTGACCACCATTCTGGGCTACTCGGCCATGTCTGGCGTCATCGGCGGCGGCGGTCTGGGCAAGATCGCTTTGTCCTACGGCTATTACCGCTACCAGACCAACATCATGATCGTCTGCGTCGTGCTGCTGGTGCTGATGGTTCAGGTGTTCCAGACGGTGGGCACCGCATGGGCCACCAGAAGCGATAAGAGGCTGCGGAAGTAACTCCTTCAGTCGCACTTCGTGCGCCAGCTCCCTCGGAGAGGGAGCCTCTGGCGAAGAGAAAAACTTTTCGGCATTGCCAAAGTCTCCCTCTTTGAGGGAGGTGGCAAAGCCGACAGGCTTTGACGGAAGGAGTTCTCTCCTCATTTCGCCCCCGACGGGAAGTAAAATTTAACGTTTCAATTCCCCGCCGGAGGCTGCTGCACTCCTGCGGGGAATTGTGTTATACAGACAAACCCAGTAAAGGAGTATGTAGTATGAATCGTGATACCATCTGTGTGCAGGGCGGTTATACCCCCGGCAATGGCGAACCCCGCCAGATCCCCATTATCCAGTCCACCACCTTTAAGTACGCCACCAGCGAGGATATGGGCAAGCTGTTCGATCTGGAAGCCGACGGCTATTTCTATTCCCGTCTGCAGAACCCCACCTGCGACCTTGTGGCCAAAAAGATCTGTGAGCTGGAAGGCGGCACGGCCGCAATGCTGACCAGCAGCGGTCAGGCTGCAAACTTCTTTGCTCTGTTCAACCTCTGCGAAGCAGGCGACCATATCGTGGCATCCAGCACCATTTACGGCGGTACCTTCAACCTGATCTCGGTCACCATGAAGAAGATGGGCATTGAAGCCACCTTCGTGGACCCGCTGTGCACCGAGGAAGAGCTGAACGCCGCATTCCGGCCCAACACCAAGGTGGTGTTCGGCGAGACCATCGCAAACCCGGCCCTGACCGTGCTGGACATCGAGAAGTTTGCCAAGGCTGCTCACGCCCACGGCGTGCCGCTGATCGTGGACAACACCTTCCCCACGCCGGTCAACTGTCGTCCCTTTGAGTGGGGCGCGGATATCGTGACCCACTCCACCACCAAGTACATGGATGGCCACGGCGCAGTGCTGGGCGGTGCCATCGTGGACGGCGGCAAGTTCGACTGGATGGCCCACGCCGACAAGTTCCCCGGCCTGTGCACCCCGGACGACAGCTACCACGGCATTACCTACGCCGAGCGCTTCGGCAAAGAGGGTGCCTTTATCACCAAGGCGACCGCGCAGCTGATGCGTGATTTTGGCTCCATGCAGTCGCCCATGAACGCCTACATGCTGAACCTCGGTCTGGAAAGCCTGCATGTCCGGATGCAGCGCCACTGCGCCAACGGTATGGCCGTGGCAGAGTTCCTTGAGAGCCATCCCAAGGTGGCCTACGTGAACTACTGCGGTCTGGAGTCCAGCCCGTACCATGCACTGGCGGAGAAGTATCTGCCGAATGGCAGCTGTGGCGTGGTCAGCTTTGGTCTGGCCGGCGGCCGTGAGGCTGCAAGCATCTTCATGAAGAATCTGAAGCTGGCAGCCATCGAGACCCACGTGGCCGATGCCCGTACCTGCTGCCTGAACCCTGCATCCAGCACCCATCGCCAGATGAACGATGAGCAGCTGAAGGCTGCTGGTGTGCCCGCAGAGCTGGTGCGCATGAGCTGCGGTCTGGAAAGCAGCGAGGATCTCATTGCGGATATCGCACAGGCGCTGGATAAGATCTAAAAGGCAAACGGACTTGCCCTCTCAGCTTCACTTCGTTCAGCAGCTCCCCCAAAGGGTGAGCTTTATGCATCTGCCGGTTTGGGCCCCTCTCCATAAAAAGGTACTCCAGAAAAGCCCGCAGGCTTTTCTGGAGTACAAAGTACAAAAATAAATTCCGCTGAAGATAGCCAGAGCGTCAGCGGAGGCTATTCTAAATCGTTAGGAGTACGACACTATGCCGCTGATCATTCCCAAGACTCTGCCCGCTTACGATGCCCTGTACAAGGAGAACGTCTTTGTCATGCACCGCGAGCGCGCCCTCGCCCAGCACATCCGGCCGCTGGAGATCCTGATCCTGAACCTGATGCCCACCAAGATCACCACCGAGACCCAGATCGCCCGTCTGCTGGCAAATACCCCGCTGCAGGTGCACATGACCCTGCTGCAGACGGCCAGCCATGCGGCGACCCACGTTTCGGCGGCACACCTCGAATCGTTCTATAAGAACTTTGACGAGGTAAAGAACAACCGCTACGATGGCATGATCATCACCGGTGCACCGGTGGAGACCATGGACTTTGAGCAGGTGGATTACTGGCAGGAACTGTGCGAGATCATGGACTTCAGCGAGACGAATGTCTACTCCACCCTGCATGTGTGCTGGGGCGCGCAGGCGGGCCTGTACTACCACTACGGCGTGCACAAGCAGCTGCTGCCGGAAAAGATGTTCGGCGTGTTCGAGCACCGGGTCGTCCGCCCGTCGAACCCGCTGGTGCGCGGCTTTGACGAGGTGTTCTATGCGCCCCACAGCCGCCATACCGGCATTAGCCGCGAGGATGTGGACAACTGCAAGGCTCTGCGCATCCTTGCCGAGAGCGATGTGGCCGGGCCTTTCCTCATGAGCACCGAGAACGGACGGCAGATCTTTGTCACCGGTCACCCGGAGTACGACAAATACACGCTGGATTCAGAGTACCGCCGCGATGTGGATAAGGGCCTGCCCATCCATGTGCCGGTGAATTACTACCCGGACGATGATCCGTCCAAACCGCCGCTGTTCCGCTGGCGTGCCCACGCCCACCTGCTGTATGAGAACTGGCTGAACTACTATGTCTACCAGAATACCCCCTATGATCTGGGCGAGATCCAGCGCGTAAAGCACGAATAAATGCAAAAGAAAACCGGTATTGCGTCAAAATTGCGCGATACCGGTTTTTGTGCTATCCTGTTCCTGCGGCCCTTCTCCATTCCCCTAACCGCGGAAAGGAGGTGGTAACCAATGGAAGCCTTCATCTCATTTATACAGACTGTCGGAGCAGAGGTAGTTGCCTACTATCTGTGCAAGTGGCTTGACAGCCTGTTCTTCAAGGGCAGTAAGCACTAACCCAAGAAGCCCCCCGGTAGTATCAGTACCGGGGGGCTTTTGGTTTTTTCGTGGTAACCACGGAACAGGCCTTCATCTCATTGCCTATCTTTAGTATATGCAGTTTTGGGCAAAAGTCAAGCGATGAAATGCAAATTATTTTTTACGCCTTACCGGCTTTTTCTTGCGCACGCTGTAGCCAAAGGTGCCCAGCTTTTTGCCCAGTGCCAGATAGTCGCCGTGACTGTAGACGATGAGCTTTGCCTTTTCGAGACACAGCTTGCCGCTTTCGTCCAGCAGGCTTTCGTCCACATCACAGGCCACCACTTCGGCAAGGAACAAATCGTGGCTGCCCAGCGGGATCACCTGAGTCACTCTGCACTCAAGATTCACCGGGCTTTCTTCCAGAATGGGGCAGTCGGTCAGTACAGTGCCGGGGGCGGCGTGCAGGCCGCAGGCGGCAAACTTGTCCACGTCACGGCCACTTTTCACGCCGCACCAGTCCACCGAACGCACCAGCGCTTCGGTGGGCAGATTGATGGCAAACTGTCCGCTTTCCTGAATGAGGTGGTGGCTGTAGCGTTCCGGCCGAACGCTGATGGATACCATGCTGGGCTGGGTGCAGATGGTGCCCGTCCAGCCGATGGTGATGAGATTGGGCTTTTCCAGCCCGCCGCAGGACACCAGTACCGGCGGTTCCGGGTTCAGCAGGGTGCTGCCGCGCCAGCTCTGTTTGCTCATCCGTGATACTTCCTTTCGTAGGGGGCCCAGGTGCGCTCGCTGATGATGTAGCGTGGACGGGCCTTGGTCTCCATATAGATCTTACCGATATATTCGCCGATAACGCCCAGACACACCAGCTGCACGCCGCTCATGAAGCAGACGATGCACACGATGGAGGCCCAGCCGGCCACGCTGCTGCCCATGGCGGCACACACGATGGCCCAGATGACCCCGATAAAGCCGACCAGGCTCACGGCAATGCCCGCCCCGGTAATGATGCGGATAGGCTTGTTGGAAAGGCTGGTGATGCCGTCAAAGGCCAGTGCCAGCATCTTGCTCAGGGGGTAGTGGCTCTCACCGGCAAGGCGCTCATGGCGCGCGTAGGTGACAACATCGCTCCGGAAGCCCACCAGAGGCACCATGCCGCGCAGGAAAATGTTCACTTCCCTGTAGTCGGCAAAGCTTTCCAGCACACGGGTGCTGATGAGGCGGTAGTCTGCGTGGTTGAACACGATGTCCGCGCCCAGAGCGTTCATCACATGGTAAAAGCCCTCGGCGGTGAACCGCTTGAAGAAGGTGTCCGTATCGCGGCGGCTGCGCACACCGTAGACCACCTCGGCACCGTCCAGATACTTTTTTACCATCTCGTCCATGGCGTTGATGTCATCCTGACCATCGCAGTCGATGGAAATGGTAATATCACAGGTGCCGCTGTGCAGCGCCTCCATCAGACCGGCCAGCACGGCGTTCTGGTGGCCGCGGTTGCGGCTCTGGGCGATGCCGATATAGTGCTCGTCCTGCGCGGCAAAATTCTGGATCAGCTCCCATGTCTTGTCTTTGGAGCCGTCGTTCACGAACAGCACCCGGCTCTTTTCACTCACAAGGCCCTGTGCGGCCAGAGAATGGATCTTTTCCAGAAACATGGGTGCTGTGATGGGCAGCACCTGCTCTTCGTTGTAGCAGGGGATCACGATCCATAAAATCGGTTTTGACATATTTAAAAATACTCCTTAAAAATAATAAGATAATGCCGCTGACGGTTACGGCCTTCCAGTGAAAAAGAGTTTTAGAAAAATCTGCAGATTTTTCTAAAACTCAAATATAAAAATAAAGTTTCTGCTGAATACAGCCAAAGCGCACGCGGCGGCTATTCAAATGGTTACTGCACCATCTGCTTCAACACCTCGGGTTTCAGCAGTTTGAAGCTGCTCTTGTAGGTGTCCAGCAGGCCGTCCCGCTGCATCTGGCTCAACTCACGGCTGAGGGCGCTGCGGTCACAGTTCAGGTAATCTGCCAGCTGGATGCGGGAGAACGGGATGCTGAAGGTCAGGCTTCCGGCCCGTTCGCTCTCGCTCAGAAGATAGGCGCACACCTTGGCCCGCAGACTTTTGAGTACCAGCAGGTCTACCCGGCGGGAGAGGGAAAAATATTTATCGCTGATGGTGCGCACCAGATTGCGCAGCGCCAGCTGATGCGCCGGGCTGCCGTCCGACAGCAGAAGCTGCTCGTAGGGGATGAGCAGCACCTCGCAGGGCACCGATGCCACCACCGTGACCGGGCTGGTCCGGCTGGAACCGCCCAGCACATCGCCGAACACCCCGCCCGGCTCCATGTGGGTGATGGGAATGCGGGTGCCCTGCGGCCCGGGACGATAGGCTTCCAGCTCGCCGTTCAGCACAATGCCTACCCGACGGCTGGGTTCGCCCGCCAGCACAAGGGCCTCGCCCTTGCCGTAGCTGCGCACCACAGCACCCAGCTGGCTCAGCAGGGTCTGCAGCTCTTCGGCGGTCAGACCATTGAATAATGAGGTGGAGCATAACAGCGAAAGATAGTTTTTCATCGCAAATTTGTGGGAAAGACCTGGGGTCTCCACAGCCCTCCTGCAATTCCGTTGCACACGCAACGGTATTTTTGATTCTATTATAGTAAACTTAGACCCGCAAAGCAAATGATTTTGCAAATTTGCTTTGTAAAAAATATAAAAAGACAGTCCGATGATTCTGTGCAAAGTTTTGCGGCACAGGAATCGTGCCGTCTGATGAGGAAAAGAGGGAACCCCGCATGAAAAAACTGACATCTGTGCTGCTGGCTCTGGCCCTTGCCCTGAGCCTTGCCGCCTGCGGCGGCGCAGCATCCGGCTCCACTGCTTCCAGCGCTGCCTCTGGCGAAGCCGTCTCCGAAGCTGCTTCCAGCGAGGAAGCCAAGGAGCTGTCCACCACCGATGCTCTGCGCATCGCCGGCCTGAAGGGCCCCACCACCATGGGTCTGGTGAACCTGCTGAGCATGGAAGAGGACGGTACCGCTTCCATGGACTACGATCTGCAGCTCTACGGTGCTGCCGATGAGATCGTGCCCCTGCTGATGAAGGGCGAGCTGGACATGGCTGCCATCCCGGCAAATCTGGCTGCGACTCTGTATCAGAAGACGGAGGGCGGCATTCAGGCTGTTGCCGTCAACACGCTTGGCGTGCTGTACGTAGTGGAAAAGGGCGGCGATACGGTCCAGTCCATGGCAGATCTGAAGGGCCGAACCATCCTGTCCACCGGCAAGGGCACCACGCCCGAGTACGTGCTGCGCTACCTGCTGGCTCAGAACGGTATTGACCCGGACAAGGACGTGACCATTGAATACTACAGCGAGGCCACCGAGGTCACGGCCCAGATGGCCAATGCCGAGGGTGCCATTGCCGTCCTGCCCCAGCCCTACGTGACCGCTGCAGGCCTGCAGGACGACACCCTGCGTGTGGCACTGGACCTGACCGAGGAGTGGAACAAGGTGGCCGATACCCAGCTCATCACGGGCGTGACCGTGGTGCGCAAGGAGTATGCCGAGGAACACCCGGACGTGGTGGCTGCATTCCTGACCGACTACGCCAAGAGCGTGGAAGCTGCCAATACCGATCTGGACGGCACCGCTGCTTTGTGCGAGGAGCAGGGCGTTGTGGCCAAGGCTGCGATCGCCAAGAAGGCTCTGCCCGAGTGCAACATCGTATGCCTGACCGGCGACGAGCTCAAGACCAACGCATCCGCTTATCTGCAGGTGCTGTTTGACGCCGACCCCAAGGCGGTGGGCGGCGCAATGCCCGGCGACGATTTCTACTGGGCTGCCAAGTAAGCCTTTCCTGAACCAGACCTTCTCTCCGGCCGCTGTGCGATTGGTACGCACGGCGGCTTTTTTGCTTGCACAAAATGCTTGTATCCCAGCTTTTGTGCTCCCTGCACAAATTTCAAGACAATTTTTTGTGAATGAAAATGGATGGAAATGACCGAAAATGATTGATTTTGACGCTATATTTGCTATAATAAAGATGCAATCAACCAAAACAACGCATAAACGGTCATAAACCGTCAAATAAAGCCAAAGGAGAGGATGCAGATGCTGGCAGAAGAACGCTTCAGCCTGATCATGGAACAGCTGGACCGCAAACGCACCGTCACGGTGCAGGAGCTGTGTGAGGCGCTGAACACCAGCGAATCCACCATCCGCCGCGACCTGACCGAGCTGGACCGGCAGGGCAAGCTGAACAAGGTGCATGGCGGTGCCACGCTGCCGGACAGCCGCTTTCTGGCAGACGAACCCACCATGGAAGCAAAGGAAACGCTGGCGGTGGAGCAGAAGCGCAGCATCGCGCAGGCGGCGGCAAAGCTCATCAACGCCGATGATTTTGTGTTCATCGATGCCGGTTCCACCACGCTGGAGCTGGTGCGGGCCCTGACCGGAGATGCCCTCAAGGCCAGCTATCTGACCAACGGCGTGGCCCACGCCCGGGCGCTGGCCCAGAAGGGCTGCCGGGTGTATCTGCCCGGAGGACTGCTGCGGCCCCAGACCGAGGCCATTGTGGGTGCGCCTACCGTGAGCATTATCCAGCAATACAATTTCACCAAGGCTTTCATGGGTGCCAACGGTGTGGCGCTGGAAGCAGGCTTTACCACCCCGGACCCGGAAGAAGCCGCCGTCAAGGCGGCAGCAGTGCACCGGGCACGGGAAACATGGTTCCTTGTGGATGACGCCAAGTTTGCCCGCATCTACCCGGCGGTCATCGCCGACCTGCAGGGCGGTGCCATCCTCACCAACCGCTGCCCCAATCCGAAATACAAACAGTTCACACTGGTAAAGGAGACGGAAGTATGATCTACACAGTTACATTCAATCCGGCCATCGATTATGTGGTGCGCTTGGAAGCACCGCTGGAAGTAGGCGAGGTGAACCGCGCAGCCGGTGAGGACTGCGTGCTGGGCGGCAAGGGCATCAACGTGTCCGGCGTGCTGGCACAGCTGGGCTGCGGGAGCGTGGCACTGGGCTTTGTGGCGGGCGAGACCGGTGCATGGCTGGAGCGGGGCCTTGCAGCACAGGGCATGAAGACCGACTTTGTGCATCTGGAGCAGGGCATGACCCGCATCAATGTAAAGATCAAAGCCGGGCAGGAGACCGAGCTGAACGGGGCGGGCCCCGACATCCCGGAGAGCGCCATGCAGGAGCTGGAAAAGAAACTGGACAGCCTGAACGAGGATGATATCCTCATTCTGGCGGGCAGCATTCCCAAGAGCCTGCCGCAGGATACCTACGAGCGGCTGCTGGCCCGGCTGCAGGGCAGGGGCGTGCGCGCGGTGGTGGATGCCACCCGCGACCTGCTGGTGAATGTTCTGCAGTATCACCCCTTCCTCATCAAACCCAACAATCACGAGCTGGGCGAGATCGTGGGCAAGGTGCTGAAAACAGAGGAAGAGATCATTGCTGCGGCCCGCACCCTGCAGGAAAAGGGCGCCCGCAACGTGCTGGTGAGCATGGCGGGGGACGGTGCCCTGCTGGTGGACGAGCAGGGACAGGTACACCGCATCGGCTGCCCCAAGGGAAAGGTTGTAAACAGCGTGGGCGCAGGCGACAGCATGGTGGCCGGCTTTGTGGCTGGCTGGATGCAGACCCGGAGCTATTCCTTTGCACTGCGTCTGGGCACCGCCTGCGGCAGCGCCACCGCGTTCAGTCTGGGTCTTGCTACCAGAGAAAAAATCGACGAACTGATGAAGAAAATCTGAAAGGATAGATGGCTCGCCCTCTCCGTCATTGCTGGCGCAATGCCACCTCTCCCAAAGGGAGAGGCTTTGGCAGTCCATGCAAAGTTTCCGGTTTCGCCAGAGGCTCTCCCTTTGGGAGAGCTGGACGCGAAGCGGCCTGAGAGGGCGAGGACGCTAAGAGATAAGAACGAAGGGAGAAAAATCATGCGTATTACGGAATTATTCACCGCGCAGTCCATCGCACTGGATGAGGCTCTGACCGATCAGGAGCAGATCATCAGCCGTCTGGTGGAGCTGCAGGCCACCCATGGCAACATCACGGACAAGGAAGCCTACAAAAAGGCCCTTTATGCCCGTGAGGCGGAGGGCTCCACCTATGTGGACAACGGCATCACGGTGCCCCACGCCAAGACCGATGTAGTCACCCGGCCCAGTCTGGCGGCGCTGCGGTTGAGCAGCCCGGTGCAGTACAATGCCGAGGACGACGGCACTACCGACCTGCTGTTTGCCATTGCAGCTCCGGAAAACGGAAGCCTGCATGTGGACATGCTGGCCCGTATGATGCAGATGCTGATGAACGAGGACTTTGTAGAAAAGCTGAAGGCCGCAAAGACCCCGGCAGAGTTCCTTGACTGCATCGATGCACAGGAGGAGGCCCAGTTCGGTGCGGAGAGCTTCACCCAGCAGGAGATCCCCCAGAACGGCTACCGTATTCTGGCCGTGACCGCCTGCGTCAACGGCATTGCCCACACCTATATGGCAGCGGAAGCCCTGACCAAGGCCGGCGACAAGCTGGGCCTGCCCACCAAGGTGGAGACCAATGGCTCGGATGGTGCCAAGAACATCCTCACCAGAGAAGAAATCGCAAACTGCGACGGCATCATCGTGGCAGCAGAAAAGAAGGTGGAGACCGCCCGCTTCGACGGCAAGCCGGTGCTGTTCACCCGGGTGGACGATGGCATCCACAAGCCGGAGGAGCTCATCAAGAAGATCGTGCACGGCGAGGTGCCTGTTTACCACGCCGAGGGAGGCGCACAGGCCGCCGAGGATGCTTCCGGCAAGGACAGCTTTGGCCGCACCCTGTACAAGAACCTGATGAACGGTGTTTCCCACATGCTGCCCTTCGTGGTGGGCGGCGGCATCATGATCGCACTGGCGTTCCTGTTGGACGATTACACCATCAATCCCTCCAACTTTGGTATGAACACCCCGGTCGCTGCCTTCTTTAAGACGGTGGGCAGCGCAGCCTTCGGTTACATGCTGCCCATTCTGTCAGCCTTCATCGCCATGTCCATTGCGGACCGTCCGGGTCTGGCAGTCGGCTTTGCGGGCGGTGTGCTGGCCATGAACGGCACCAACTTTGCAGGCATTGCAGCGGGTGAGACCACCGGTGTTTCCGGCGGCTTCCTTGCGGCGCTGCTGGCCGGTTTTGCTGCAGGCTACATCGTTGAGCTGCTGAAAAAGATCACCGAAAAGCTGCCTGCCAGCCTGAACGGCATCCGCCCCATGCTCATCTACCCGCTGGGCGGTATGCTCATCCTCGGCGCGGTGATGTGCGGCATCAACCCGGTCATGGGCATGATCAACACTGCCATGACCGATTGCCTGAACGCCATGGGCGGCACCTCCAAGGTGCTGCTGGGTGCCATCGTAGCCGGTATGATGAGCATTGATATGGGTGGCCCCTTCAACAAGGCAGCTTACGTCTTTGGCACGGCAGCCCTTGCCTCCGGCAACTATGAGGTGATGGCCGCTGTCATGGTGGGCGGCATGGTTCCTCCCATCGCCATTGCCCTGTCCACCACCTTCTGCCCCAAGAAGTGGACGGCCGACGAGCGCCGCAACGGCATCGTGAACTACGTCATGGGCCTGTGCTTCGTTACCGAGGGCGCGATCCCTTATGCAGCAGCAGATCCCCTGCGCGTCCTGCCCAGCTGCGTGGCCGGTGCAGCGGTGGCCGGTGCGCTCTCCATGACCTTCGGCTGCGCTCTGCGTGCACCGCACGGCGGCATCTTCGTGTTCCCTGTTGTTGACCACGCAGTGCTGTACTGTGTGGCTCTGGCCGTGGGCAGCGTGCTGGGTGCCGTGATCCTGAGCCTGCTCAAGAAAAACCGTACCGATGCAGAATAAACGCTATTCCCTCCATATTTGAGATACTTCATAAAGCCGCAGCAAGCCCCCGGGGAGACCCGGGGGCTTGCTGTATTACGCGAAGATTGCATTTTTGACTCAAATATGATATGCTGGGTCTGCAGTTGAAAGACTGTGGAAAGGCATTGTCCATAAAACGCAGGCGGCGGCCTCAATCGGCAGGTTTTTGTTTTTTCAAAACGCCGGGAGGTCGGATTTTTTCTTGAAGTTCATACTCCCGGACGCTTAGGCCGAAGGGAGGGATGCCGGATGTCCATAGCAGATATCTTCACGGTGGTCATAGCGCTGTTGGCGCTGTTGGTCAACGTGGTGTTTGCGACGTTTCAGATCACCTGGAGCATCACGCAGGATCGCGCGAAGGATCAGAAGGATAAAAAGAAAAAGTAACCGCCCACGACTCCCAATCTAAGCGGTTACTTTTCTTTTGAAATTTAATTGCCGGTAAGGGGTCTGCCGTTTGCGGGCAGTGCCTTTTCCTGTCTTCATTATAGACGCTGGTGTGTACTTTGTCAAGTATGAGCCATCAGATATAGTCCGAAATGTACGGGATCTTATGGAACAGTACATCGTCCAGCCGTTCCACGGCTTCCTCCCGGCCCTCGATGCGTTCCAGCTCAAACAGGCGTTCTGCGGTCTTGTAGCCCAGCAGCAGGGTGGAAAGGGTGCCGATGCCCATTTTCAGGTGGTATTCGGCGGGGGCATTGGTCAGCTTGCAGCCGCCGTCTGCAAATCGGATGCGGAAGGTGCGGTTGTTCCAGGGCAGAAGAGTGTCCTCGATCTCCAGCTCGATGCACAGCTCGCCACCGTCCGGGTCGCAGGGGTAATCCTCCAGAAATCCGGCCACATCCACGATACGGCCCATGGCATAGGGGCGGATGGCCTCCTTGATGTCGCCGTCGTCCATTTCAAAGGCGATGGGCTCACTGAAATAGGTGTTGCCGTGCACCTCGTCGATCATGGAATCGTGGGCATGGATGTACTCCCACAGGCCCTTCTGGGCCTCGCGGTTCAGGTAGATCATTTCCTTGATGTGCATGATGTCGTTCTTGATGAGGTACACCATGTAGCCGCAGGGCTTGTCCTTTACATTATAGTAGACGGCAACGTTGGTGTCGTCCTCATCCCAGCGCCAGTATTCTTCCCATGCCAGCGCGTTGCGGAACAGGCACCCGTGCGTGATGGAAGCAAAGTGCGAGTGCAGCTCGTGGAATTCGGTGTTGTCCCATGCGACGCGCCGCACATAGCCGGGCGCGGAGACCTTTGTGGGGATCTGCCGGTCCTTGATGTTGAAGGAGATCTTGTTGGAGATGATCTCCCACCCAAGGTGATGGTACAGCGGGATGGAGTAGGGGTAGAGCAGGGCGAAGCTCTTGCCCTCCTTGTGCATCTGGGTCAGTCCCTGGATCATCAGCCGCTTCATGATGCCGTTGCCGGTGTACTCCGGGTAGGTACACACGCTGGTCACAAAGCCTACGTGATATACCGTGTCGTAGATGTTCATTTTCAGCGGGTAGACCGCGAACTGTGAGACGAGGTTTTTGCCGTCAAAGCAGCCCAGCACATCGGCGCGTTCCAGCACAGGAAACTTGGACTGCTTGATCTCGTCGTCCTTCCAGCCGGTGGCGGTAAGCTCTTCCTCGGTCACCTGAAAGGTATAGCGCAGCAGGGCGTTATACTGATCGAGATCGTCGGTCTCAAGATAACGGTATGTATAATCCTCGGCAGAGTTCATGATAGACTTCCTCTCTGTTTTCAAAGGCGTTTGCCGAACAGCTCCATTATACACCTGTTGTCAAAAAGGCGGCAAGAACCATTTTCACAAAAAACAGGGCAAAGAATAAGGCGAAACGCCGCATTTGCTGGAAAAAGCCGCACGGGCCTCCTTTTGGATTGCACCCGGTTTTTGAGTGTGGTATACTGTTTCTGTTATGGAAAAGTTCCGGTGCAGTGTGCCGGGCACAGCAAAGAGGAAAAGGAAACGAACGATGAAAATTGGATTTGACAACGATAAATATCTTTCGATGCAGTCGGAGCACATCCGTGAGCGCATCAAGAAGTTCGACAACAAGCTCTATCTGGAATTCGGCGGCAAGCTGTTCGATGATTACCATGCATCCCGCGTGCTGCCGGGTTTTCAGCCCGATTCCAAGCTGCAGATGCTGCTTCAGCTGAAGGATCAGGCCGAGGTGGTCATCGTTATCAGCGCCGAGGATATCATCAGCAACAAGATCCGCGGCGACTACGGCATCACCTACGATCTGGACGTGCTGCGCCTGATCGACGCGTTTCAGGAGGTGGGCCTGTATGTGGGCAGCGTGTGCGTGACCAAGTACGCCGCCGCACCGGAGGTGGAGGCCTTTGAAAAGCGGCTGAACGGTCTGGGCATCCGCACCTTCCGCCACTACAAAATTCCCGGCTACCCCAACGATGTGGCCCGCATCGTCAGCGACGAGGGCTACGGCAAGAACGATTATATCGAGACTCAGCGCCCGCTGGTGGTCATCACGGCCCCCGGCCCCGGCAGCGGAAAAATGGCGACCTGCCTTTCCCAGCTGTACCACGAGTACAAGCGCGGCGTGAAGGCCGGCTACGCCAAGTTCGAGACCTTCCCCATCTGGAATATTCCCCTCAAGCACCCGGTGAATCTGGCCTACGAGGCCGCCACGGCCGACCTGAACGATGTGAACATGATCGACCCGTTCCATCTGGAAGCCTACGGCGTGACCACCGTCAACTACAACCGCGACATTGAGATCTTCCCGGTGGTGAACGCCATGTTCGAGCTCATCGCGGGCAAGAGCCCCTACAAGAGCCCCACGGATATGGGCGTCAACATGGCAGGCAACTGCATCGTGGACGATGCGGTCTGCCGCGAAGCATCCCGCAAGGAGATCCTGCGCCGTTACTTCAAGTGCCTGTGTGAGCAGAAGATCACCGGCACGGTCAAGGAGACCGAGCGCTACAAGCTGGAGCTGCTGCTGAATCAGGCCGACCTGACCGTGGGCCAGCGCGAAGTGGAAAAGCAGGCTCATGCCCGCAGCGAGAGCACCGGCGGGGCCCCCGCTGCCGCCATTGAGCTGCCGGACGGCACCGTTGTCACCGGCAAGACCGGCCCCCTGCTGGGTGCGGCTGCATCTGCCTTGATGAACGCCCTCAAGGTGCTGGCCGGCATCCCGCAGGAGACCGACCTTGTGAGTGCGGCTTCCATTGAGCCCATCCAGACCCTCAAGACCAACTATCTGGGCGGCAAGAATCCCCGCCTGCACACCGATGAGATCCTCATTGCCCTGTCTAGCTCTGCAGCCGACAACGAGCAGGCCGCAGCGGCCATGCACCAGCTGCCGAACCTCAAGGGCTGCGATGTGCACTCCACTGTGCTGCTCTCGGGTGTGGATACCAGTACCCTGAACCGTCTGGGAATGTACCTGACCTGTGACCCCGTTTACGAGGAAGAGGACCGCAAGTACCACAAGCAGTAAATCATACAAAAAAACGAAACAGGCGCATCCAAAGGCCGAAAGGCTGGCGGATGCGCCTGTTTTTATTGGTTCAGATGCCGGTAAAATAGGATTTGTATTTCTCCGCATACAGCTGGGTGCCCATGCGGCGCAGGCCGCCGTACAGGTGATGCCGGATCAGCGGTTCAATGGCGTCCACATCCTTTTCCCGGATCACGCGCAGGATCTCCCGGTGCTCGCTGAGCACATCCGGCACATTGTTGGCCCGCACCACATCCAGACGGGTGAAGCGGGAGTAGTCCGGCTGCGGCTTGGTCAGGCTCTGCCAGATGTACCACTTATTCATACTGCGAAACCAGATAGCGTGCATTTCCAGATCCAGCATGAGAAAGGCGTTGATATCCACATTCTCCGGGTCGGTCATGGTCTGGGCCATTTCCTCCAGCAGGTCGTACTTGTGCTTGATCTCGATGTACTCTTTGGGCGAACAGACCTGAATGAAATCGCGCAGCACCATGCTTTCAACGGCTGTGCGCTGGTATGCGATCTGATCCACGATATCCAGATTGATGGGGGTGACGATGGTGCCCTTGCAGGGAATGATCTGCACAAAGCCGTTCTGTTCCAGCCGCTGCAGGGCAGCACGCACCGGTGTGCGCGAAATGCCGAACCGTTTGCACAGCTGATTTTCGCTGATGGTCTCTCCGGGCTTGATCTTCAGCGTAACGATATCATGTTCCAGTGTCTGGTAGATGTCCTCCGGATGCAGCTGTTCAGCCATGTGCTCACACTCCATTTACACAGTTGATGATAAGATATTTCTATTTTAGCCTGCCCAAAAGAGATTGTCAACGTATGAGGATGAAGTATACAATATCCTGTATACAAGTAGTGGGTCATGCACAGCCCGAGGGCAACCCCCGCTTTGTTTCCATGGAGCAGTTTGCCGCCGATGTGGCAGAGGCCACCAACGGCCATGTGAAGATCGAGGTTTACGGCAACGGCCAGCTGGGCACCGAGAAGGAGATGCTGGAGCAGGTCGTGGCCGGCACCGTGCAGGGCATGCGCGGCGGTCAGTTCGACTTCAGCCCCCGTCTGCTGATGTTCACCCTGCCCTTCCTGACCAATACCCGTGCACAGGTCACGGCTCTGCTGCAGAGCGACCTGGCACAGAAGGTGTGCGCTGAGGCCGAGGGCGAGACCGGCACCGTCATCATCAACCTGTGCGATGCAGGCGGCTACCGCCAGTTCTCCAACTCCAAGCACCCCATCAAGGCTCCTGCAGACCTGAAGGGCCTGAAGATGCGCACCAACGGCATGAAGACCATTGACATGACCTTCCAGGCAATGGGCGCTACCACCACCATCCCGTACTCCGACCTGTACATGGGCCTGAAGACCGGCGTTGCAGACGGTCAGGAGAACCCCTGGGTCAATGCTCAGATACGGTAAAGAAGCAACAACACAAATTGAGAACAGCGTACCCTACTATTCTGTATCAAAATGGAGCAGTAACATGAAAATGTTGCTGCTCCATTTTCATGCCCCTTAAATAATTTCCTTGAATCTGCTTGACTTATATTACGGTTAGTGATATATTTATTACAGTAACCGTAATAAGGAGGCTGGACTATGAGAGACAATGCAAAAAGTGGCGCACTTACAGAAGTGACCTTTTATATTTTACTCTCTCTTTATACACCAAAACACGGATACGCCGTTATGCAGTTTGTTGAAGAAAAAACGGGCGGGCGGCTTTCGTTAGGCGCAGGCACTTTATATGGAGCATTAAACTCTTTGCAGGACAAGAAGTGGATTGAACCTTATGGAGATAGTGAGGGAAGAAAAAAAGAATACCACATTACAGCACAGGGAAAAGAAATTGCAGAAAAAGAGCTTGCAAGACTAAATGAACTTGTAAGCATTGCAAGTGAAATTATTGGAGGTGCAGTATGAGTAAAAAATGTTATCGCTTTTTTGGCGGATTGCTAAATACGCAGGAAAAATGGCTAAACAAAATGTCTGAAAAGGGTTATCGACTTGTTCGGACAGGAAAACTGTTATACGAATTTGAAAAATGCACGCCCGATGAAGTGACCTATTGTGTAGAGTTTATCGGAGAAAAATCAAAAGAGAGTTCAATAGATTATGCTAATTTTTTGGAGGATATGGGATATAAGGTGTTTTTCAAAAATATCAATCTAAACTATTCTGTTGGAAAAGTTCGTTGGCGCCCATGGGCAGAAAGGGGCGGTCGTATTGCGACAAACGCAACAACTTTTAATCGAGAAATCTTGATTGTGGAAAAAGCAAATGATGGAAAGCCGTTTGAACTCCATACCTCTTATGACGATAAAGAAAAATATTATCGCAACTTACGCAATCCGTGGCTATTTCTACTGCTCATGTTTGCACTATTCGCAGTTACAAAGCAATCTATAATCTTTGGTATTTTTGCGTTGGTTTCTGTAATTCCTGGCAGTATATATCAAATACAGATAATGAAAATCCGGAAGGAAGCCAAGACACAGGAATGATGAGGAAATAAATAGCAAATCCAGCCGAGCCAGTCAACGGTCAAGATGAACAGCGCAAATGTGCCGCCGTTGACAGCCCCGCCCGTCTTTGCTGTTCGGTAATCAAGAGGGCGACAGCAAAAAGTGCTGCCGCCCTTTCCCATAATCGAAGAAAGGGGGATTTTCCATGACTGAATCCTCCTCCATCATGCTCATCATCGGCTTTACCACCATCTTCACATGGGTGCTGACCATGCAGAAGGTGCCGCAGACGGTGGGTGCCTTCTTCATGTCCCTGAACATGCCTGCATGGGCCATTGCGCTGATCTTTGATGTGCTGATCCTGATGATCGGCACCTTCATCGATGTCAGCCCGGCCATCCTGCTGCTCACCCCCATCCTGCTGCCGGTCATGGTGCAGTACGGCTTCTCGCCGCTGCAGTTCGGTGCCATGATGATCACCGGTCTGGCCATTGGTCTGGTCACCCCGCCGGTCGGCATGTGCCTGAACGCCTGCAACAAGATCAACCGTATGCCCATCATCGAGATCTTCAAGGGCGCAGCGCCCTACGTGATCTGCAATGTGATCGTTCTGATCTCCATCAGCCTGTGGGGCCCGCTTACCACCGCCCTGCCGCAGCTGCTGGGCTACAGCATCTTCTGAGATCAACGCGTATACCTCTTATAAAGACAGGCAGCGCTCCCTTGCGGGGCGCTGTTTGTTTTTGCACGCAAACAGGCGGAACCGTTGTATTTGGCCGACAGATATGGTACACTAAGAACACTTATGTACAGGAATATAGGAAAAGAGGATCTGCAATATGGATACACAAAAACAAAAGCGCAGCGCTTTTTCCGGCAAGATCGGCTTTGTGCTGTCGGCTGCAGGCGCTTCGGTGGGTCTTGGCAACATCTGGCGGTTTCCGTATCTCGCCGCGAAATACGGCGGCGGCATCTTTCTGCTGGTGTACATCGTGCTGGCCGTCACCTTTGGCTACACGATGATCGTGGCCGAAACGGCACTGGGACGCATGACCCACAAAAGCCCGGTGGGTGCCTTTGGCGCCTTTGGCAAAAAGGGCGGCCTGCGGTTCGGCGGCTGGATCAATGCGGTCATCCCCATTCTGATCGTGCCGTACTATTCGGTCATCGGTGGCTGGGTCATCCGCTATCTGTCGGAGTATATCAGCGGCCATGGCAGTGAGCTTTCGCAGGACGGCTATTTTTCCAATTTCATTTCCAGCGGACTGTCGGCAGAGGTGTGCTTTCTGATCTTCACGGCCTTTACGCTGGCCATCATCTTTGCCGGTGTACGCAACGGCGTGGAGCGTGTTTCCAAGGTGATGATGCCGGTGCTGGTGGTGCTTTCGGTGGTCATTGCGGGCTACTCGGTCACGCGCCCGGGCGCACTGGCCGGTGTCAGATATTTTCTGGTGCCGAACGTGGCAAACTTCTCCTGGATGACGGTGGTCACAGCCATGGGTCAGATGTTCTATTCGCTGTCCATCGCCATGGGCATTCTGGTCACTTTTGGCTCCTATATGAAAAAGGATGTCTCCATTGAGGAATCCACCGAGAATGTGGAGCTGTTCGACACGGCCATTGCCATCATGGCGGGCCTGATGATCATTCCGGCGGTGTTCTCCTTCTCCGGCGGCGACCCGGATACCCTGCAGGCCGGTCCGGCGCTGATGTTCATTACCATCCCCAAGGTGTTCGAGAGCATGGGCTTTGGCCACGTGGTGGGCATCCTGTTCTTTTTGCTGGTGCTGTTTGCAGCCGTCACCAGCTCCATTGCCCTGACCGAGAGCGCTGTCTCCACCTTTGAGGACGAGCTGGGCTGGAGCCGCGAGCGCGCAACGGCACTGATTGGCCTGATCATGGTGGCGCTGGGCAGCTTGTCCGCGCTGGGCTACGGCCCGCTGGCAGGCGTGACGGTGTTCGGGATGCAGTTTCTGGATTTCTTCGATTTCCTCACCAACTCTGTCATGATGCCCATTGCAGCCATTGCCACCTGCCTGCTGGTGTCCCGCGTCATCGGCGTGCAGAAGATCGAAGAAGAGGTGACGCTGGACGGCAAGCCCTTCCGCCGCAAAAAGATCTTCAACTTTATGATCCGCTATCTGTGCCCCATCTTTGCGGCTATCATTCTGGTCAGCTCGGTGGCAAATGCCCTTGGCTGGATCGCCATGTAAGTGGCCGTTTCCATCGAGTAGAATGCTGAAAACACAGCGATAAATAACAGAAAAGTCGTGCAAAGCTGAGCATCTGTGAAAGAACAGGTGCTCAGCTTTTTGCGTTTTTTGCCGCACCGGAAGGAAAATAACGATAAAAAGCCCGGAATTTACCCTTTCAAGTGCGAAAAATTCCCAAATGGCTTGAAACGCTTTTGTTGCAGTGTTAAAATAATAACACTGCTTTTATGGGGTAATCGACGCAAAACTCAGTGCGGTCTGCTCGCAAGCGTCGGAGTTCCTGTGGGATGTGTAAGAATCGCTAAAGCAGCACTGCGCTACTGCACTTGCGTGGTACTGCCTCCGAAAATGTGAGGAAAATATTTGTATGATGAAAAAGATCTCCCGCCGCTCGTTTTTGCAGGTTTGCGGCATTACGGCGGCAACGGCAGCGCTGACCGCCTGCGGCGGCGGTAAGACCGAAACGGCGAAAAAAGACGATGCGCACGAAGCCATCACCTTTATGGCACC
>ENA-UEPJ01000877-UEPJ01000877.1-human-gut-metagenome-genome-assembly--contig:-NODE-877-length-39198-cov-6.434115_pt1 | contig 39198 bp, 31 predicted proteins | sample MGYA00242890_ERZ507896 | MGnify/ENA primary metagenome ERZ507896 (study PRJEB26167, sample SAMN06115508) | human gut metagenome | host: Homo sapiens | place: China:Qinghai | collected 2015-08-20...
GTGCCACCAGGAATCGAACCGGGGACACAAGGATTTTCAGTCCTTTGCTCTACCAACTGAGCTATGGCACCATCGTTATGTTTTAACGGGTGCAAAAGTAGGGGAATTTTTTGAAATTGCAAGCGATTATAAAGAAAAAATAGAATCGGGGATGAAAAAAATAGGGGAGATGGAGAATAGGTGGCTTCCGGCAATCGTTTTTCGGGGGTGAGATAAATTTTAAGGAATTAGCGAAAAAAAGTGATATTAATTTTTGATTATTAATAAATTAGTTATATTTGCTGCGGTAGAAGTTAAATAGTTGTTTATCGTTGAAACCAAAGATATCTATCTACGTACCCTTCTACATGTATTATTAATTTTAATTATTTTTATTGTGAATATTTTTGTTGCAAAGCTAAGTTCTGCCACCACGAGTGAAGACTTGCAAGCTCTTTTCGCGGAGCACGGTTCTGTTTCTTCAGCCAAAGTAATTATGGACAAAGAAACTGGTAATTCTAAATGTTTTGGTTTTGTTGAAATGGAAGACGAGACGGAAGGTTTCAACGCGATCAATGCTTTAAACGAGGCAGATTTTCAAGGACGGAAAATTGTTGTGAAAAAAGCAAGACCGAGAGAAGAAGGAGGCGATAATAGAGGTTATAGAGCACCGAGAGAAAGAAGATTCTAATCCCAATCGCTAAAGATTAAGAGAGCCGTGTAACAAAGCATGGCTCTTTTTTGTGTCTATTTTGAGTTTTTTTCTTGTTGTCCGGTATTGTTGCTTGGGGCGGTACGTGTATATCGAAAGATTTAGAGATAAATATTTTTAAGTCGTGTGAATAATCTTATAAATTTAATCTCTATTTTTGTAGAAAGCGATATTGGTGGAAATGGACGAAATATTATTCACAAGGCAAATAAACGAGAGACAGACGGATGCTTTTTGCCGTTTGTTCAAGGATTTTTTTGATTCGTTGCTTTATTTTGCCACGGGATACGTGGAATGTAAAGAGGTGGCGGAGGATGTTGTACAGGAAGTTTTTGTAGATATATGGGAGGGGAAGATGAAATTCCGGTCTTACAATAGTTTGAAAACTTTTCTGTATACTTCCGTGAGAAATGCCTGTGTAGACTGGTTGAGACATCAACGTGTGGAGAAGAAATACGCTGATGTGATGCGGCGGGAAACCTCGGATGACGAGGAAGATTTTGCTTATAAAGTGATGCGGGAGGAAATTTACCGGGAGCTTTTCGCGGTTATAGAGGAATTACCTGACAGACGGCGGGAGATATTCAGGTATCACATGCAGGGAAAATCGAATGCCGAGATAGCCGAAATCATGGATCTGTCCGTGTTCACGGTGAAGACACAGAAAGTGAAAGCCGTACAATATATAAAGGAGCGTATGGGGCATCTGTTCTTCCTGCTGACCGTATTCAAGTTGATCTGAGTAAAAAATTGAAATATTTTTTGATTTCGGATACTTCGTTTGGGGTACCTGAACGTTTTATTGATGTAAAACGAGAAAAATATGGATTATAATGATTATCGGATTGTCAGATTGATTCAACGGGATTTGTTGGGGGGGCTCACGAATGAGGAGCGTGAAGAATTGGAGCGATGGATCGGGAATGCTGCCCGGAATGCCCGTTTTTACAGGGAAGTGAAAGATAGCCAAGAGATAGGTGCCAGATTCGCCATATATGATAAAGAACGGAAAGAACAGCTATTGCGACGTTTTGAAAAACGAATCGGGCATAAACGTTCCCGTCGCGTGGGAAGAAGAGTGTTGAAGTACGCGGCGGTGGTCATGTTGCCATTGATATGTGTGTGCATAGGGGTAAAGTTGTTGGAAAAAGAGCAGAAGGCAGATGTGGCTATTGTTTCCGGGATATTGCCGGGAGGAGTGAAAGCCACGTTACAGATAGAGGGAGGGGTTGAAATCGCTTTGAGTTCGGACGGGAATCAAGAGCTCATGGAAAAGACGGGGGGACGTATTATAAATTCGGGTGGGGGAATCATGTACAGCCGGGATTCGGGTGTAATTGGGAAACAGGAATATAATGTGCTCCGTACAGAAAGAGGAGGGGAGTACAGTGTGGAACTTTCCGACGGTACGAGGGTGAAAATCAATGCCGCGACGAGTTTGAGATACCCGGTAACCTTTGACCGGGAAAAGCGGGAGGTGTATCTTTCCGGGGAGGCTTATTTCGAGGTGGAAAAGGATACGGACAGACCTTTTTATGTCGTCACGGATGCCATGAGGATACGGGTGTACGGGACGTCGTTCAATGTAAATACTTACGGGGAGAAAGTACAGACCGTGCTTGTCAAGGGGAGGATCGGGATACAGGGAAAAAATTCTTCATGGGAATACGAGGTGAATCCGTCGGAATTGGCAGAGTTCGGTCGGGACGGGAAATTTGTCGGCATTAGGAAAGTGGATACGGAGATGTACACGGGCTGGAAAGATGGCGTGCTGATTTTCGAGAATGAATCATTGGAACATATAATGAACGTGTTGGCTTTGTGGTATGACGTGGATGTGGTTTTCCAGAATCCGGAGTTGAAACAGTATAATTTTGGAGGCTATCTGAAAAAATACGAGAATATAGACGTGATATTGGATGCGATAAGCCGAATCGTGGGAGTGACATTTGTCGTGAAGGATAAGACTGTGACCGTGCAAAAACAAGAAACAGGAAATGATTGCAGCATTTCCTGTGTAATAGATAGAACTTGAGGCGATTGTACCACCAACACCTCAAGCAGTATTAACCTATAAATACAAAGTTATGAAAAAAAAGCAATCGTGCCTAAAATATAGGCATCGAAGTCGTAAAATTTTTTTGATTATGAGATTGTGTATTCTATTCATCTTTGTTTTCACCTTCACGTTGACGGCGAAAACTCTGGCTCAGCAAGAAAAAGTGAATCTCGACCTGAAAGACGTGTCGATTAATACATTGCTGAGGGAAATTCAAAAACAGACGAGTTTTAATTTCGTTTTCAGTATTGATCAGACGCGGGATTTGGGGAAGTTTACCGTGAAAGCGGAGAACGAGACGTTGGAGAGTGTGTTGAAACGGATATTTGCAGGTACCGGCTTGACATACGAGTTCAGTAATGATTTGATCTTGATCCGCCGGGAGAAGGATAGCCGCCCTAACGAAAGAAAGCAAAAAGAGATTCGGATCGTGGGGAAAGTCGTGGATGAAACGAAGACCGTTTTGCCGGGAGTGACCGTGCAATTGCAAGGGATGAAGCTGGGGACGGCGACCGACAAAGACGGGTGCTATGCTTTGAATTTCCCGGATATGGGGAAGACCGTTGTGCTGGTCTTTTCTTTTATCGGGATGGAAACGGTCGAGGTGAAATATACCGGGAAGGACACGATTAATGTCGTGATGAAGGAGGATAAGGTTCTTTTGGAAGACGTGGTGATAACGGGTTATGCCAATATCAGCAGGCAATCCTTTACCGGTAACGTGAAAACCATTTCCGCGGCGGAATTGAAAAGGGTATCTCCGACGAACGTGTTGAAATCTTTGCAGGTGTTGGATCCTTCATTCCGGATAACGGTGAATAATGACATGGGATCGAATCCGAACGTGTTGCCGGAGATTAATATCCGGGGGGCTTCCGGGATTGGTTTGACGGAATTGGACGCGGCGAGTGTTTCCAAAACAGCCTTGCAGAATGATCCGAATTTGCCGACATTTATCATGGACGGGTTCGAGGTGTCTGTCAGTAAGGTATATGACTTGGATATCAATCGTATCGAGTCGATCACCTTGTTGAAAGATGCTGCCGCGACAGCGATTTACGGTTCGAGAGCGGCGAATGGGGTGGTCGTAATCACGACCGTGGCACCTAAGACGGGGGAAATACTGATTACTTACAATTATGGTTTGGATGTACAGTTACCGGATTTAAGGGATTATAACCTGATGAATGCCAGAGAGAAGTTGGAGGCTGAGAGAGTGGCGGGTATGTATGACGGTTACTCTCATCTGGAGCGGGTGTATCAACAGAAACTTCGGAAAATAGAAGAGGGTACCGAGACGGACTGGCTTGGGAAACCTTTGCGCAACACGGCGAGCAGCAGGCACACGATACGTTTGGAGGGTGGTAACCCGAATGGTCTGCGTTATGCACTCGATGCCAACTATCAAGCGAATAACGGTGTCATGAAAGGTTCGTCCCGCAAGACTTCCGGGATTGGTGTCGAATTGCAGTATAATTATAAGAAGATTCGTTTTACCAATATGTCCCAGTACACGGGAATGAAATCCGAGGAGTCGCCTTATGGTTCTTTTGCCCAATACACGGTGATGAATCCCTATTACTCGTATTTGGGAGAGGACGGCAATATCTTGAAAACGATAGAGAGCATCGAGGGAAACCGGAAAGCAAACCCGTTATGGGATGCGAATTTAGGTAGTTATAATGAATCGGAATACAAGGAATTTCTCAATAATTTCAGCCTTCAGTATTTTTTTTCGCATACTTTGAATCTTCGAGCTAATATAGCTTTGGCGCACAAGATAAACACGAGTGAAAACTTCACTTCCCCGGATGCCAGTAAATACGATGTGGCGGGATCGTCCTATAAAGGGGAACTGGTTCTGGGTGACGGGCAGGTTACCACGATGGACGGGAATGTCAATCTCTATTACAACAATCTGATTGGTTACCACAATATCAATCTGGTAGCCGGAATAAACTGGAAAGAGAGTAAGGACAAAGATAAAACGACATCGTTGAGGGACCTTCCCCGCGGAACATTCACGAACCCTCAATTTGCCCGGGAGCTATCGGGACCTATTACCAGTTCCGGACAGAAAACCCGTTTATTCGGTGCCATGCTTTCCATGAACTATACATATAACAACATTTATCTGGCTGACTTTACCGGGCGTCTGGACGGAAATTCGGCTTTCGGGTCGGAGTCACGGACTGCTCCGTTCTGGTCTCTTGGATTGGGGATGAATATCCATAATTATTCATTCATGAAATCTGTCAAATGGTTGTCGGAACTGAAAATACGCGGGTCTTACGGTATCACGGGGAAAGCTAATTTCCCGGCACGAACAGCCCGCACGGTCTACACGATGAGGAATGATTTCGTCTATCCCACGGGTGTCGGGGTGGATATGGCGGCTATGGGGAACCGGAATTTGAAATGGGAAAAAACAAAAATTACCGACGTGGGCGGTAACGTGAGCCTGTTTGACGGGAGGATCGACGTGACGTATGCTTATTACGAGCGACGCACCGTGGATTTGATCGCGGATATGTATATTCCCGCCTCTTCCGGTTTTGTTTCCTACAAAGAGAACGTGGGACAGATATTGAACAAGGGGCATGAGGTGAGTTTGCGGTTGAAAGTGTTGAATAAAAATGATTTTCAATGCTATGTTTCCGGCAATCTGGCGACAAACAAGAACAGGATCGTTAAGGTTTCGGACGCGCTGAAGTCCTACAACCAGCAGATAGAGGATAATTACCAGAAGTTGTTGGACGCTAAGGAGAACAACTCTTACTATGTAGAAGAGGAAATTTCAATGAAGCCGTTGATTAAATTTACCGAGGGAGCATCGACTTCTTCCATTTATGCCATGCAGTCGCTGGGGATTGATCCGCAGACCGGACAGGAGATGTTCCGTTATCGGAATGGTGCTATTGCCACGAAGTGGTTGGCTTCGGAAAACGTGGTATGTGGTAATAGTGAACCCAAGCTCAACGGGACGTTGTCTGCAAACCTTTATTTCAAGGGAATCACGCTGGATATTTATTTTACCTATACTTACGGGGGGCAGCAGTATAATGAAACCTTGCAGGGGAAAATCGAGAATGTCGACTTGAAAGGGAACGTGGACAAGCGGGTGTTTTCCGAACGTTGGAAAGAGCCGGGTGACCGGGCAAAATTCAAAAGCATAAAGGATTGGGAAAAGCCGACATATGCGACTAGCCGTTTCGTGCAGGATGACAACACGCTGAGCCTTCAATCACTCTCTTTGGGTTATGAATTGCCGCGGGAACTATTGCGCAAAATGTTTCTACGGCAAATGAGATTCTCGTTTAACACGAGTGATGTGTTCCGTGTTTCTACGATAAAGCGGGAGAGGGGAACTTCCTACCCGTTTGCCAGAAGTTTTAATTTTTCAATAAACGTGGGATTCTAAAATAGTATGATTATGAAGGTAAAATATTTGACAAGTTTGTTGATCACGTTGACGTTGTTCACGTCATGCGAGAAATGGTTGGATGTCAATTCCGAACTGGACATTTATGAAGAAACATTGTTTGAAGAAGCCGAAGGGTACTATGCCGCGTTGAACGGGCTTTATATAGCGATGGGCGGACAGAATCTATACGGGAAAGAATTGACTTTCGGTGCTGTTGAGGCTTGGGGCGGAAGCTATATTCTGGATAAAGAGTATCACCAGAGCTGGGACGAGATCGCCAACTTCAAATACGAGAATACGGTAGCCCAAGGCGTTGCCTCCGGTATTTGGTTGGATGCCTTCAACGTGATTGCCGAGGCGAATAATTTGCTCCAAAACTTGAATAAGGACACTGAAACCCGTTTCCCGGAGGGCGACTTGACCAAGAATATGATTCTGGGGGAGGCGTACGCGATTCGTGCCATGATGCACTTTGAACTCGTGCGCGTATTCGCGCAGGCTCCCGTGTCGGACGGGGGAGGTGTCACTGCCTATGTGCCTTACGTGACTGTTTTCCCCTCTAAAATTAATACTCCGCTACCGACCAAAGAGGTGTTGCGGAATATTATAGCCGATCTGGAGAAAGCGAAAGACCTCGTAGCCCCAATGGATACCTTGGAAGGCAACAAAGGTTATATTTCTTTCCAATATAACAATGTATCCACTCGCTTGCCATTGAATGACGGTTACGTGACTTCCGTCAAGGATGAGTTCTTCCAGTATCGGGCTCTCCGGTTTAATTATTGGGCTATGCTCCAGTTACTTTCACGCGTGTGCCTGTATGCCGGCGAAAAAGATAAGGCGTACACTTACGCGTCAGCCGTGGTGAATATGGTGGAATCCAGAAAGTTTTACAGTTTCACTTATCCGAGTGCTATCGCTTGCCCCATGTTCGTGTACAGTGCCGAACCCCGCCTGCATAAAGAGATGTTATTGGGGCTCTATCGCACGGACTATCCGGATTGGACGGATCTCTACTTCGGTATGCGGGAACCGCAAATTAATATTGCCGGGATACGGGATATATTTGCCGGGAATTTGTCGGATGTAAGGTACACGGGAGGATTCAACGCGGACTATTTGATGAAATATTACTGGAACGTGACCGAGGATATGGGAGGAAACGTCCGGTTGATGAACGCGACCAAGAATTTCATCCCCGTCTTGCGTTTCCCGGAATGTTATTATATTGCCGCGGAGAGTGTTTTCGAGAAGAACCCGGGACGGGCAATCGAGATTTTTAATTTAATGGCTGATGCCCGGAGTAACAGTTCATTAAAATTGTCGGAGGGTATTTCTGCCGATAATTTCCGTGAAGCTATTGTTCGGGAGTATCGCCGGGAGTTTATCGGGGAAGGGTATCTGGTCTACGTTTACAAGCGGTTGAACTTGCCCTTGAGAATAGAGGAGGGCGTGACGGTAGATCATCACGGGAAATTAGTGATGCCGGTGCCGAATAACGAATCAGCGATACAGTAATTAATTCAATAAAATGCAATGACATGAAATATCTATATATCATATCTTTTTTATTCTTTGCTTTAGTGGCTTGCGAGGAGGAAAAGCCTGAATTATTTTCTCCTGACAGGTGTATCCGGTTGACTTTCGGCAGCAATCCGGGGGAGAATTATTACAAGAGAAGTTACACGTTCGCTTTCGAGAAAGATGGCGTGACCGATAAAGTGTTTCGTTTCCCGGTACAATTCAACGGGAATGATTTGACCGGGGATTTGAAATTCTGCGTAGCGGTGGTCGATACGATGACGACCTTGCCGGCGGAATGTTATGATTTGCCGTTGGAACAGGTGTTTCGCGCGGGACGGGGGAATGTCGATACGGTAGAAATTACCGTTCACCGGAAGCCGGTGCTGAAAGAAGGGGTAAAAGTATTGAGGTTCGAACTGGTGAAGAACGAGAATTTCGAGCCCTATATGCGGGATTCGGTGTACATCGAACTGCACGTGTCCGACGTGGTGGATCGTCCCGAATGGTGGGAAGAAGGTGGAGTCGTGGAATTGTCCTATCTGGGTAAATATTCTTACTTGAAGTATTTGGCTTTCGCTGAGGAAACCGGAATTCAGGATTTCGGGGTGTTGACACCTTCCGAGAAACGGCATTATGCGATAAAATTCAAGCGGGCTCTGGAGGTAAGACCTCGTGAGGATGTGGACGGCACTACAATGAAAGTACCTATTGCCGGGTAAGATGATATAAAAGTACAAAACTTTTAAATGAACAATTATGAGAAAATTATTTTGGCTATGCAATATACTTTGGTTTTTCGGCATCGGTTGTCTGGACGATAAAACCAATTTGAATACATCTGCTATTTTACTGCCGGACTCGGTCATTATCACGAACGAGAACGCGGGGACAAAGATTGTGGTATTGGAAGAAAAGAGCGGTTTTAGTTTTACCGTATCTCCCGGTACTGAATTGAAAATGAATGCACGGGCATATTACCGGGGTACGGAAAAACTGACCTACGAGTGGCGGGTGGATGGCAAGGTGGTTGCCGACAAAGAAGTGTACGAGGATACGTTTATGAATGAAACGTCGGGGGCTTTGTATATCTGGCGGGAAGGCGGGGAGAGTGCTTTCGTCTACACGTTTGTAATAAGAATGGCGGCTCCTTTTTTTCGTGGTGTAATGATATTGGGAAATCACGGGGGAAAGGGAGCTTTCGATTTCGTGGAAATCTCATATGTCTATGAAGACATTGACTTTTTCGGGGAGTCGTTGAAAAAGTTTGACGTGACTAAATATATCGGTCATGAAAATATCTATCCCTTGTGCAATGACGGAGAGGAATTCCCTTGTGACCATGTCGTGAAAGTAGAACGTATGACCGGCTTGACATGGAATTTGGATGAAGTATATTTCCAACTGTTGGATAAGGATTACACGAAAGCGGTGACCGTGAAGCAGAAAACGATCAAGAAAATTACCATGTTGCGGGATGAGTTTGTTGAAATTCCGGCTAATTTGAAACCGGTAGACTTCGTGAACACGGGGGCGATCAGCCTGTTGCTGGACGAGTCGGGTAAAATTTACTCCCGCATCAATTATGACGACGGCATCCCCTGCACGGGTTCTTTTATTTCCGAGCCGTTGACGTATGACGATCCGTATGATATTCCGGATAAAGGAAGCGAAGAAATCAAGGCTACCCGTATCTTCCCGGTTGGGATGGTTTACGAGCGGGAGAAAAAGCGTTTCTTGATTGTGGCATCGGTCGTGGACAAAACAGTTGTTTCCGCTTTCCCGGAATATCCCGCTTTGCCGGATAATTATATGTCATTGAGTAATTTTGACGCGGAGTTAATAGACGTACTCAATTCCGGAACGATAACGCCCGAGAGTACGTGGAATCTTATATACAAGAAAGGTGGGGATTATTATATGCAACGATTCACTTACCGGGTAAATCAAATGCAAATCACATACTCGCCCACGTCGGCTTTCAAGGTTTCGGAAGATATTGCAAGTCTGTGGCGCTCCGGTACGCCGGTATTCCAAGCATGGTTAATAGATATGTTCGGTCCTGAATACATTTATTTCGCCGTGGGGAATACACTTTACCGAATGACAACGAGTGGAACCGGATTGGAGAAAGTGTTCGAGTGCACCGGGGTGACGGGGAATATCACGCATTTGGCATTGACGGAGTCTTCCGGGCGCTCTTTCTGGAGTGCGGCGGACGGTTATGTGAATGGAGCCGTGTACACCGTGGGGTTTGACACGGGAGATGTGAAACTGGTACAAGTGTACACCGATCCCCGGAAGCCGGGCGAAACGTTACACCGGATTATCTGGGAGAAACACTATGACGGCGGCGTCACTTTTATGAGATATTACCCGCAATAGATGTATTTGATTTTTGGAGGTACTTTGTTCGGAAGTACCTCCAAAATACCGCTTGTTTACCGGGTGGTCAGGGTGTCGTGTGCATAAACGAAAGTATTTACTGTATAAATAACAAGAATGGAAAAATCAATTGTAAAAGTAGAGAATTTGTCACACCGCTATAGCGTGCAGTGGGCGGTTCGGGATATTAATTTTGAAATATCTCAAAATGGTATCTATGGATTATTGGGTTCCAATGGAGCCGGGAAATCAACAACGATGAACATCATCTGCGGGGTATTGAAGCAAACGGAAGGAAACGTATTTATCAAGGGAATCGATATGCGGGAGAATCCCGTGGAGGCGAAACGTCATATCGGTTTTTTACCTCAGAAGCCGCCGTTACACATGGATTTGACGGTCGAGGAATATTTGATTTACAGCGCTAACATGAGGTTGATGTCGGATAGCGAGGCACGTAAGGCGGTAGGGGACGTCATGGAGAGATGCGGGATTACCCATTTCCAAAAGCGTCTGATCCGTAATCTTTCCGGTGGGTACCAGCAACGGGTGGGTATTGCCCAAGCCATCATCCATCGTCCGGATTTTGTCGTGCTGGACGAACCCACGAATGGGCTGGACCCGAATCAAATCGTGGAAATTCGGAATCTGATCAAGGAAATCGCCCACGATTGTACCGTGGTGCTTTCCACTCATATTTTGTCTGAAGTACAGGCTACCTGTGACTATATCCGCATGATAGAACAAGGTTCGCTGGTATTCGCCGGTTCCGTGGATGAATTTGATAATTACATCATCCCGAACACAATAATGGTCAATCTGGTAGCTATGCCCCCGGTGGAAGAATTGCAATCCCTTCCGGGAGTGTTGCGCGTGGAAGAGTTGGGAGGAATGAAATACCGGTTGCAATTCTCCGATGCGCAGGAAGTCATGGAGCGGGTAGTGGAAACCAGTGTCGCCCGGGGATGGCGTTTGACGGAAATCAATCTGGAGAGAAGTTCTCTGGATACTATTTTCGCTGAATTATCTAAAAAGTAGACAGATTAAAAACAAATACAATGAAAACGATATATAAAATAGCCAGAACAGAGTTGCAAACTCTTTTTTATTCACCGGTGGCGTGGTTGATACTCGTGATTTTCTCTTTTCAAGGGTGTATGGCGTTCGGGCAATATCTGGTACAGATAGCCCAAGAACAAACGATGGGATATTCCCTCCCTCCCCTTACCCCGTTATTGTTCGCCAGTTCTCATTACACTATATTCGCGGATATTCAAGGCTACCTGTACCTGTATATTCCTTTGCTTACCATGGGATTGATGAGCCGGGAACTGGGAAGCGGCTCTATCAAGTTGCTGTACTCCTCGCCGGTGACCAATACCCAGATTATACTGGGCAAATTCTTGTCGATGATGATCTACGGGTTGGCGTTGATCGGGGTGCTGGTGTTAATGATTATTTTTTCGGCAATCGTGGTGAAGGACTTTGACCTTCCGGCGGTACTCTCCGGCTTGTTGGGGTTGTATCTTTTGATTTGCGCGTACGCGGCGATAGGTCTTTTCATGTCGAGTTTGACTTCCTATCAAGTGGTTGCCGCCGTGTTGACCTTAGCCATGTTGGCGGTGTTGAATTTCGTGAAAGATATGTGGCAGGGGATAGCTCTGGTACGGGAGATTACTTATTGGCTTTCCATATCGGGGCGTTGCAATGAATTTGTCAACGGGTTGATTTGTAGCGAAGACGTGCTGTATTTTATTATTGTCGTGGCGATGTTCCTCGCGCTTGCCGTGGTACGGATGCAATCCGTGCGGCAGAAGAGTCCGTGGGTGTCTACTATCGGTAAATACTTTTCCGTGCTGTTTCTGGCAATGTTGCTGGGATACCTTTCTTCCCGCCCGTCGTTGATGACTTATTATGACGCGACGGCAACCAAGACGAATACGTTGACGCCTAACAGTCAGGATGTAATCAAACGTCTGGAAGGAGGTATGACGATAACGACCTACGTGAACGTGTTGGATGAAAAAGACGTGTGGACGGCACTGCCGGATCGGGTGAAATATGATGAACGGCGATTCCGTCATTATCTCCGGTTCAAGCCGGATATTAAAATGAAATATGTCTACTATTACGATACCGTGGTCAATCCAGATATGGATGAGCGTTTCCCGGGCAAAAATACGGAACAACGGGCAAAAGAGTACATGCGTATTTTTGGTTTGGATTCCAATTTATTCATTACTCCGGAACAAATCAAGAAACAAATCGACCTTTCCGGTGAAGGAAACTTGTTTGTCCGGGTATTGGAACGGGAGAGCGGTGAAAAGACGTTCTTGAGAACCTTTAACGATATGATGCATCACCCGGGGGAAACCGAAATCACGGCTGCCTTCAAACGTCTTGCGATGAGATTGCCGAAAGTGGGCTTTCTGACCGGGCATGGCGAACGGAACATCCGCCAAGACGGTGACCGGAATTACAGTGCTTTCACGAAGGACAAGAAATTCCGTTATGCTCTGATGAACCAAGGTTTTGACGTGGCGGAAGTGTCGTTGGAGCGGGAAGTACCGGAAGACGTGAATATCATTGTGGTGGCCGAGATGCGCTCCCCGTTCACGCCGGAGGAACAGGTGAATTGGGATAAGTACGTTGCCCGCGGGGGCAATCTTTTAATCTTGAGCGAACCGAAACGGGGGGACGTGATGAGCCCGATTTTGGAATCGTTCGGGGTGAAACTCGTTCCGGGAATCCTTGTCCGGGCCACGGAGAATTACGCGCCGGAACTTATTCAAGCCTACCCGACGGAGGAGGCCGGGGAATTGGTTTATCATTTTGCGGATATGCGGAAGTATGAATCGGTAGTTACTATGCCGAACGTGTCCGGGTTGGAGTATACCACGGGTAAAGGCTTTAAGGTAAGTCCGTTATTCCGAACCGATTCTTTAGTATGGAACGAATTGCAGACCGTGAATTTCGTGGATGATAAGGTGACTTTGGATTCGGGAAGCGGGGAGGTGCAGAAATCCTACGTGACTACTGTTGCTTTGACCCGGGAGGTGGCAGGCAGGGAACAGAAAATAATGATTTTCGGTGATGCCGATTGTATCAGTAACGGTGAATTGAGCACGGGGCGCAAAGGAATCAATGCTTCCAATTTTTCCGTCATCATGGGAACTTTCTATTGGATGTCGGACGAGGAAGTACCTATCGACGTTCGCAGACCCGAACCCACGGATACGGATTTCTATTTAGGACAGACCGGGGCGGCCGTTTGGAAAATCGTGTTTATGTGGGTGTTGCCGGTACTCATGGTTTTGTGCGGACTCTATATCTGGCTTCGTCGCCGGGGAAGATAGTTCGCCGGAGTGTGCTTTTTATCAGACGTGTTTTTCATGGAGAGTGTGCTGTAAAAAGTGCACTCTTCTTTCTGTATGGCATGAATTAAGTCGTTTGCCAATACTTTAGTATCCCTAACTCAAGGGATAGCTAATAGATTAGGGAGGGTTTAGGGCGGGTGTTGCCCGAGTGTTAGGCGACATCGCCCACTCTTCGCCTGTATTTCGCCCACACTTCGCCCACGTTTTAGTAAAGTATATGCTTTTTTAACACACGCTGGCGAAATGTTGTTCCTCGTGTTCGGGATGCGGGAGAAAGGCTAATTTAATACTTCGCGGTAGCTTTCCCCCGGGTAAAGGGTTGTTTATTCCCTGTACTTCATTTTCAAATAGGCGTACAGCACCCGGTGCATCAGTCCGGCTTCTTCCAGTTCCTCGTCCGAGAGGTTGGGAGCGAGTTCAATGTCATTGCTGACGTCGGTGAGTTGTTCGTCCCGGTCGATGCGGTTGCCGAAGTTTTGTTCCATGAAGAAAATATCGAATAACTGCATCCGTTCGAGGGATTCCAATGCGAGTTTCCGGGCTTCCAATAGATTGTCCGCCCTGTATTTTTTCAGAAATACCTCAATCATGCTATCCGTGAAATAGTCCGCGAAATAATGCATCAATATGATTCGTTTCTTCACGCAATCGTAGATGTTTTCCGGGGAACACGTGATTCTTTCGCTGATGCCCAAGTATGCCAGTTCAGCCAGTTCGATGCTTTCTTCTTCTTCCTCATCCAGTTCAAGCAAGAGGATTTTGTATAGCATATCGGAAAATTCCTCTTGGCGGGTTATTGCCCGGCTCTCGTGATAATAGCGGAATCTGTCGGGGATGACTTTTCTCAACAACAGGCGGAGGGCTTTCCGGTCGCCGCTGGCACTGTGCAGTAAAGATTCGTCCAATATATTGTCCAGTTTGCTCATGGTCGGTCGTTTATTGTTGGTTGTCGGGGTTAAAATTTACCCAGCCTTGTGCTTTCAGTTCGAAAGAATTGCCGTCTTTCGTGATCAAGTTATATCCTTCGCTTTTGGCGCAGGTATGCCCGATGATGCTGATTCCTTCCATGGCGGATAATTTCTCGAAATCTTCCAGCGGGGCGGTAAACAGCAATTCGTAGTCCTCACCGCCGGAGAGGGCACACACGGTGGCGTTCATGTTCAGTTCTTCCGCCATTTTGTAAGTCTGGTAATCAATCGGGAGTTTATCCTCGTATATTTTGCAACCCAGACCGGAATCATGGCAGATGTGTAAAACCTCGGAAGAGAGGCCGTCGGAAACGTCCATCATGGCCGTGGGCTTGATACCTTTTTCTTTCAACAGGCGGACGATATCCTGCCGGGCTTCCGGTTTTAGCTGGCGTTCCAGTATGTACTCGTAGCCGGAGAAGTCCGGTTGGGAACTCTGGTTTTCTTGAAATACCATTTTTTCCCGCTCCAGTAATTGCAAACCCATGTAGGCGGCTCCCAAATCCCCGCTTACGCAGATTAAGTTGTTTTCTTTTGCCGTGTTGCGGTACGTGATCTCTTCGTCGTCAGCTTCCCCGAGCACGGTGATGCTGATACACATGCCGGTTTTGGAAGATGTCGTGTCGCCGCCCACGAGGTCTACCCCGTATTGGTCGCAGGCGAGGTAAATCCCCTCGTATAATTCTTCCACGGCTTCCAGCGAAAAGCGGTTGGATATGGCTAACGAAACGGTAATCTGTTTCGCCGTGCCGTTCATGGCGCAAATGTCGCTGACGTTGGTCGCCACGGCCTTGTATCCCAGATGTTTCAATGGGGCATACGTGAGGTCGAAATGTACGCCTTCTATCAACATGTCCGTGCTGACGAGCACTTTTTTATCCCTGTAGTCCAGTACCGCGGCATCGTCGCCGACTCCTTTCACGGAAGAAGAATTTTTTAATTTTATATCTTGTGTCAAGTGACGGATTAACCCGAATTCCCCTAACGTGGATAGTTTTGTCAATGGTTTGTTTTCACTCATGCTTCGTGTCTTTCTTATTTCGTGTACAAAAATACACTAAATTGCCGAATGACGCAAATGGGAAGTCGCTTCGCTCAAGTCAAAGGTTCATAAAGTCCATAAGGTTCATAAAGTCCATAAGGTTCGTAAAATCCGTAGATCTTGCGGGTGCTTAACCTACGGCAGCTTTGCTGCCGATGAACACAGTCCGAAGGACGCCCGTGACTTTATAGACTTTATGAATTTTAAGAGCCGAAGGCTCGACTTTATGGACCGGATGAAAAGCGTTTTGGCGCATTTCCCCTGTGGTTTTGCCACGTTGCAGGTTACGGGTTGGCAGGTTGCAAGTTTTTCTTGTTCGCGGGTTTATGCCTCGGCGGTTGAATCATAATATTGGTTTATCACGTAATAGATATTATCTACCCCATAGATAATTGGGTAGGTGATATTTTTTTGTACTTTTGCACAAATTGAATAATTAGGTCTTGTCAGGGGGTATATCCTTGTCATTTTCAATTTTCAATTTTCAATTTTCAATTAATGAGTTATGGCTAAAGAACAAGACGATATATTGAATGAAGTAACCGAGGGTGAGTATAAATACGGCTTTGTTTCTGACGTGGAAACCGAGATGATCGGCAAGGGATTGAACGAGTCTGTTGTCCGGTTGATTTCACAAAAGAAAGAGGAACCCGAGTGGTTGCTGGAATTTCGGTTGAAAGCGTATCGGCATTGGTTGACCATGAAGATGCCCGCGTGGGCGCAATTGGAGATACCGCCGATTGATTATCAGGATATAGTGTATTACGCTGCCCCGAAGCAGGAAGTGAAAAAGTCTTGGGATGAGGTTGATCCCGAGTTGAAAGCTACTTTCGATAAATTGGGGATTCCCTTGGACGAGCAGAAGACGCTTTCCGGGGTAGCCGTTGACGCGGTCATGGATAGCGTGTCGGTGAAAACGACGTTCAAGGAGGCGTTGGCTGAACGGGGAGTTATTTTCTGTTCTTTCTCCGAGGCGGTGAAGAATCACCCGGACTTGATAAAACGTTACTTGGGCTCCGTGGTGCCTTATTCCGATAATTATTTCGCGGCGTTAAATTCGGCGGTATTCAGTGACGGGTCGTTCGTGTATATCCCGAAAGGGGTGCGATGCCCGATGGAGTTGTCGACTTATTTTCGTATCAACGCGGCGAAGACGGGACAGTTCGAGCGTACGCTGATCGTGGCGGAGGAGGAGAGTTACGTGAGTTACCTTGAAGGGTGTACCGCCCCGCAGCGGGACGAGAATCAACTGCACGCCGCTATCGTGGAGATCGTGATCGAGAAGAATGCCGAGGTGAAATACAGTACCGTGCAGAACTGGTACCCGGGTGACAAGAACGGGAAGGGCGGTATCTATAATTTCGTGACGAAGCGGGGAATTTGCAAGGGGGAGAATGCCAAGTTAATCTGGGCGCAAGTGGAAACCGGATCGGCTATCACGTGGAAGTACCCGAGCACGATATTGAAGGGCGACGGTTCCGTGAGCGAGTTCTATTCCGTGGCGGTGACGAATAATTACCAGCAAGCGGACACGGGAACCAAGATGATACATATCGGGAATAATACCCGTAGCCGTATCGTGTCGAAAGGTATTTCGGCGGGGTATAGTTCCAACTCCTACCGGGGAAAGGTGAAAGTGGTGAAAAGTTGTCACGGGGCACGCAATTTCTCGCAGTGTGATTCGTTATTACTGGGAGATAAATGCGGCGCGCACACGTTCCCTTATCTTGAGGTGGCTAATCCCACGGCACAGGTGGAACACGAGGCGACGACTTCCAAGATTGGTGAAGACCAGATATTTTACTGCAACCAGCGGGGAATATCCACGGAGGACGCTGTCGGCTTGATCATCAAGGGGTACGCCGGAGATGTTATCAACAAAATGCCGATGGAGTTTGCCGTTGAAGCGCAGAAATTATTGCAGATTAGCTTGGAAGGAAGCGTGGGATGATATGGAAGCGATTTATGATTTGAGATTTACGATTTATGAATGACAAATTATGATTTATGGTTTTGGACGAGGGCGGTTGGTGCGGTTGGAATCTGAAATCTAAAATCTAAAATCTAAAATGAATATGAAGGGTTTACTAAAGATAAAGAATTTGCACGCCTCGATAGACGGGAAGGAGATTTTGAAGGGGATTGACTTGGAGGTGAACGCGGGCGAGATACACGCGATTATGGGACCGAACGGGGCAGGGAAAAGTACACTTTCCGCCGTGTTGACGGGACGGGAGTGTTTCGAGGTGACGGAAGGGGAGGTTTGGTTTAACGGTAAGAACTTGTTGGAGTTGCCGGCGGAAGACAGGGCGCGGGAAGGGATATTCCTGAGTTTCCAGTATCCGGTGGAGATTCCCGGTGTAAGCACGGTCAATTTCTTGAAGACTGCCGTGAATGAACAGCGTAAATACAAGGGGTTGCCGCCTTATCCTGCCGGTGAGTTTCTGAAGATGATCCGGGAGAAGATGGAACTCGTGAGCATCGACAGCCGTTTGTTGAACCGCTCGTTGAACGAGGGCTTTTCCGGCGGGGAGAAGAAGAAGAACGAGATTTTCCAGATGGCGGTGCTGGAGCCGAAATTGTCTATTCTTGACGAGACGGATTCCGGTTTGGATATCGACGCCTTGCGCATCGTGGCAAACGGGGTGAACAAGTTGCGGCGTCCGGATAATTCCACGATCGTGATCACGCACTACCAGAGGTTGTTGGATTATATCGTGCCCGACGTGGTGCACGTGCTGTATGACGGTCGAATCGTGAAAACCGCCGGCAAGGAGTTGGTTGCGGAGTTGGAGAAACACGGTTATGATTGGATAAAAGAGGAAGTACATTCCGGTAAGTAATAGACAATGGAGAGATTAGAGAAAATAAATAACGATTTTGCCACCCTTTTCCGGGAGGGACAACAGTTACTCCGGGAGGGATGCGGCGAGGTGATGAACCGTCACCGGGAGGAAGCGTTCGGGCGTTTCGTGGCGCTGGGCGGTGTCTCGTACAAGACAGAAGATTACCTGTACGCGGATACGTTGCCTGTTTTCGACCGGGATTACAAGGTGGTATTGAAACATATCAAGCAGGGTGTTGACTTGAACGAGTTGTTCAAGTGCCATGTGCCAAATCTGGAAACCAATCTGATGCTGACCATCAACGGGTGGTTCGTGCAGGAAAACCGTGTTCCCGGGATTCCGGAAGGGGTAATTATTTGCAGTCTTGCCGAGGCGAGCGTGAAGTACAAGGAGATTTTCGAGCAACACTATGACCAATACACGCGTCCGGCTGACTCGGACGGGTTGGTGGCGCTGAACACGGCTTTCGCGCAGGACGGCGTGTTCGTGTACGTGCCCGATAACGTGGTGATGGAGCGTCCGTTGCAAATAGTGAATCTGATGCGGGCTAATGCGGATTTGATGTCTTTCCAGAGAAATATGGTGGTGCTGGGACGTAACGCGAAAGCGACGATTCTGGTATGTGACCATACCTTGTCGGATGATGTTTTCCTGTCGAATAATGCCACGGAGGTGGTCGTCGGGGAGAATGCCGCGTTTGAATACTATCACGTGCAGAATCAACATATAGAGGCGTCGCAGATTAATAGCGTGTTTGTTTGCCAGAAGCGGAACTCGCGTTATGATGCCAACGTGATCTCGCTTTACGGCGGGTTCATTCGTAATAATTTGTACGCCGCCTTGAGCGGGGAGGGGTGCGAGTGTAACCTGTATGGGATGTACTTGTCTGACAAGAAACAACAGGTGGATAATTTCACCTTTATCGACCACATCGCCCCGCGTTGCACGAGTAACCAGCATTTCAAGGGCGTGTTGGACGACGCGGCTCTGGCGAATTTTGCCGGACGGATTACCGTGCGACCGGATGCCCAGAAGACAGAGGCTTTTCAGGCGAATAATAACTTGTTGCTGACTGACACGGCACAGGTGAACACGAAGCCGCAACTGGTGATTGATGCCGATGACGTGAAATGCAGTCACGGGGCTACCGTGGGACAGATCGACGAAGAGGCTATGTTTTACTTGCGTAGCCGGGGTATCGGTGAGGCGGAAGCCCGCTTGATGATGATGTTCGGCTTCGCGCACGAGATTGTCGGGCGGGTGAAACTGGAACCTTTGCGGGAGGAGATCGACAATCTGGTGGATAAACGTTTAAGAGGAGAATTAACGAAGTGCCACAATTGCGTGATGCACTGTAAGCAATAAATTATGTTCGATGTAAGTCAAGTCAGGAAGGATTTTCCGATACTGGAGGAAAAAATCTATGATAAACCGCTGGTGTATCTGGATAACGGGGCAACCACGCAACGTCCGCTGACCGTGATCGATAAGATGACGGAATATTACCTGCGTTATAACTCTAACGTGCATCGCGGGGTACATTACCTGAGTAATAAATGTACGGACGCGAACGAGGAGGCACGGGAAATCGTGCGGAAGTTTATCAACGCCGCGTTCACCGAGGAGATTATCTTTACCCGGGGAACCACGGAGAGTATCAATCTCGTGGCGCACTCTTTCGGTGAGGCATTTATCAACGAGGGGGACGAGATTATCGTGACGGAGATGGAGCATCACGCGAATATCGTTCCGTGGCAGATGTTGTGCGACCGCAAGAAAGCGGTGTTGAAGGTGGTGCCTTTCAATGACAAGGGTGAGTTGGACATGGAGGTGTTCGGGAAGTTGTTGAACGAGCGGGTGAAACTGGTTGGCGTGGCTTACGTGTCGAATGTACTGGGAACGGTGAATCCCGTGAAGCAAATTATAGATGCCGCCCACGCCCGCGGGGCATACGTTCTGGTGGACGGGGCGCAGGCTATTCAACATATTCCGGTGGACGTGCAGGGATTGGATTGTGATTTCTTCGCGTTCTCCGGTCATAAGATTTACGGTCCCACGGGGATTGGCGTGTTGTACGGGAAGAAAAGCCTGTTGGAACAGATGCCGCCGTGGCAGGGGGGGGGCGAGATGATCAAGGAAGTGCGTTTCGAGAAAACGACTTACAACGAGTTGCCCTTCAAGTTCGAGGCGGGGACACCCGATTTTATCGGGGTGATTGGCTTGGGCGAGGCGTTGGAATACGTGAACCGGATTGGCTTGGACGGGATAGCCCGTTACGAGCACGAGTTGTTGGGGTACGCGATGGAGCAGATTCGCCGGATTCCCGGTATCATCCTTTACGGGGAAGCGGCGGAAAAATCTTCCGTGATTTCTTTCGGGATAGAGGGGATTCACCCGTTTGACCTCGGGACGCTGTTGGATAAAATGGGTATTGCCGTGCGGACGGGACAGCTTTGTGCCGAGCCGGTGATGCAACATTACGGGGTAACCGCGATGGCTCGCGCGTCGATAGCCATGTACAATACCCGGGAGGAAATAGATGTGTTCTGTGCCGGGTTGAAGAAAATAGAACAGATTTTCAAAATGTAAAGACAATGACGATAGAAGAGATTCAGAATCAAATCGTGGAAGAGTTTTCCATGTATGACGATTGGATGGATAAATACGCTTACCTGATCGAGATCGGGAATGGTTTGGAGGCTATGGACGAGGCGCATAAGACGGACGATAATTTGATAAAAGGATGTCAGTCGCGGGTGTGGTTCCATGCCGGACTGAAAGACGGTAAATTGTACTTTGAGGCTGACAGTGACGCGATTATCACGAAAGGGATTGCCGGGTTGTTGATTCGGGTGTTTTCCGGGCAGACGCCTCACGACATCGTGAACGCTAATCTGGATTTTATTGACAAGATTGGATTAACTCAGCATTTGTCGCCCACGCGGTCGAACGGGTTGTTGTCTATGATAAAGCAAATCAAGTATTACGCCTTGGCTTACGAGGCAAAATGATGTGATATGGGAAAAAGTTTAATGGAAGATTTGGTGATAGAGAAGTTGTCAACAGTGTACGATCCGGAGGTGCCGGTGAATATATGGGAGTTGGGGCTTGTCTACGGTATCGAGTTCCCGAAGCAGAACGAAGTAATTGTCACAATGACGCTTACAGCTCCGGGATGTCCCATTGCCGATCAGATCGTGCAGGAAGTACACGACGTGGTATTGACGCTTGACGGGATTGACGAGGTTACCGTTAATTTGACTTTTGAACCGGCTTGGACTCCCGATCGGATGAGCGAGGTGGCGAAGTTGGAATTGGGATTCGGGATTTGAGTTCATAAGGTTTGTAAGGTTTATAAAGTTCATAAAGTTAGTAGACCTTATAGGACCTTTTGAACTTTATAACTTTATAAACCTTATGAACCTTATGAACCTTATGAACCTTATAAACTGTTTAGAGGAAGCCCGGCTCTTAGGGTTTGATGCTTGCGGGGTGGCTCCGGTCGATACGCTGACTCGGGAGAAAGAGGTTTTGCTTCGTTGGATAGAGAAAGGGTTTCACGCGGGAATGGGATACATGGCGAAGAATATAGAGAAGCGGGAGAATCCCGCTTTACTTGTTGAAGGAGCCCGTTCCGTGATTGTAACATTGACTAATTATTATACCCCCCGGCGTCAGGAGAAGGATGTACCTGTCATCGCCCGTTACGCTTACGGGAAAGATTATCATATCGTGCTGAAAGAACGGTTGTTCCGGTTGCTTTCTGTTTTAAAGGAGAAGACCGGACGTGATATTCGGGGCAGGGTGTTTGTCGATTCCGCCCCGGTGTTCGAGCACGAGTGGGCACGGCGGGCGGGGTTAGGTTGGATAGGACGCAATACTTTGTTGGTGAATCCCCGGTTGGGCTCGTATTGCTTTATAGGGGTGATTATATCCGATTTCGAACCTTCCGGCTATTCTCTTCCGGAAGAGCGGGATTTTTGCGGGACGTGCAACCGTTGCGTGGAGGCTTGTCCCACGGGAGCTTTGTCTTCGCGCGAAGTGAATGCCAACCTTTGTATTTCTTATAACACGATTGAGCGTAAAGATGAAATTCCGCTGGAAATCAAAGAAAAGATGGGACAGCGCTTTTTCGGGTGTGATGCTTGTCAAGAAGTATGCCCGTGGAACGGGAAGGCGGTGATGCACCGCGTGAAAGAATTTTTGCCTGACGAGTGGTTGATGCACATGAGCCGTGAAGATTGGCTTGAATTGGACGAGGAAACTTTCAAAAGCCGTTTCAAAGATTCCCCGCTCTCCCGTCCCGGTCTGGAACAGATAAAGCGGAATCTACCGCAACCGCCGTTACTGTAACCGTGGTTGCATTATTTCCTTTTTTTACTACATTTGTACAATATTGGATTACGTGTGTTATGAATATGGATAGATTGAATAAAAATAGTGAAGGGGTAAATAATCGGATGTCATCGGAAAAAGAATTCGAAGAGGCTTTCCGTTATTATTACCGTCCTTTGTTTTTATTCGCGTACGGTTACGTGATGAGTGAAGAAGAGGCGGAGAATATCGTTCAATCCGTCTTTGCCGGGATGTGGGAGAACCGGAAGCGATTGCCGGAGAACTTGAATTTGAAAGCCTATCTTTATTCTTCCGTGAAACATGCCTGTTTACGTTATTTCAGACGGCTCCGCCTTTTGGACGAGTACAAAAAGCGACAAGCGGAGGCTTTGGTACTTTCTTTCGCTGATGATGATGTGGAAGATGACAAAGAATTAGTTGCTCTGGTGCAACAGGCTTTGTCAAAACTTTCCGAGCAACAGCGTAAGATTGTGGAGTTGCACGTGATGGAAGGCAAAAAATACTTGGAAATCGCCGAGCAATTAGCGTTGTCCGAGAACACCGTGCGTACTCATTTGAAACGGGCGTATAAAATTTTGCGGGAAAATCTTTCCTGCCTTTTTCTGGATATTTTTATTTAAGAACTATGGAACAAGAAAATGCTAACCAAGTAGGACCAATGAAGGTTATATTCGCTTATAACGACGTGTTTTTCAGTTTCTTCTATGATGACGAGAGCGGTTGTATCCATCGTTCGCACGAGTACGCGATGAATTATGTCTATTCGGGCGAGATGATTCTTGATAATGGTAAAGAACAGATTCGTGTCGGAAAAGGCGAATGCGTGTTCATCCCCCGTGACCACCATATTACAATGTATAAAAAGACGTGTGACGGCGAACGTTATTGCGGTATCTTTTTGAATTTTAAAAGGAATTTCCTGCGGGAGATGTACGGTAAGTTAGACCATTACAAACTTCCTGCCTCTACGTCCAAGTTGGATGCCGGCGTAATCAAGCTGCCTAAAACCGCGGAAATCGCGAGTCTTTTCGCCTCGATGACGCCCTATTTCGACCCGGAGGTAAAGCCGAAAGATGATTTTATGAACCTGAAGTTGCAGGAAGGGTTGCTCGCTCTATTACATATTGACGAACGGTTTGCACCGATGCTTTTCGATTTCAACGAGCCGTGGAAGATTGATATTCTGGACTTCATGAGCAAGAATTATATGTACGAGTTCACGTTGGACGAATTGGCGCACTACACGGGAAGAAGCCTTGCCACGTTCAAGCGTGATTTCAAGAAGATAAGCGACCTCACACCGGAAAAATGGTTGATTCGCAAACGTCTTGAGATAGCTTACGCCAAGATGAAAGAGGGTGGGAGAAAGGTTGCGGATGTTTACGCTGAGGTCGGGTTCAAGAACCCGTCGCATTTTTCTACGGCGTTCAAGAAGCAGTACGGGGTACCGCCGACTGCCGTTTTCGCTTGATTTCACGGGAAGATAAATTGAGCTTTTGAGAAATAATCTTTGAGCCTCACAGCAATTATGCCGTGGGGCTTTTGCTTTACCTTTGCGTTATAAGATAAAACAATTAAAACCATAAATGATATGAAAAAATCAATTAGACAACTATCCGCGGCTTTAATCGTGTGCTTTTGCACCGTGGGAAGCTTATTTGCAACAAACAATAATTTAAATACTAATACCATGGAGAACGAAAACTTGAATTTAACTCAAGAGTGGGACAAAGTGTTTCCTAAAAGTGACAAGGTGAATCACAGTAAAGTGACTTTCCGCAATCGTTACGGCATCACGCTTGCCGCCGATATGTATATACCCAAAAATGCCGTTGGGAAATTACCCGCTATTGCAGTAAGCGGTCCCTTCGGTGCCGTGAAGGAACAGTCGTCAGGACTTTATGCCCAGACGATGGCAGAGCGCGGTTTTCTGACTATTGCCTTTGACCCCTCGTACACGGGCGAGAGCGGTGGGGAACCTCGTTATGTTGCCTCTCCCGATATCAACACGGAGGATTTCTGTGCGGCGGTAGATTTTCTCTCTACGCGTGATGACGTGGATCCCGAACGTATCGGAATTATCGGTATCTGCGGATGGGGCGGAATGGCAATTAACGCGGCTGCCATCGACACCCGGATCAAAGCGACCGTTACTTCTACAATGTACGATATGAGCCGGGTGAATGCCAATGGTTATTTTGACTCGATGGATGCCGAGCAACGTTACGAACTCCGCAAACAGCTCAACGCCCAGCGTACAATTGACACGAAGAACGGTTCATACGCTCTCGGCGGTGGCGTGGTGGATCCGCTGCCTGACGATGCCCCTTGGTTCGTGAAAGATTACCACAATTACTACAAGACGGAACGCGGCTATCACAAGCGTTCTCTTAACTCGAATGGCGGCTGGAACAAGACATCGGCTCTTTCGTTTATCAATATGCCTCTACTTGCATATAGCGATGAAATCCGTAGTGCTGTTCTGGTAATCCACGGGGAGAAAGCACACTCCCGTTATTTCAGCGAGGATGCATTCAAGAAACTGCAGGGCGATAACAAGGAACTGATGATTATCCCCGGGGCCTCTCACGTGGATCTTTACGACAATCGTGCAGGAGTGATACCCTACGATAAAATTGAACAGTTTTTCAGGGAAAATCTCAAATAAGGAATTGTCAGTTGGAGAACTGAAAAATGCAGTGGCGCCTTTCACGAGGCGCCACTGTTTATTCTGTTATAGCGCAAGAAATAGAAGAATACATCAAATCCCGTTTGTTGAAATAAAAAAATCGAAAAAAAATCATTTTCGTGTCACCCAAAATTGAAGTTCATGTCTTTTAGGGGAAATTTGAGGAAAAGATATGAATCAGGAACAGATAGATTGGACTTTAATCCGGAAGCGAGTGGACGGTTGCCTAACCGATGAGGAGCGGGAGCGCTTGGAGCGTTGGATAGCGGGGGACGAGCAACGGCGGCGTTTCGTGGAACACGCTTGTCTGTATTATGAACGGGAGTTGCCCGTGGTCGATGAAGCTCGGGTGTCAAGAGCGTGGCAACGTTTCTCTCGTGGACGCAAGGAGAAACGGAGAAAACGGATACTCTCTTTGTGCACGTGGAGTGCTGCGGCCGTGATTCTTTTGGTCGCGGGGACTTGGTTCTGGGCATCGAATACCCGTGAAATTTCGAGAGAGAAACTTATTCCAGCTATTGCTTTCGGGAATAACAGTGTCCGATTGGTTATTTCGGACGGAACGCGAATTGATTTAACTACCCAAGAGCCGGGGCAGACTATTATAGATAAAGGTGTGAACGTGCATCTGAAAAAAGAGTCGCTTTCTTACGAGAATAACCCCGTCGTGGAAGATACGCTTTATCACACGGTGGAAGTTCCCCGGGGCGGAGAATACCACCTCACGTTGAGCGATGGTTCACGGGTATGGTTGAATGCCGAGAGTCGTTTGACCTATCCCATGATATTCGGGGCGTCTGAACGTCGGGTGCGTTTGGAGGGTGAAGCCTATTTTGAGGTGGAACCCGGGAAAGGACGTTTTGTGGTGGAAACAGATGACATGAACGTGCGGGTGCTTGGCACGGCGTTTAACGTGAATGCCTACAGTGACGAGGCTGCCACACGAACTACTTTGGTTCACGGAAAGGTGGAGGTATTAACAGTGAAGGATGATTTGCAGCGTATATTGATTCCCGGGGAGCAGGCTATACTTGACCGGGCAAGTGGGCAATTGGATGTGGAACAGGTGAGCACGGACCTTTATACCCGATGGATAAAGGGACAATTCGTCTTTCGGGATGCTCCTTTGCGGGATATCATGCGAACGTTGGCACGTTGGTACGAGATGGAGTATGAATTTACCGATTCGGAATTGGAATCACTGTGTTTCTATGGTGTAATCAGTCGCTTTGAGCGAGTGGAGAGTTTGTTGGAACAATTTGAAAAAACGGGAAAAGTACATTTTGAATATAAAGGGAATAAGGTTGTGGTAAAAAAATAAGGGATGCTGGAAACATCCCTCGGGTTTAATCAAAACGGACTGCTGGAAACAGTCCATATTATTAACGTCATTACAAATGTATGAAAAAAAAGTTGAATGCATGCTATTGCCGAAGGCAATGGCTAAAAAAAATGTTACGAGTGATGAAAATAGGATTTTTCCTCTTGGTGTTAAGTTTGACATCAGTGCATGCGACTACTTTCTCTCAACAGAAAGTGAATCTGGACGTAAAGAACAAATCGCTTCTGCACGTCTTGGATTTGTTACAGGAACAATCGGGATATACCTTTTTGTTTTCCAGTGAGGATGTGAAAAATGTGACAAATCTTTCCATTAAAGTGGAAAACGAAGATTTATTCAATGTATTGAAACAATGCTTGCAGGGGACATGTTTAAGTTTTGAGGTCAATGAGAAATTGGTGGTTTTGCGGCGACTTGTGTCAAAAATGGATGAACCGGAGAAAAAATCAATCCGGCTTAAGGGATTCGTGTATGACACGAAGAAGCAACCGATGCCGGGTGTGACAGTCAGATTGATAGGGACTTCCGTGGGTACGGCAACCGATGCTAATGGGCGGTTTTCCGTGGTATTACCGGTAGAAAAGGGACAGTTGGAATTCTCTTTTGTCGGTTTCCGTAGCCAAATTGTGCATTTTTCAGAAAAGACGGAAGTCGACACTTTAAGGATAACGATGCATGAGGACGTGCAAGCGATTGATGAAGTGGTGGTGACGGGTTACGGTGACGTGAGCCGGAAAAACTATACCGGGGCAGCGACAACGGTACGGGCGGCGGATATTTTAATTCCGGGAGTCTCCTCTATCGATCAGATGTTACAAGGTGTCGTTCCCGGTATGTTAGTATGGAACACGACAGGACAGGTGGGGGCAACACCCAAGATTCGAGTTCGGGGGACTTCCACCTTGTTGGGGAGCCAAGAGCCGGTGTGGGTGGTGGACGGCGTAATCCAACGGGATCCTCAACCTTTTAACCCGGAGGATAACACAAAGTTTTCCACGGATGCCGACGATATCAAGCAATTGGCGGGGAATGCCATCTCGTGGTTGAATCCCAATGATATTGAAACCATAACCGTGCTGAAAGACGCTTCTGCCACGGCTATTTATGGTTCCAAGGCAGCGAACGGGGTGATCGTGATCACCACGAAGAAAGCCACCGCGGGAAAGGTGCAAGTTAGTTATAGTGGAAATGTCTCCATAGGTCAGCGTCCTCGTTATGGGTTGTATGACTTGATGAACTCGGTAGAGCATATGCAATTTCAACGGGAAATACACGAGGAACGCAAGCAATATCCTTTATCATCTCAAATGTTGGATATTGGTTATTATGGCTTGCAACAGAAATTGTTACGTCGTGAGATCTCCTTAGAGGAAATGAATAAAGAGTACGAGAAATTAGTCCGGACAAACACGGATTGGTTCGACATTCTATTCCGCAATTCATTTAATCATTCCCATAATGTAGGCATCAGTGGTGGTTCAGAGAAGATTCAAAACCGTACTTCCGTGGGATACACTCAAGAAAAAGGTGAGGCAAGAGGAAACGACATGAGGAGTTTCACAATGTCTTCCAACACGACGGTGTCACTTTGGGATAAAGTAATCGTTAATTTGTCGCTCAACGGGAGTATGCGAGATGTGGAAGGTTTTGCCTATGGGGTGGATCCTTTTAATTATGCATACAACACTTCTCGCGCCATTCCGGCTTACAATGAGGCTGGTTCGTTGTATTATCACGAGAAAGAAGGTAGTTCAAGTACGGCTATTGGTGGCAAATCACTTTATAACTATAATATCTTAAATGAGTTGGCAAACACGGGAAGCGAAAATGGAACCCGAACATGGGGTGCCACGGTAGATTTACAATGGGAGATATTGCCGGGCTTGAGTTATCAAGGATTGTTCTCTTACTCTTCCTCCTCGGCAGACACGAAGCAATATGCCGGGGAACGTTCTTTTTATATCTCTAGTTTTCGAGGGTACGAGTACGGGAGCGTGGCGCCTAATGGAAATGAAACAAAATGCACTCGTTTGCCCATGGGGGGATTGCTGGAAAGCAGTTTGACGAACATAAAGGGTATTTCGGTGCGTAATAGTTTAGTTTATAATCGATCGTTTAAAGAAAAACACCGGGTGACATTGCAACTGGGAATCGAGACAAATTCGATAAAGACGAAAGGGGAAACCAATAAACGCTACGGGTATATGCCGGATCGCGGGGAATCTTTCGCCACTCCCCCGGCTATTTATTATTGGGATATGTCTATCGAGAGAGATAATCAAGATGTTGTCAGTGGGGAACATACCATCGTGAATCGTATAGAGAATAGTTTGAGCGAATTTGCCACGGCAGTGTACTCGTATGATAGCCGCTATATATTGAATTTTAGTGCCCGGTTGGATGCTTCAAATCGTTTCGGGCAAGATAAAAACAAGCGGTTCCAACCCACTTGGTCGGCAGGTTTCAAATGGAATGTGGTCAGTGAGCCGTTCTGGTCTGCTTCCTGGTGGGTGAATAATTTGGATATTTACACCTCTTACGGTTATCAGGGAAATGCGGTGTCTGGTGTCGGCCCAGAATTGATTGCGGCAGAGAAATACCTCAAACATTATGGGGCGTACGGGTTAGAGATCAAGTCGCTGCCTTATCCTGATTTAGGTTGGGAGAAAACGAAAACTTGGAACTTGGGAATAGATGCCTCTTTCCTGCAAGGACGCTTGAATTTCACGTTTAACTATTTCAAAAAAATCAGTGATGTACTTTCTTCTCGCGGGATAGCTGTCGAGAATGGCATGATAAATGGTGTGGTTTCCGGTTCCACGATGGAGAATAGCGGTTATGATTTCGTGATTAACGTGGTTCCGGTTCGGACAAAAGATTTCACGTGGCAGATCTCGTTAAACACCTCCATGACAGAAAATAGCGTGAATAAGAATGAACGTATCAATACCTTGGATGATTATTTAAGTGGTTCCGCCGTGGTGGATGGCCAGCCTTTTTCCACGTTCTACTCTTACGAGTTTGACGGCTTGGACGAGGAGACGGGTATGCCCGCGTTCAAGCACATGGATATTGCCTTCGAGGACGCTGAAAGCCCGAAAGACTTCCTTGTGAAAAGCGGCAAGTTTACCCCGGATTTCTCGGGAGGGCTGAACACGATGTTTAAATACAAGAATCTTTCTCTTTACGCGTTGTTTGCCGTGCAATGGGGTGGACATAATCGTTTGCCGGATTTATACCCGTCTGTCGGGTTGGTTAACGGTTCTGGACTTCCTCGGCCGGAGCAAAATGTGTCTCGGAAATTGATCAATCGTTGGCGTTCTCCGGGAGACCAATCCATTTATCCCTCCTTGCCGAGTTATACCCAAGATGAAATCATATATCTTCCTGAAACAAAGACATCTGCGGAACAGGAACAGAGTAGGTATGTCATGTATAATCTCTCCGATATTCGTGTGGCCAACACGGACGTTATACGTTGTCGTTCTCTTTCTCTCAGTTATGATTTCACCGGGGAGTGGTTGAAGAACACGGGATTGGGGTATTTGCGATTGTCAGCGAGCATGACGAACCCTTTCATGTGGGTATCAGACAAGAAATGGGATGGGTTAGACCCGGAAACGGGTAATTGGCCGGCTCGTCGGATAACGTCATTTGCGTTATCGGTAATGTTTTAGTTTTTTTACGTGTAAATAAATAAAAAATGAAACAGTTAAGATTGATGATATTAGGGGTGCTCTGTATTTTTCTATTGAACGGGTGTTCCGATTTTCTCGAAGAAAAGTCTCAAGATGAGGTGATTCCAAAAACAGTGGAAGACTACGGCGAACTTTTGTTGAATTATATGGGATATACTGATGTTTGGAGAGTGCTTTACGTATTAAGCGATGAGACTGGTATAGAGGAGAAAGTATTGGGGGCTTACTCTGATGATAAAGATGATTATCGTGCCGTTGGGATTAAAAGTGTTTTTACCTGGCAGCCGGATATGTGGGAAACCGAATCGGTTGGTGTCAATCCCGGTTACGAGGATACGTATAATTTAATCATGGGGGTAAATGCCGTGTTGGACGGGATTGATGATGCCACCGGGGATCAAAAGACGAGAGACCGGATTAAAGCGGAGGCCTTGGGACTGAGAGGATTTTATTATTTTTTCCTTGTGAACTTGTATGGAGAACCGTATAATTACAATAAAGATGCACCTGGTGTTCCATTGAAGTTGACAGCGGCTTTGGTGGAAAACGGCATCGCTCGTGCTACGGTGGGAGAAATACACGAGCAAATCGTGGAGGATTTGGAGGCTTCGTCCAAGTTATTTAGTAATCTCCCGAAACAACGCGGTGATTACCGGATAAACAGTACGACGGTAGATATTCTATTGTCCCGGGTATATCTTTTTATGGAGCGGTATGATGAGGCAATCGCTGCTGCCGATAAAGCAATCCGTACGGCCGAAGGGTTGACCGATTATACTGACCTACCCGAGGATACGGAGTTTTTCATGCCGACTTACGACCATAGCGAGGTGGAGTGGGTGTATGGTGCGGTAAGTTTGGAAGCGGGTATGCATGTATTTGCTCCTGCCAAGGAGTTAATGGCTTATTTCGAGGGGAAAGAGGACAGGCGTGAAATTTTTTGGTTTGAAGATAGTGATTCTTATGGTCTGCAAGTTAATAAGATTGTCGATAGTTACCAGACAATTCCGAACAACACGATTCGCGTGTCCGAGGCTTACTTGAACCGGGCAGAGGCTTACGTGCTGTCGGGGCAGGCGAATAAAAACACGCTTGCCTTGGCAGATTTGAACGAATTGCGTCGCCACCGTATCGTGGGTTACGAGGATGTTGCCATCGCGGACGAAACGGAGTTGTTGGCAGAAATCCGGGAGGAGCGCTACGTGGAATTGTGTTACGAGGGACACCGTTGGTTTGATCTGCGCCGTTACGGTATGCCTTCCATTTCCCATGATTACAAGGCAAGACCAAATCTTTCGTGGGTAACCTACACGTTGCGGGAGAAGGATCCGCTCTACACGTTGCCATTCCCGACAACCGTGTTCAAGAATAATATTCAATTGGAACAAAACCCTTCTGCCCGGGAACCGGAAAGAAAGGGAGAAATCAAATCGAACTAAAATACAGTAAATGATGAGAAAAATAGTAATATACTTGAGCATATTAGGACTCTTGGGCTGCTTGGCTTGTTCGAAGGACAAGAAAATAGGAGAGGTGGAACCGTTAGGTTTAGATTATGAATTACCACAAGGAAAATCTCCGGCAGATGATCGTATTGTAGAAATGTATAAGAAGTATGAATCGTATATCTTGTACGAGTACTCGGATAAGGATTTTTATTATGACAGTGACATCACTCAGGCAAGATCATATGTTTACCAACTACTGGAGCCGCGATACGTGGAGAACATGATGGATTTATTGGATGAAATCTGGTTTGCTCTCTATCCGGAAAAGTTTCATCAACAAACGTTGCCTTATCAGGTTTTTCTGGCGAGTGATTTGCAGTACGAAGATTTCTATGGGGAAATTGTGAAAGAATTTGTTTGGTCGGGAGCGTTCTCGGTAATAGTGAGTGTGAGTGCCGAAAAATTACAAGAATTGACCCCGGAAATGAAGCTGAAGTTAAAAAATAAATTGCAAATAAAATTGTGGTCATTCTGGCGTAGTTATAACTATATCGAGTTTCCGGACGAATTTTATGAAGTGAGTAATTACGTGGGAGTGGCTAATACAGATGAAGCTTCCCCTGATTATGCTCGTGCAAGAGGGTTCGTGGACGGATATAACCAGACCTCTTTATGGTATGATTATATTGACGACTGGAACACAGGATCGATTAGTAAAGTATCCGATCTGAGTACATTCATAGAGTGTTTGTTGACTCGATCATCGGAAGAATGGAAAGACGATTTGACTTGGCCTCTGGTGAAAAAAAAATACGATATTTTACGAAATTGGGCACAAGAGCAATACGGTTTTGATATTCAAGCTGTCGGGAATTTGTTTTGTGAATAAATACAGTAATAACAATAATATAGATAAAGTATGAAAAAGACATTATTAGCATTTGTATTCGGAATGCTCACGTTGAGTGTATTTCCGCAAAAGGAAGCATTGTTTCTAGATAATGAACCATGGGAAAATGTCCTGAAACAAGCTCAAAAGGCAAACAAAAAGGTGTTCGTGGATTGCTACACCTCGTGGTGTGTTCCTTGTAAACACTTGATGAATGTAATTTTTCCTCAAAAAATAGTAAGTGATTACCTGGATTCAACATTTATATGTGTAAAATATGACATAGAGCAGAAAAACGGGAAAGAATTTGAAGCCCGATATCCTAATAGGATATTGGCAATTCCTACCATGTTTGTCACCGATCCTCGTGGAAATCTTTTACACGTGTTAAGAGGGGCACGGGAGGCCGATGATTTATTAGATAAACTGAAAGACGGATTATCCGGGAAACCCCTGTACGAGATCGAAAAAGAGTATCAACAAGGGAATCGAGAATTGAATTTTATAAAAAGATACTTGTGGTTTCTAGAGGAGTGTGCGGGAGATCAGCGCAGGTCTGAAAAAGTGGCCGGTGATTATGCCGCTCAATTTCCTATGGATAGCTTATTAAATCCAGATATCTGGAACATGGTAGGAGGTTTCATTTGGCGGGATATGTACAGCCGGGAGTACCGTTTTATCCTTGAACACTTGGAAGGATTCGGGAAGATCGAAGATTATTACAAATTGGAAGATCGATTATACGATGTACTGAGATTCGAGACCAATGTGGTAATGTTGAAAATCGTTCAAACGGAAAATTCGGATTCTTTGCTTGTTTTGAAGCAAAAAGTTGACCAATTATTGGAATTAAGTAAATATCCCGTGAAAGAATTTCCCAAAATATCGGCTGATCTGTTAGTGGTAAAGGCTATGCTTGACGGGGATACAGACAAAGTATACGAACGCTTTATGGCATTTGAGGATTGTAATTTCCTGTTTGATGTGTCTTGGTTCCGCTCAACTATTTTCCGTTATTTGTTTACACGGTTAGATGATAAACGGCGTGTGCAAGCTTGTATGGATCGCTTACTTGCCTACCAGAGGCGATTAGGTCACGAAAAAGGAGGGGAGGTTGATGAAGAGGTTGCCTTGGGTAAGGAAAAATTAGCGAAGATGTAATTGTATACCCTGAAAAAAGTTTACTGTAATCCAGAGTAAACTCAGGTTAGAATTAGGAAAAATGTGTCGAGCAATACAAACGAACAGGTGTGGGTAAAAGCCGTGAACACAGATGGGATGTTCTAGCAGAATGGGCTTGACCGGAATCTTCGGATTTTTCATCTCTATGGGGTGAGGACGTTTCCTGACACGATATTGCTGGACGAGGAGAATTACATCATTGCTAAAAATCTTGAAATCAAAGTTCTTCAAAAGAAAATTAACGAGTTGTTAAAGAAAAAATAATATCAAGATTATTTGTTTTTATTCAGCCGGGGTATCTCTCATGCGCGTGAAGGGAGGGTATACCCCGGCTTTTTCGTGGAGATATATAAAATCTATCGGGATGGTCATTTCATGAAACCTAACACTTGATAATCATGGAAAACAGATACATCCCGGGGACGGGAAACACGTCCGCGACAGAAAACGCTGTCGCGGAGATAATAGATTTCAAAAAAGACCGGCTCTTCGTTTGGAATAAAGATTCTTATGACCGGGTTTTTCACGCGGAAATCCTTTGGTTGGAAGCCAGTCGTAATTATTGTTGCATGCACTTGAAGGATCGCCCGAAAATTCTTGTCGGGCACCCGCTGTTAACCCTCGAAAAAGGTCTTCCGGCGGGACTGTTCACGCGAGTGCATCGCGGTTACATGGTGAATTTGGAGCACGTGGAACGTGTACGGGGGAACACGATTTATATCGGCAAACAGGAAATCCCGTTAGGACAACCCTACCGGGAGGGCTTTCTCGCCCGTTTCCATTTTTTAGGAAGCGTGAAGGGCTTGCACAAGTAGAGAGGAACACGCTCAAGTAACATTATTTATAAACCGTTTCGTGGAATGGCTGTTCCGGTTTGGCTGTTCGGTCAGTTGAACGGGACGGGGGAGCAGTGGATCGGGCGTGTGGGATAAATTAGTTGCGCGTGGTGTGTGGGCGTACTATTTTTGTCGTGTAATCAAAAATTAAACGATATGGAATTATTATTTGACAGGACTAAAGAACAAGAGAGGGGCCCGAGGAGAACAAGGCGAAGAGGAGGCGGGGAAAGGGCGAGAACAAGCCACAACTCCGGCACAACTCCAACACGGGTATTGTACACCATCTTGCCGGGCAAGCGTGGCACGGTCGTGATCGTGATCGTGTATCCTTGGGCGGGCTTTATCTCTTCCCGTCCGCTTTTTGCACGTGGCGGGAATCAAGTAAAAACAATTTATTCACTTAAAAATGCAGGATGATGGCAGAAATAAGCAGTATTTTCAAGATTAAAGGGCGAATCGGTAACACGATTTTTAGCGGACGGAACGGCAAGTATTACGCCCGGGCGGTACCGGCATCGGTGAGCAACCCGAACACGGAGAAACAGCAGGCGGTTCGTGATCGCTTCCGGGTGGCGGTTCGTTTTTACCAGCGTTTGAAAGAAACACCCTTGGAAGAGGTTTGGCGTCGTTCCGGCAAGAACGCTAAACTCACTGGGTTCGCCCTGTTCATGAGGGAGAACCTGAAAATGTTCGATCACCGGGGTAAAATTGTCGATTATGACGGTTTGCGCCTTGCAACGGGAAACCGGGACGGGGTGTACGACTTGTCGGCTTCCGTGGACGACGGGAACCGGGTAACCCTTCGCTGGGCGGGTGCCGACGATAGTGCATACTTGGATCAGAATGATCGCTTGATGGTTGTCTTGTTGCGAGGCGATCGCGCGTTCTCGCCGGAAGTGGTAGAGGAAGTGCAAGTCACGCGAGGAGAGGGAATGGCCGTGTTCCCGCTATACCGGGTGAAAGATGTGCCGGTGCACGTGTATTGTTTTTTCGTGTCACCGTCGTTTTCAGCTTTCTCTAACTCTCAACACGTGGTGGTATGAGCGAGGGAAGAAAACCCGTGGCGGGGATCGTCAACTCGGTCGGGGAGGTGATCGACCGCTTGACGCTTCCCTCCCGGGAGAAAAAGAAGCTGGAAACAGATATCCTGCGGGTGATCGCCGAACGCGAGCGACAGCGTTTGGAGTCGAGTGCTGCCGTGGTCGGGGAGGAAGCCCGGGGAAACTGGCTGCAACGCTCGTGGCGCCCGCTCGTGATGTTGATGTTTGCCGTGATTATTCTTATCGGGACGTTCACCAGCTTGCCGATACTGGCGGAAACCTCCCGTTTCTGGGATTTGCTGGAAATCGGGTTGGGCGGGTACGTGGTGGGTAGAAGCGGGGAGAAAATCATAGAGGCTGTCACGCGAAAACGATGTTAATTTTAGATTTTTAAATGTATAAACATGATGATTTTTAATTCTCAAATTTCAATCGTCAACCATCGGTTGACGGGGAACGGTGTGGTTCACTTGCAATGCGCGAAAAACACGCGCAAGTTGGTTGGTCCGGATATGATTGTTTTGCACTATACCGGGGGAACGAGCCCGATGTCATCGGCTCTTTTCCTGACCAGACCGGACGTGACCGCTTCGGCACATCTGGTGATCGGGCGGGAAGGGGAACTGGTTCAACTCGTGCCGTTTAATATAGAGGCGTGGCACGCGGGTAGAAGCTGGTACGCGGGACGTGCCGAGTTGAATCATTATTCAATCGGTATCGAATTGGATAACCTTGGAAAACTTCGCGTGGAAGGGAACACGTTCGTGGCGGAGTGTGGGCGGAAAGTGAAGCCGGAAGATGTACATGCCGATTGCTCGGGAGAGGAATTGACATACTGGCATCGTTACACGAGTGTACAGGTGAGAACGTTGGTCGAGGTGTGCAAGTTACTGGAATCCAATTACCCGATCCGGGACGTGGTAGGGCACTCGGACATCACGAACCGGAAAATAGACCCGGGACCGGCGCTGGAATTCGCCTTGGGGGAAGCATTTTAGATTTATGATTCATGTATTTTGTGATCAAGTGATTTCATTTTCAATTCTCAACTTTTAATTTTCAATTATTATGGCAGAATTTAATTCTTATTTGTTAGGTAAAGCGAGAAGATCAGTGGGTAACATCACGTTGTGTTACACGAGAAGTAAAAACATCGCCAAAGCGAAGGTGTTTTCAAGGAAAGATAACCCGACGCCGGAGATTCTTGACCAACGGGCGAGAATGAAAGCGTTGGTATCCTTGTCCCGGAAGATTATACCCGTGATCCGGAAAGGATTCGTGGGAATCGGTAACGGAACGACCTCGAACGCCTTCGTGGCGCGAAACATGGGGGCGGTAAACGTGGACGAGAAACACGTGGGAACGGTAGATCTCGACCAGTTGAAGCTGGCCGCGGGGATACTTTACCCTCCCAAGGTCACGGTCGCGTACAGCACGGGTAGCCAGAAGTACACGTTCGAGCAAGAGATGCAAGGAGAGGAAGATGGATTCGCATTGCAGGATGACAGGGTTTACGGGGTACTTTACGAAACGGTACTGGAGCGCGCGAGATTGGTGACCTTGCGGGACCGCGGCGAAAGTGGTAGCACGAGTTACGCGTTACCGGAAGACTGGAACAACGAAAACGTGAAGGCGTATTGCTTCGCCACGTCGAAAAACGGGCGACAAGCATCAGATAGTAGAGTCTTGACGATAGGGGAATCCTAATTTGTTTCGTTTTGCTATGCCAAGAGGGGATCGGTCAAGTAGGCCGGTTCCCTATTTTTAATAGGGATTGATGAAATATTTTAGATAATCTACTTTAGATTATCTAAAATAGATAGTCTAAAATGGATAGTGAAAAGATATTTTCATTCTTTTGTCAAAAATGAAATCGATATGAAAAGGAGTGAAGAATCCATTTTACTTGCGTGTTGGCTGAAGCTATTTTATTGAAATTTCCTGAAAAGACAAGTACCGGGAATACTTTGAGACTTGGAATGGCGTGTAGTGTTGTTTTTAAATATTTGTTTTCTAGCGTCTTGTAAAAAAGTTTAAAAAAAGAGGGTAAAAAATTTGGAAAAGGGGATTTTATGCTGTTATCTTTGCACCCGCTAAACCGGAAGGGGGGGCGAGTGATGAGAGAGGTTGGCGAAGTTCTTTAGATGTTGTAGAGATGAAGCGAGGGGGGGTAAAAGTTAGTTGTAACGACACCCCGCGAAAAAAGTTTGAAAAAACTTTGAAAAAGATTTGGAAGGGAAGGGAAAAACGTTTTATCTTTGCATCCGCTTTCGCCTCGAGAAAAGGGCGAGGGTGAAGACGAGAGAGAGAAGAGTTCTTTAAAATATTGACGTGAACAAAACAACGTAGCGAGCGTGAATCGAAGAACGACGAGAGTCGTGATTCATGAACACATGACCCTGCCAGAACAAAATTTCTGAATAATATTTTACAATGAAGAGTTTGATCCTGGCTCAGGATGAACGCTAGCGACAGGCTTAACACATGCAAGTCGAGGGGCAGCATAAGGTAGCAATACCTTGATGGCGACCGGCGCACGGGTGAGTAACACGTGTGCAACCAACCCCGTACCGGGAGATAACCCGCGGAAACGTGGACTAACATCCCATGATACTCGAGAGCCGCATGGCTCTCGATTTAAAATTCCGGTGGTACGGGACGGGCACGCGCGACATTAGGTAGTTGGCGGGGTAACGGCCCACCAAGCCGACGATGTCTAGGGGTTCTGAGAGGAAGGTCCCCCACACTGGAACTGAGACACGGTCCAGACTCCTACGGGAGGCAGCAGTGAGGAATATTGGTCAATGGGCGAGAGCCTGAACCAGCCAAGTCGCGTGAGGGAAGAATGGTCTATGGCCTGTAAACCTCTTTTGTCAGGGAAGAATAAGGATGACGAGTCATTCGATGCCAGTACTTGACGAATAAGCATCGGCTAACTCCGTGCCAGCAGCCGCGGTAATACGGGGGATGCGAGCGTTATCCGGATTTATTGGGTTTAAAGGGCGCGTAGGCGGGACGTCAAGTCAGCGGTAAAAGACTGCAGCTAAACTGTAGCACGCCGTTGAAACTGGCGCCCTGGAGACGAGACGAGGGAGGCGGAACAAGTGAAGTAGCGGTGAAATGCATAGATATCACTTGGAACCCCGATAGCGAAGGCAGCTTCCCAGGCTCGTTCTGACGCTGATGCGCGAGAGCGTGGGTAGCGAACAGGATTAGATACCCTGGTAGTCCACGCCGTAAACGATGCTCACTGGATCTTGGCGATACACTGCCAGGGTTCAAGCGAAAGTATTAAGTGAGCCACCTGGGGAGTACGTCGGCAACGATGAAACTCAAAGGAATTGACGGGGGCCCGCACAAGCGGAGGAACATGTGGTTTAATTCGATGATACGCGAGGAACC
>ENA-UEPJ01000878-UEPJ01000878.1-human-gut-metagenome-genome-assembly--contig:-NODE-878-length-39196-cov-6.574248_pt1 | contig 39196 bp, 40 predicted proteins | sample MGYA00242890_ERZ507896 | MGnify/ENA primary metagenome ERZ507896 (study PRJEB26167, sample SAMN06115508) | human gut metagenome | host: Homo sapiens | place: China:Qinghai | collected 2015-08-20...
AACTGCTATCTCATCTCCGGCTTTAAGGTTATTTAGAGCGTAACTATATGCAACAAGATTAATACCTTCCGTTGTATTTCTTGTAAATATTATCTCCTTTGTAGAACCTGCATTAATAAACTCCCTTACAGTTTCTCTTGCATCTTCATATTCTTTTGTTGCAGCTATACTAAGAGGATAAAAGCCTCTTAATGGATTAGCATTATTTTTTTCGTAAAACTCAGCTTCTGCTTTAATCACGCATTCAGGTTTCTGTGACGTAGCAGCATTATCTATATATATTCTGTCATTATTTTTTATAAGTGGAAAATCATCCCTGTAATTGCGACTCATATTTATCTCCATTCTATAATCTTTGGACGGCATTTTCACCAAGCACCTTGCAAAGCTGTTCATTAGCAAGCTTCTCAGTTTTTTCATCTTCTATCTTTCTTGCTACGACTTCCAATCTTCCCTTAGTCATAATATCTTCTGCCGTCTCTGAATCTATACCTCTTGCTGCAAAATAGAATAAGGTTTGTGGATCAAGCTCACCAATAGTTGCACCATGTGAGCCATTGACATCCTCCTCTGCGCAAAGAATAACAGGAATAGTCTTATTTACAACATCTTCACCCAGCAATAACACATTTTCCATATATTCAATTTTCTTTCTTTATTTTCTCTATACAAATATAAATATAATGTCAGCGATGCAAAAAGTGCGCTTGCAAACCCACTAATTCCATGCACAAATAAGCTAATATAAAAGAGAACTATATATTTCTTCGTAATCTTCTTTTCATTTGTTGCTGCAATAATATTGAGGCAAACCACTCTCAGCCACGACACTTGCGCCATATTACCTAAAATAGAAAAAAAATTCGATAACAAGAAAACCCCAAATAATGTATGCAACACAAAATATACAAATGTATAAAGAAATAAAATCTTAGCTAACACATTAAATCCGTTCAATATTTCTTTTTTTATCTCTGCTGACACACCATAAAACATCAGAAATAGGACAAATGGCTTTACAAATAGTACAAAATCATATAAAGACACCTTTAGCGATGGCGATATTCTATATACAATCGTAGACAATGTTCCAACAAAAACTATGCCTATTAATAGAAAAAAAACATTTCGTCCAGCTGTGTGATTTTTTATAAAATAATTATCAAACACAAGAACCAGTCCTATTATTGTAACCGCCTCATCTACAGACGAAAACACAGAAATATAAGATGTCATAAGTGGCGCAATTAGCAGTAAAAAGAACAAGCTGCAATAGAACAATGTCTTTTTCTTTATAACAAGTGTTCTGCTCATTTATCTCTGCACCCTTCCATTTCCTCCGTTTTTAATCAGGTTTTCTACATCAGACACCGTCACTCGGTTAAAGTCTCCTTCAATCGAATGTTTCAGGCAGCTCGCCGCAACCGCAAATTCAATAGCATCCTTATCATCTTTATCTGTAATCAAACTATAAATCATTGCACCGGTAAAGCTATCGCCGCCACCCACTCGATCCACAATATCTATATCATAATGTGTGGAATAATTTGCTATACCTGTTGCATTATATATCATTCCGCTCCATCCATTGCGGCTTGCGTTGATGCTCTCTCTCAATGTAATAGCTACCTTCTTGCAACCGAATCGTTCACAAATTTCCTTGGCCACATACTCATAGCCCCTCTTATTCAGCTTTCCAGATTCGACGTTGTTATTCGGTGCCTTAATTCCTAGAACTTTGTCCGCATCTTCTTCGTTTGCAATACAAACATCAACATACTGAACAAGGTTACTCATCACTTTTTGGGCTTTTTCAGAACTCCAAAGGTTTTTTCTGAAATTCAAATCACAGGAAATCGTGATGCCCTTTTCCTTTGCTTTTTTACAAGCCTGTTCGCAAATTTGCGCCATATTATCAGACAGCGCCGGATTAATACCCGTCCAATGGAACCAGTTCACGCCATCAAATAACACATCCCAATCAAAGTCCGCTGGTTCGACCAAAGCGATTGATGAAAATGCTCGATCATAGATCACCTTAGAAGGGCGCTGCGAAGCTCCCTTTTCGAGATAATAAAGTCCCATTCGACCATTCTTGAAAAAGGTCTTGCTCGTGTCAACACCAAAATACTTCAGAGCATTCAATGATGCGTGCCCAACATCATTATCGGGAAGGACTGTCAAAAACTCAGATTGTACGCCAAAGTTAGCCAGCGACACTGCTACATTCGCTTCTCCGCCACAAAAAGTAGCATCCAAACTGTCTTTTTGAAATAATTTTGTATATCCAGGCGAAGCCAATCTTAATAAAATCTCGCCAAAAGAAAGCACTTTCATCATCAATTGTCTCCTTATATTTTCACGTAATGCGGTCTCGTTAAAAAGTTCAGCTCTACTAGCTCACTATACTTTTTCAGCATCTCCGTCATGCCTTTGTTCATTGCATCAAGGATGGCAGTTCTCGTAACGAACGCCATTGTGGATTCCCCATAGTTCTCTTTTTCATCATGAGAATATCCATCAAATCCTGCCAGATAAATCTTCTTTACCCCCATCTGTGTAAAGAACTTAATTGCCATCAGACCAGCATTATCTTTCACCGCCTCAATGTCGCACAAGAGATCCCGATATTTTGTCTGGAGATAAACATTATCTGCCGGAATGTTCGATGTAACAATGCACTTTTCTCTGTTTGATGCGTCCAATTCTCTGAAGCGTCTCAAATTACTCAGAAAAATATAATCTGTATCCACAAGAGGATAGTTATAGTTAACACTTACTTTTACGACGTCTTCATTTATAAAAGATGCAATCTTGTCTTTTTCCTCTATCGAACTTTTTCCGGGAGCAATTAGTAAAATCGTTTTTCCGTTCAGGTTCTCAATCAGTTCAGCCTTATGTTCTTCTTGCGACTTTCCCGTTGCCATATATCTCAGATAAAGATCCTCAATATAATCCTTGTCATAAGAAACTTTTTTGTTCTCATCCATCATGTCAAAAATTTCATTCATATTTTCAACCGTCAGGGTCTTTTTGTCGTCCAGATATCCTGCATAATTCGGGTGTGCGTTATGCGTAGCGGATAAATAATTGGGCAATGAATATCCCCAGTAATTCCGCTGGTAAAACTCATTCAAAATTTCATCAATAATAGATAGCAACGGTTTGATATCATACTTGCCATCAGCATTATCATTCAGGTACTGTACAAACAACTCCGTATTCAAGTTGCCAGCACCACGCCCCATTCCATATACTGAAGCATCAATAATCAATTCTCGATCAGAATGCAGATCAACCAAACTCTGAGCATTCGAATAGGCCAACTGCATATTATTGTGCGAATGGAAGCCGATCTTAATATCCTCATTCAGATTATGCTCAACCAAATAGAAAAGTCTGGTCAAATCTTTGCGTTTCATCATGCCAAAACTGTCTACAATATAAAACGCATAAGGCTCCAATTCGTTCACGCGACGAATCAAGTCAAGAAATTCTTCATCCGTATAGCTCAACGAAACCATTGCCTGAACAAAGACCTTATATCCTTTTTCCTTGATTGCTTTGCATTCTTCCAATGCTGCTACACAGTCTTTTTTATGAAAAGCCACACGCAAACCATCTACAGAGCTTCCATCATACTCCGGCAGATCCTCCGGACGATACTTACCGTAATCAGTAAGCATTACAAAGGTTTTACCTTCTTTATTTTGTGGAATAATCCGGGCAACCTCATCAAGTGAAGTGAACCTTGTAACATCTTTATCATACTCTACTGTATTCATAAGAAAGCCACACTCAATAATATTGATGTTGGCTTCCACAAGCCCATGAACAATTTTTTTCTCATTATCAAAGCCAAATCTACAATTGTTGCAGTAACCACCATCTCTAAGCGTACAGTCTAGTACCTGTATTTTACTCATCATACTTTCTCCATAAAATTGATTTTTACTTTTGCTGAAGCTGGTAGTTATAAATTGCATCTGCAATCATAAAGTCTTCTGCTTCATCAATATCTACACTTTCAATTTCGCCTACTTCGACGATAAACGGTTTATCGCCAATTCGACGATTAAGATCTGTCATAACATGGTTTCTATAAATATAGAAACCGCTGGTTTCTTCATAAAGTGCCGGCAAGTCCTGCGTACGCGGAATATTATTCAGCTCATAGTTAAACGGCTTTCCATCTTTCCATAAAAAATCCTGCAACTTCTTTGCCGCAAACGAAGAATCATATTCCCCACTCTTAACTGCTTCCAAGCCCTTTTCGATGGACTCTTTCTTAATGAACGGAGCTGTCGTATGTGTCATCACATAAATATCTGCCGGCACTTCATTTGCAAAGCAATGCAGAACCTCATTCATTTTTGTAGTATCCTGATCTAAACTGGTCGAACGCTGAAGATACTTTACTCCTTCCGGAATAAATTCCTGAATATCCGGATTGCTACAGTAAACGTAGACCTCATCTACACCCTCAACTGTCAAAAGAGTAGATAAGATATAATGGCAAAGTGGCTTACCATTCGTAAAGCTTTTCGTATTTTTCTGCGGCAACCGACGATTATTAAGCTTCATAGGGACAATTGCTACTGTTTTCATCTTATTTTTTCTCCTTTAACACATCTTCCAATTTCATTCTTTCAAATGTTTCCAGCATCCCACCACGAGTACAATTTATAATTTTAATTCCGTGTGAATCTGCATACTCTCTTGCAACTTGATATCCTACGCGCATTCTAATTGGATTTGATGCTGCATTTTTGTCAACAAATCCACTTTCTATGAAGTGATTTTTTTCTCCTTTGGGATAATTACAGTCTGCACCAAGAAGATATATTTCTTTAAAACCCATATAAACAGCAATTTCAATCAACGAATATGTAATGGAATATCCATCATAGACTACAGTACTCGCATCATCTGAAAATTTTGCAAAATATTTGCTTAAATCTCTCTCCGCCTCATGGTAACATCCATTAAATGGAAATCGAACAAAATTTGATGGTATTTCAAATCGTTCTTTTAAATTATCTGCCACAAATATATTATTTGCCGTAGCGTATTCATTTTTTATCACGCTTTCAAGCTTTTCATACACTAACGCATCTTGTATGCCGTAAAATGTAGGTCTCCACTTTATTTTGTCGTACATTTTAACAATTGAATTCATTCCAAATGATATTTCGTTAGAAATCAATAGCAAGTCATCAACCGTCAAACTTGGACCTGTTGCAACAATGAAGCATCTTTTTCCCATGTAAGCATTTTTGAATTTTTTTATATCATCACACTTACTTGGTTCTGACCAGAATTTCTTTTCTTCTGCCTTAAGTTTAGTTTTTTTTATAAAAAAAGAGCAATACTGTAATATCCTGCTTTTTTCTCTTGCTTCAACAAGTACGCTTTTTAATCTCATATTTTTCCCACTCACCTGTATCCTTATTGCATTTCCGAAGTATTTTAGCTGGACCTCCCACTGCCACACAGAAATCCGGAACATCTTTAGTGACAACCGAGTTAGCTCCAATTACACAGTGCTTACCTATCTTCACATTACCTACAATTACCGCATTAATTCCAATGTAAGAGCCCTCTCCAATGGAAACCTTCTGACCCTTTTGTACAACTCCTTGATCTATCACAGGAATATCCACATTGCGATACTCATGATCACAATCAGTTATGTACACATTTGGCGAAAGAAGAACTTTTTCCCCAATTTCCAGAGAGTTGGCAATAGAAATCCTACATCTCTCACCAATTTCGGAGCCCCTGCCGATTCTTACTGTACCCCCCGACCAGATTTGGGTATAGGGGCGCACTGTTACACCGTCTTCCAAGACAATATTGCTTTTTCCTTTTAAGGCACAATGCTTTCCAATGTAAACGTTTTTTCCTGCTTGCACATGAAAACGCTTTGCCTGGATTTTTCCAATGAAAGATTTTACTGCCGCCTTTAACATTACTTCGTCTCCATCTGCTGCGCGATATCAGCATCCACGATTTCCTCGCCGGTCTTGTGCTTCAGTTGCTCCTTGGAGGCTTCACTCAGACCGTTGTTGATCACACAGTTCATGTCGCAGGTACTGCACTTGTCCAGCTCTTCCTTAGTGACCTTACCATCACGATAGTCGCGGCAGATCTTCAGCTCGTACATACTGTACGGATGTTTGGTGAACAAAGCCTTAAACTTGTGAACCAGAACCCAGGTAGCAGGCTTCCAAATGTACTTATGCATCGCCGGAGAGACACTGCCGATCATCCAGCAGTCACGGTCGCAGCAGCGAACCTTTGCACGAACCTTCTCAGCCTCCGGGCTGTTCCACAGCTCGTCCCAAGTCTGCTTGTTCAGGTTACCCATAACCTCTTTGTCCTTGGTACCGTTGCAAGGCATAACATCGCCATACGGGTCAATGAAGAAGGTATCAAAGCTCATGTCGCAAGGCAGCAGCCGCTTCTGGCCGTAGATGTAGTTGATCAGACCGTGGTTAAAGTAAGCACGGAACCACTTCTTCGGGCTGTTGCTGCGGAGCAGTTCGTTGACCAGATTCTCGAAGTTCTTAGCAACCATCGGACGATCATGGATGATGTTCTTAGCCTCAACGAAGTAGAAGCTGTTGTGCAAAGAGGCAGTTGCGAACTCCATGCCCATCTCATCGGAGATCTTGTAGAGCGGAACCAGGTCAGGAGCGTTTTTGTCCTGAACGGTCATGCCGAAGCCAACGTCCTTCATGCCCATTTCACGAAGAATCTTTAGTGTGCCATACCCCTTTGCATATCCGTCTTGAAGACCACGAATCTCATTATTGGTCTGCTCCAGGCCCTCGATAGAAATACGGATACCGATCTGCGGGAACTCTTTACACAGGTCAACGATACGATCTGTGAAGAAACCGTTGGTGGAAATAACGATACGATCAGACTTCTTATACAGTTCACGCACGATATCCTTCAGGTCAGTACGGATAAACGGTTCTCCGCCGGTGATGTTCGTGAAGTACATCTTCGGCAGTTTTTTGATAGTTTCAATACTAATTTCTTCTTCCGGTTTGGAAGGTGCTTTATAACGGTTGCACATGGAGCAACGAGCGTTGCAGCGATAAGTGACAATGACCGTACCATTTAACTTCTTTTCTTCAGACATGATTAACTCTCCTAACTCTCTCTTTTAAGAATGTTTCGACTTTATTTAAGAACCACTTGGCACATACCGAGAACACAACCGAGCCGCAGACGACTGCAACAGCTGTGAAAATATATGCCAGCAGACCATTTCCAAATAGATGAACAAGGCGCAGCTTCTCAAGCACACGATAAATTACCATGTGGCACAGATAAATCTCGAAGCTGATACCACCGAGGAACTTGGCAACAGGATTGACCAGTACCCCCCCCCCGCTTACATCCGAGGGTATAGACCAGTGCTGCCACACAGAAGAACAGCATCGTGAGTGTAGAACCACCTAACGCAAAATAAGCAACCGTGGCAATCAACAGAATCGCTCCGGCGATGACCTTGTACTTTGATGCGAATTCGGCCAGTTCCTTCCGATAGAGGAAAATCAAACCTCCTGCGATAAAATATACAGCACAATACAGAATGTTTGTCCTCGCACTAAAATTCACTGCCACTCTATCTGCAATGTGGCTTTCATCAAAGAAATATGTACTGCATACGAAGTTGTAGATTACGGCGCAGACAGATGCCAACCATGCACGTTTCTTGTTTTCCAGCAGAAAGCAGAAAAAAGGAAACAGCAGATAAAACACAAAAATCACTGCCAGCGTCCAACTCACACCGATAACTGATATGTTCATATTCGGCAAAAGCCCCTGGCAAAGTGTCAGGTTTGCAAAGACCTCATACAACGCACTTTTACTAGGTGACATTACAAAGTCCAGCGCACAGAGCAATGCGAAGTATGGCCAAATTTTGCTATATCTTTTGGTGTAAAACTCTCCCACACTGATTTTCTGTTTCTTGAATTTCTGGTAATAGCCGCAGCACATACCAAAACCGCTGACCATCATAAAAAGGAACACAAGATTCGTAAAGGATGGTATCAGCTTTTGGAACATAAACCCGTTCAATCCGAACTTGCCATTTGCCAGAATGTGCATCAGTGCAATTCCCAATATGGCATAGGCCTTCAAGCCATCTATTCCTTCATATCTTTCTTTCATCCCGCAAGCATCCCCCACAATGTCTTTGCATATTTTTCCTCGGAGCACTCACTCTCAAGGAAACTCTTAAACTTCTCCGCACTAGCATCAGCTTCTTCTCTATGCTGCAAGTAGTACTGGATTGTATTTTTCCAGTCTTCAATATTCCTTCTACACAAAGCACCTCTGCCATCGGTGAAATACTCCTGTGTGGTTACTGTATCCGACGTAATCGCCATCTTCCCATTGGCGGCTGCCTGATAAAAAGCAATCAATCCAGCCGGTGCCTCAGTATCCAACGGCGTAACTACCAACTGTGACTGACACATAAACTCAAGGAATTCCTGCTCAGGAATGTCCGACTTCACCACCATATTTTTGCCGAAGTTCTCTTTGTACTCTTCATACTTATCTTTCGGCATAACACAGTTGAATGTAACTTCCGGCATCACCTGTGCAATTCTAATGAGAAACGCCCAGTCGCGACCGTTCCGGCCGCCACAGAACACGGTATTCGGATTAACTTTTCCTTCATATTCAATGCTGTAACCACCATGATAGGTGTCATGCAGCAGCGTGTACCTCTTATGGATTCCGAGCATTTCGTTCAAATGCTCACCGTACTTTTTAGAGGTCACAGTCGCCTGAACCTTTTTTGATTTCAGAACCGACTTGTATAAGAGCTTCGCCACTTTGTTCTTAGTAGTTGCTTTATCTTTGAGTAATATATTCAGTGCAATGATTTTTCTGTTCTTAAACTGCACTTTACACAGCCACCAGCACAAAACTGCCATGAAGTCATACCAGCAGATGATAGTGTCGCCATCGGCTGACTGCTTGATTATACCCTTGCAGACTTCCAGCATCTCCTTGGTGGAATTACATTTCTGAGAAGGATAAACCTGACGAATCTTGGATGTTTCATAGCCGTTCAGAAATGTCATATTCTGTTTATCCGCCGGGTTATCGAATAACATATAAATTGCCATATCGTTCCTCTGTTTTCAAAGAAAACGACATGACCGCTTATCTACTCAGACTGTCAGATACTTTTTGACCATCTATGATAAACAAGCATACTGGGCAATGCTACACACACAGCCAATCCCTTGTATGGAGCTTTTGCTATGAGTTGCTTTTCTCCTGCAAATTTCCCATAAACAAGGTATTGCACAGCACCTTTTAGGCGGTATTTCAGCTTCAATTCAGGCCTCATGAACTCCTTTGCTCGTTCCATACATCCGTATGGTGAGCGGATATTGTTTTTTCTTCTGTTCTTCGTCAGTCCGTCTTCCAGGTAGTTGCCTACATAGATTGCTCGGTTTATATGAACCATCTGGTATTTCATGGCCATCCGAATCCACACGAGATCCTCTCCCAGAAACTTTTCATTTCTGTACTCTGGAAACGGGAACTCTTTCAGGCATCTTGTATAAAAAACTTCTGACTTGTCCGCCTGCGTATCGTCCGCATTGATTCGACATTGAATGTATGTTCCCACTTTCTCATCCGGCTCAAATGGCTTTCCATTGATTTTTCCGTCCGGGAGTCTTCTTAGGAAGGAATAACCACACAGGTCTTTTTTCTCCCCGTACTTTTTGTGGTACCGAAGAATCGTTTCAATTGCGTCCGGCACAAGCGTATCATCAGAATCAACAATAAAGGTCAGTTCCGAGGTTATCTGCTTCACACCAACATTCAGTGCCGTGTGCTTGCCACCGTTTTCTTTGTATATGTACCGCATCGGAAATTCGGCTTTTTTCCGCATCTCCTCTGCTATATTTTTAGTGTCATCTGTACTTCCATCGTCAACCAGAAGCCACTCAAAATCCTTTATTGTCTGCTTCTGTAATGACTGATATAGGTTATTCAGTGACCCCCCCGATTAAATGTGGGGGTCAGCACTGTTACAATCATTGTTTTTCCTCCTGTAACTTACTGATACACCTTCATAATTTTCTCGTAATACTCATCAATGGTATCGAAGCTGATGTCCTTGCAGTTCTTGCTATACTGCTCACACAGCTTCTTATCAACCCAGAGCTTCCCTATCTTTCTCTTCAAATCTTTCCCGTTACCGCTTTCAAACAGCTCACCAGTCTTACCGACCTGAATCAGCTCCGGGATGCCCCCAATGTTCGCACCCAGCACCGGCGTGCCGTACATCTGGGATTCCATCACGGAGAACGGGCAGTTCTCATACCACTCAGACGGGTAGATGGAGAACCGTGCCTCACGGATGAGCTTTTCCAGTGCCTCGCCTTTCTGGAAGCCAACGTTCTTGATGTTCTTAATACCATTTACCGTCTCTTCCAGAGGACCGGTGCCAGCGAAGATGAACTGTACATCCGGCAGATCCTTGCAGACCTTGATGAGTGTGCCGATGCCTTTCTCCTCGGAGAAGCGGCCAAAGTAAAGGACGTAGTCTTTTTTCTCCGTCTCTTTCCACTCCACCTTGTCGATGAAGTTGTGCATTGCCACGGTCTTCGTTGCAAACAGCGGGTTGCTGTCCATCTTGCTCTTCATAAACTCAGAGCAACAGATCATGGTGTCAATGTACTTATAGGTACCTTTCCACTTCCAGAACTCCGCTTCCATCATGCCGATGGCTGACTTCGCCGTTGAGCCGTGGATACACTTGCCTTTCATACAGTTCACGAAATGGCCGCCGAGGCACTTCTCACAGTTCTGGTGAGTGTTCGGATTATTCAGCATATGGTTCGGGCAAACCAACTGGTAGTCATGTGCCGTGAAGATGATCTTACACTCTCTTCCGGTCTCCTTGCGCCACTTCACAATTTCCAGAATGATGGAAGGTGTCAGCTGGTAGTTGAAGTTGTTCAGGTGACAAACATCCGGCTTGAAGTCGTCCAGAACTTTTCTCAACTGCACTCTTGCTTCCTTGCTGTAGATGGTCTTGATCGGGTAGGTCAGCTTGCTCAGTTTGCTGCCGCCGTGGAAGTCCATATCAGATGTATAAGCATTGACCCGATTGCCCACGCAGCGGCCTTCATGCTCCATACCGAAGTACTGAACTTCGTGTCCGTGCTGCTCCAGCGCCTCACCCAGCTTAAATATGTACGTCTCTGATCCACCGTTGGGATACAAAAACTTATTTATTATCAATACTCTCATCTATTATTTTCTCCTGTACAGTTTCATGGTTTCTTTCGTGATTTCATCCCAGTTGTACTTTTTACAGATGAAGTCTGCAGCCTGCTCTTTATGTGTATCTACCTTTTCAGGATGGTCACAGGCGTCCTGCAGCTTTTCTTGCAGATCCTGCACATCAGCCTTTTTGAAAATCAGCGCCCTATCTTCCACAACCTCTGCACACTCTGGAATATCGGAAACCAGACAGCAGTTGCCGTAGCTCATCGCCTCCAGCAGGCTCAAGGGCATTCCCTCCAAATCAGACGGCAGCGTATAGATATAGGCGTTGCTGTACAGTTCATCCAGCATTGCTCCCTGCACAAACCCAGTAAAGAGAATCCGATCGTCACCCTTCGCCAGTTCTTTCAATTCCTCCATAAAGGAATCCGTATCACTAGAGCCGCCTGCGATAACCAGCTTTTTATCCGTCTTGACATTCTTGAAGGCCTCAACCAGATATCGAATCCCCTTTTCTGGCACCAGACGCCCGAGGAACAATATGTATGAGTCTTTTTTCAGCCCGAACTTCTCCGTAATCAGACTTGCTTCCCGAATCTGCGGCCTATTCACGCCATTAGGGATAAAGTGAGTTTTTCTTCCATAAGTTTCCTTAAAATAGTCCTGCACTCCTTTGCTCAGAACGATGATCTCGTCCGCATATTTCACGGCATTTTTTTCACCCTGACGGATAAATTTGGAACCAAATCCTGACTGCCACTTTTCACGCTGCCAGTCAACGCCATGGATGGTAACCACCACCCTTTTGCCAAACATCTTCGGCAGCCATGAGAAGAAGGCCGGTCCCTCTGCATGGATGTGCACCACATCGTATTTTCCAAACGCACTGTAAAGCGCCGCAAACGCCGATGCGCTTACCGCTGCAAGGCCTTTTTTCTCTATCGTTGGAACGTATTTCTGTCGGATTCCCTCATAGTTCGTGTTATCGATATCGTCATACTCTGCACCGCTTACATGATGTCCCGACCGGTTGTAGCAGGTCACCTGACAGCCCTGCCGTGCCATCCGCGTGCACAGCTCCTTTACAACGATCTCTACGCCGCCCTCTCTCGACAATCGCTTTTGCCCAAATACCGCAATTCTAAGGTTTCTCTCCATCTCGTCTCTCCAACCGTTTTCCTTCCATGTACTGTTTTTCACTCCCCATGCCCCAACAAACACACCTTGAACGTCTTAAAAATAATCTTCCAATCCACCCAGAAACTGCGCTCCTTGACATACTTCACGTCCAGATCCATCCACTCCTCAAAGGAGAGGTCATTGCGGTGCGGGGCGATCTGCCAATAGCAGCTCAAGCCGGGAGTCACATACAGGCGCTGCTTTTCATAGTCGCCGTACTGCTCTACCTCGCGGGGAAGTGCCGGGCGGGGGCCAACGATGCTCATATCGCCCTTCAGAATGTTCCACAGCTGCGGCAGCTCATCGAGGCTGGTCTTGCGGATAAACTTGCCCACACGGGTAATGCGGGGGTCGTCCTTGATCTTGAACACAGGACCATCCATCTCGTTCTGGTCCAACAGGTCGTCCAGTTTTGCCTCTGCATTAGGGCACATGGAGCGGAACTTATAGAACTTAAAGGGTTTTCCATTGCGGCCGATGCGCTCCTGGCTGAAAACAGGGCCAGCAGACGGATCATCCACTACAATGGCAATTGCCGTAGCCAGCATGACGGGCGACAGCACTACCAGCGCCAGCGATGACAAAATCACGTCCTGCGTCCGACGCCCGATCCAATACAGGCGATGGTCGCGCAGATTTTCCTTGCGGTCAACTTCAACTTCCTTATCGATTCCGACAGTATTCGTAGCCATTTTTTCTCCTCACATAAATTCGCGTTTGTTTATAGATTTCTTGTTTTAGCCTGCTTTTGCCGTAACGATTTCAGCTTGTACCGCCTGCCTAGACGAGTGCTTCGAGTTGCTTTTCTCCCACCGCATCCCGATGGCATCCAGCTTTGCAATCCGTTCCTCTGTCAGAACAGCGCAGCTTTTTTCAGGATTATGACGGGTATACCGCTGCCGCTTGACCCAATTTCCGAGGTTGTAACCGTTCGGTGACACATAATCGGCAGGGACGTTCAGGTCTCTGTGGGCATCAAAGTAGCGCTTTGCCTCCTGATATCCTTCGTTCCACTGGCGGTCATTGCGGTTGCCCCAGTACATTCCGATACGGTTGAGCCGTTCGACCTGTTCGTCCGTCAGCTTTCCTTTCGGGTACGCCCATTGCTGGCTTGCGACCCATTGCCCCAGCCGTTCACCAGCCGCTGTCACATAGGAACGCGGGATGTTCAGATTACCGTTTTCCTCATAGTAGGCGGCAGCCAGTGCATAAGCTTTTTCCCACTTGGCATCGAAAATGTTCCACACCATGCCGATCTCATCAAGCTGTGCGATGCGTTCTTCCTTCAAGCGACCGTTCAGCTTTTGCTGCCGTGTCTTGATGATCCACTGTCCCAAAGGGTAGCCGTCCGGGTCGGTGTATTTGCTGGGCACCATCAGGTTCCCGTAGGTGTCGTGGTATTTCTTTGCGACCTCAAATCCATGCTGCCATGCAATTTCGTTCCGGTTGCCCCAGACCATACCGATATCGTCCAACCGTTGGATCTGCTGCTGGGTCAGTTGACCGGGTATCTGTCCCTCGCGCACCCGACGCTGCGTAATCAGCCATGTTCCCAAGCTTAGTCCCGCCGGGGTCGTGTAGCGTTTCGGGATATTCAAATCTCCGTGCTCCGCGTAATAGATGCTTGCCTCGGAGAAATAGTGCTCCCAACTGGAAGAAAGGCTTGCTTGTAGCTGCTCGAACAGTACCCGACAGTCATGCACCTGCTCGATGACCTCGAACCGCTCGGCAACGACCTTATCGCCCTCGCCGTTGGCATACAGACGATGGACTGCTTCCTGCATCTCGCTTTGCAGACCGGAAATGCTGGTCAAGCCCTCAAAGTTGTTGACCACATCCAAGATCATGGGTGTCTCTGTGTTCCCTGCCGTCAGAGCACGACCAATCTGCTGCTTGTAGATGATGGGCGAAATCGTAGGTCGGAACAAGATCACACCCGAAATGCCTTCCACATGGACGCCCTCGTTAAGCATATCAATGCAGAACAGCAGCTTCAGCCGGTTGCTGGTGTCTGTCTTGAAGTCCGAAAAGGCTTTGTCGGTGTTCGGGTCATCTGAATAGGCCTGATACACCACAACATCCGGGTTGACCCATGCGAACCACTCCGGCACATGGGACACCATCTCGTCCATATGCTCCTTGTTGGCGCAGAACACGATGTACTTGCCGCACTTATTCGTGATATGATGGGCAAAGACCCTGTCCAACCCGTCCGCCTGCTCTAATGCCCGGTGGAGCGCGTCCAGATATTTCTGATTCACATCCTGAATGCCCTGTGTTCGCAGGTTGTCCACCCGTGCCTGATACTTCGCAAGCGTTTTCTGGTACTGATAGACCGTGGTCACATATTTCGGGGCAGGCAAAATACCCCTGACGACTGCTTCGCCAAGGGTCATTTCACTTGCAATATGTCCATTAAACAATTCTTCGGCCATATTGCGGTTGTTGTCCAGATACCGGACGTTTGTTGCCGTCAGACCCAGAAGTTTTGCGTCCGGGCATAACTTTAATAAAGCCACCGTGCTTTCGCCCCAACATTCAGCACCGGCACGGTGGAATTCATCGAGTATAATATAGGCTGGCTTTTGCGCTGCGATCTCGTCCAGCTGTGCCTGCGTACAGCACATCAGTTTGGCATAGGTATAAAAGTGGACGTTTGCCAGCGGAAAATCTGGGTCGTTCTTTTTCAGGCTCTCCAGCTGGGTCTTGAAGATATATTCACTGGGGGAAAGCCAGAGCACGACCTTCTCCGGGTTGTCCTCGATCAGCTTGAACGCAATGTAGCTCTTTCCGGTGCCGGTCGGGTGGACAATAGCAGCCTTGCCAAACTGCTCCATCATCCGGACTGCCGCATGATAGGCTTTCTCGTTGTGCTCAAACAGACGCAATGCCACCCTGTTCACCCCTTTCCGCAATAAAGGGGTATCCTTCACATGGAAAATGGAGGATACCGATCTTTCGACATCATTGTTTGATTCTCCCTATTATTTTATCATGGTTATATCTGGGAATCAATAGAAATCCTTACAAATGCATCCCACATGACCTTAGAAAAAACCTCGCAGAAGCTGAAAGTTTTTTACACATTGCCCATTTTCGCATGAAAAATCCAGCCAAAAACGAAGGTGAACAAAATAAGTGGTCAAATGGGTGTCCAAACTGCAGGAGGAAACAGAAATGGCACGACGGGGAGAAAATATCCGCAAACGCAAGGATGGTCGGTGGGAAGGTCGTTACATCAAAGCGCACACACCGGAGGGCAAAATCCAGTGGGGTTATGTCTATGGAACAGTCTATGCAGAGGTCAAACGGGTGCTGATCCAGAAAAAAGCGGAAGCTGGTTTCTACAATCTGAAAAGAACCGACCTGACTTTTGAAGCATTGGCTGAGGTATGGCTGCACTCCCAGCGGAATGCCGTAAAAGAATCCACCTATGCGCATTACTCGTACACGCTGCACAAATATCTTCTCCCCGTTTTGAGCAAAGTGCCAGTTGCATCCTTTGATGAGAGCTTTCTGGAACAGGCTATGCAGCAGATCATCGCGCCCATAGATGCCGCACACAAGCCGCTGTGGAACTCCTCTGCCCGGGAATGCCTCTCCATGCTGCGCCGCATCTGCAAATATGCCGCGCACTTGCGCCTGATCCGTCCGATGGAACTGGAAGTAGCGCTGCCAAAAGCCATCGACAAAATTTCTGCGCCCCTCTCCCCGGCGGAGCAACAGCGGCTTTATCAGTATGTACAGGAGAACCCTACGCCCCGCAAAATCGGCTTATTATTAGGGCTGGAATTGGGTCTGCGTATTGGTGAAATCTGCGGCTTACAGTGGGGCGATTTCGACCTGAAACTCGGAACGCTGAAAATCAACCGAACGGTCTGCCGAATTTCCTGTGGAAACGGTCATACAAAGGTAGTCATCCAAACGCCCAAATCCCGTACCTCCCGCCGGGAAATTCCAATCCCGAAGCAGCTGCTTATTATACTGAAAAAGCTGCGCGGATGTGTCAGCGATGCTGCATGGTTTCTGTCCGGAAACGAGTCCAAGCCTACCGAACCCCGCTGCTACCGGAAAAGCATCAAAGCATATCTGAAGCAGGCAGCTGTCCGGCAGGTACGTCCGCACGCACTGCGCCATACCTTTGCAACGACTTGCCTGCAGGCGGGGTGCGATGTAAAGACTCTCAGCGAATTGTTAGGACACGCCAATGCTAATATCACCTTGCAGCGTTATGTGCACTCTGACCTGACCCGAAAGCGCCGGGAGATGAACCGGATATTCTCCCATCAGGTGTCCATAAAGGGCACAAAAGCGCCGAAACTAATGGAATAACGCCGATTTCCGTCCATAGCCCTCCATTTTCCATATGGAGGATACTTTTTTGTTTTTTAGGTGTCATTTTCTTGACGCCAAAAGGCCCCCGCCAATCACATTTCTGTGAAAGGCAGAGGCCTTCTGCTGCTAGATTTTAATCAGGTCTGGGGAGATAAAACAACTATCTCATTCTACTGGGTCAGTGTCCCCTTCCGGATTTTTAACCTCCCCCGGGGTGTCTGACATGGCGTTTTCCTGCTGCATTCTGGCGCATACCGCTTCGTAGATATAGGCGTTTACGCTTTGCCCCGCTTGTTTCGCTGCCTGCTGGATGGTTACTTTTTCTCCTTTGGGCACCGATAGCTCCAAACGGTCATAATTATTTTTCACATATTTGTGAACTGCACGCTGTTGTGCTGCACTCGTCTTTGCCATTGATTTTTTCCTCCCTATAGTGCTTATTATAGCATCTATCACCTATTCTCGTGAATATACATTTGCACAAATTTACGCCCAAATCATTGTACAACAATCCATCTTCATATATTCCCGTGAATAGTTTATACTCATGCCATCGGGAACACCGGTTCTCACATCCGACCATTCACCAACAATTTGAAGAGAGGTACACACATGAGTATCAACGTTTTACTGACCCTTGTCGAGCAGTACAAGGAGGCCGCCCAACTGATCGAGGCTGCACAGGCTGAACAGGAACAGCTGAAGATCCAGATCCGCGAGGCACTGGCTGAGCGCTCCACCAACTATCTGGAAGTAGGCTGTCACAAAGTCCGCCTGTCCGATTTCTCCAGCACCCGACTGGACAGCAAAGCCATCAAGGCCGTAGCTCCCGACCTGTACGACCAGTACAGCAAAACGGTCACCGGCACCCGCCTGAGCATCACCTGACATCACCAGAAAAAAAGCCCCATACAGCGCCTACCGACCAAAGTTTGCGCTGTACAGAGCCCACAACACCCGCCGGGGCGGGCTACACCAATATTATACCTGTCCCGGCCTTTTTTATCAAGAGGAAGGACCGAAAAATCATGAAACAGACTGTCAAAACCTCCCGCGCTGCTGGTCAGCTGGAAAAGATGTTCCGCGAGCTCAACAAGCACTACTTTGCAGGCAAGCTGCCCGAGCCCATCATCAGCCTGAAAAAGACCCCATCCGCCTATGGTCATATCACCTGTTCCAAGGTCTGGCAGGCAGGCGGAGAGAACAAGTATGAGATCAATATTTCGTCGGCTACCCTTGACCGTCCCATCGAGGAGACCGCTTCCACCCTGCTGCATGAGATGGTGCACGAATACTGCATGGAGACCGGCATCAAGGACACCAGCAACAACGGGGTCTACCACAACCGACGCTTTAAAGAGCAGGCCGAGACACACGGCTTGACCGTCGACCACCACGAAAAGTACGGCTGGACCATCACGAGTCCGTCAGAAGAGCTGCTGGACTTTATCATCTTTCAGGGCTGGCAGGATATCCAGATGGGCGAGCGGCTGGCATGGTCTGATATGGCAGGCACCGGAACAGGCAGTACAGCACCGGGAAGCAGTCAGACCGGCGCACCCAAGCCTCCCAAAGCAAAGAGCAGCACCCGGCGGTGGGGATGCCCCAAGTGCGGTACCATCATCCGGAGCACCAAGGAAGTGCGGGTCATCTGTGCGGACTGCATGGAGCTGTTCGTGAAGGCTGACTAATCACAGCAAGACAGAGAGCGAGGGCACGAGTGAGAGTAGTGCTGGATTTAAAAGTGCACCCGTAAAGACAGAGATCCGCCGGGCTGTGAGAGGACGCCCAATATATTGAAGGAGAACGCCATGACTATCATATCAGAACGTTTGCAGCATCTGCGCCTGACGCACGGCTATACCCAGACCGAGCTTGCCCGAACCATGGGTGTGACCCGCCGGGCAGTCTACGCATGGGAGCACGACAAATGCCCCGAGATCCCTCATCTGATCCAGCTTGCCCAATTCTATCAGGTGTCGACCGATTATCTGTTGGGGCTGACGGAGTGAGGTGCTCCCCGCCACCGGAGGCCTTACCGGATACCTTTTGCCTGCTATAGTGCGGTCAACCATCAGTCCGCGCGACGGCAGCCACAACGCTCCATATTTTTAACAGCACACTTGTAAGTCCATCTTATCGGATGCATCGTTTGGTAGACTTCAGGTACAGCAAAAGCAAACACACTTCAAAATACAGGAGGAAACTATTATGGTAGGCGCTTTTTCGTTATTTTTAGGCATGTTGGGTCTTGGTGCAGCTGGTGCAGTCAGTGCGGGACAGAACGCAAAAATCAAGAAGGCAGATTATCAGTATGGCGAGGAGCATGGCCTTCATGGCACCTCTGAGGTTCTGCAAATGCGGGAGCGGGTGCGTAAAGAATGGTGGAGCATCTGCGGCAAAACCTACAACGCATGTGAGCGGCCTGCATCGAGTTACGGCGACCTCAGCAGAACCCCGTGGTGCTATCTAAAAAAGCGCTGGTTCATTGACCACCTGAACAAAAAGGGCATTCCTTATGATGATCTGGTCGTGGATGATGTTACCGGCGTTACCTTCTACGAGAGCCAGAAAAGAACGTCCCAAGCCTATATGAGAAAGCTGCGGTAATAGACATCGCGCCCATCGTCACCGCTTCTATCAGCAGCAGGAGATAAGCTTATGGCTGAAAATAAATTCGTTGTCAAAACGGTATTCCATGATGAAAATGGAGATACTCTGCTTCGTGAAGATTACCGTGAAACACGAGAAAAAGCACAGGAGCTCAAGGATTTGGCTGATTTTGGCTATGCTGGACTTTTTGGCAAAGGTCAAACGAAAGTTACCACTGAGATCATTGAACGCTAACACCAACCATCATTTCCTATAACAGCAACAGAGCTCTGCCGCTCAGACAGGAGTAGCAGGGCTCTTTTTTACTTGGTATCCGGTCAAGAAGTGAACTTAAAGAGCGGCGTTTAATATCAGACAGCACACATCCCGGCGGATTTTCGGCTCAATTATTGTTTTCACTGCTTTTGAGCATATCCATTTGCGTCGTGAAATACGACGGAATTATGAGCGGACTTTGATTCCAGTCATAAGGTCTGTCAAACACATCTCCACTTGTGGCGAAAGTACAGAATTGAACCACGGCGCACATTTTTGAGCACCATCTACATCTCCCCAAAATTGGGGACACCTTTCTTGATGGGGTCAGTCTAAGCGACCTCACTCCAATTTAGGCCGTTGCAGGTGCGTACTGTTTGGCACAGGGTCTCATACGGCAATCCCATCAGCGCAACAAAGCTTATCTTGACCTATTAAGCTCGGTACCCAACTTGAGTACTGAGGTCAGAAATCACATACAGATCGTCTTGACCCGCTTTCAACTAGCATCAAATTGAGGCGGGTTGAGGGCACACATAAGAAAAACCGTCTTGAACCATTAAGCTCGGTCCTCAATCTGAGGACTGAGGTCGAAAATCACACGCAGACACCTCTTGATTCACTTTCAACTTTGGTCAAAATGACCAAGGTTGAAGGAAATGGAACGGTAAAATGTGAAATTATTCATTGCAATCTGCATGGAGTCATGGAGTTCTACCAATTCAGCACACAGCCCGGCGGATTTATGGCCTTTGAAACGATCTGGAACTTTTGCACGTTTTTTGTGTATCTGTTTGAGATCACACATAAGAACGACCATCTCGCCCCGTTGAGCTCGTTATCCGAATTGGATAATGAGGTCGGAGGTCACACGTCTTGATTCGCTTTCAACCGTCCTCAAAATGAGGACACTTGAGGAGAATAGAACGGTAGTACGTGAAGTTATCTGTTACAGCTTGCGCAGTGTCATAGAAATCTGCCGCTACAGCTCCCATCCCACAACCAACGCTCTTATAGACTGTATATATCATAGTCAAACGCCCTGCTGCCCGCTCCTATCCCCTGCTGGTGTACGCCACTGCTATACATTCGTGACACATTTCGACACTTTATGACGTATTTGGACGCTTTTCGCCTGTTTTGGCATATTTTGCGTTACATTTATTTCGGACTGGATAAAACTGGTCCAAATATGTGTAATGGGGATGATGTCAAAATGGTTACTTCCGATTTATCCGCCCGTATCAATGATGTACTGCGCTATGTCGGGATCACCCGTAACATGAACGCCTACATTATTCTATCACAAGCTCTGACGCTGATTGCCGAGGACGAAGACCGCCTGCGAGCTGTGGAAAAAGAGATCTACACGCCTATTGCCGACAAGAAACTGTACGAGCCCAAAGCAGTCCAAAGCACGATCCGCCGGGCATATAAGGTTGCATAGTATCTCTGCCCTGATCGCGTACAGGAGCTGGCTGGCTATCCTCTGAATGGTCGCCCCTCTGCCGTGACCATGCTCGAGTTGCTCTATAATGGTGTCGCCCGCTATGACGATCTCTCTATTCTGAAATAAGCGTCTTTCAATAGCAACACCCCGCTACTCTATGTCGAGCAGTGGGGTATTTTTGCGTCTTGATGATGTTTCAACTAGGGACAAAATGTCATCAGTTGAATGGAATATAACGACAGAACGATAAATCGAATGTTACAATCTGTGCAGTATTATGGAAATCTGACGCTTATTAATGGTTGTACAGTTTTGAGTCATATCGCACAAGTGGTCGTGGAATGCCACTCCCTTTTGGTAGCTTAAAATTCAGCCACGAAACGGTGTCCACAGTGCAGGCATTCTTATATTATACGGTAACACGATATATTCCGTTCGAGGTATACTTTTTAATTGTATCAATCCAGATAGGACAACAGCTTGTGATACCATCCGCCGGGCAGACGCTTACCAGAGGCCACACAATCCACACTGCACCACTATTTCATCAGATCATACACAGACACAAGCACTTATTTACCAATCATCGACAAATTCCTATTGATCAGATACCAAGCCACAGTTAAACATTCCACTTTAATTCTTGCTGATAGTTCTTGACCTGCTTGCAGCCAAACGATTACCATCGTTCTTTTTTGCTCCAAAGAATCTACGATCAGCTCGCATTTGCTCACCGATCTCAATTCATTTGTCGCAAAATAATTAATAAGTATAGAATTAATATGGAATGAATCACCGCTTAAAAATTCACATTGTATAATATAAAAAGTGAAAATTTGAGCGGTAATTATGTATGTAATCTGTGCAGTATCCAGAATCTCACGCGTTCATTAGTTCCAATCCATTTTTGTACAGATTCTACGAATGCATTGTAATCCTTCAATCTGCTATTGATTACCCTTAATTCAGGCATATTTTGATTCTTATGCCGATCTTTTGGATTTGTGATGCAGCCTCTTTCTACGAGTTCTTTGCGCATGATTTCCCAAGGAATTTTTTCTTCTAGATGCTCTTCAATATAGTCCTCCAGCTCTTTAAACCGTAGCGGTTCGATTTTGCTCAGAAGCGCATCACTTTCTGCAACAGCATACAACATTCCCCATTGATAGCCTTTTTCCATCATCAGTTTGAGCGAATCCATCTGAACGAGGTATTGATGTTCTGCGCGGCGTCTCCACTCCCAGCCATTACCGTATTCCTCGCGGTTAACCGTCTGGCCGTACTTATCCAGCATCTTCACAATACCCGGCTTATGCAGGTACTCTTGCCACACCTCAGGATCAGACTTTCCATCTTTCCATTTCTTTGCTGGCTCCAGCTGTCTTTTTCTGATATGTTCGCGTTCCTGCTTGATCCGGTCACTGCTGTAGCCTTTAAAGTACACTGCGCAGGTGTCCTGTTTGCTTACCGGCCGCTTTCGTCCCAAAATCTGCGCGTTTATGATCGGATCCCACAGCCTGCTGATGATACAGATCAATTCCGGGTCTTTGATGTTGACACCATTGTAGAACACGGTCGTCACAATTGTGATCCTCTTGCTCAGCTTCCCATCCTGCAGCACCTCTTCCAGCCCATCAAACTCTCTTGCTTCCGGGCGATAGGGCGAGCATGCCGTGGCGATCTCACCTGCAAACTCGTCTTCTAATTCTTTCACCAGCTTTCTTATTTGAGCCATCCGATCGACAAATACCAAAACCTTTCCCCGCCTTGCTTCCTGTCGGATTATTCTGATTTCCTCAGCATCCGTCCAGTAAAAGACCGCACGCTCCACATAGCTGTAGTCCGATGGGATATGATAGTAGTTCTCCGGCAGAACTTCATTAGTCTTATCCCGCCAACGGTGAAAGAACGGATGTGCGGTCGCACTCATAAAGATCACCGGGCGATACATTGTCAGATCGTTCAGCGTCACATAGGAGAGATCGATGTTTTTATTGATCGCTGCATCCGTTAACAGATAATGGTATTCGTCTGCCACTATATAGTTAAAGATTTTGAAGTAGTTCATTACTCCCTTCGGGTTGCCCTTGCAGAACGACTCCATCCACTGATAGGTCTCTACCCGGATCGTATCTTTATATTTATTCGTTACTCTGGTTTCGTAAACGAACTGCCGAAGGTCATGATTCCAACACCCAACCTTCTCTTCCGTCCTTCCAAGCCGCTCCACTTCCTGTTGGATCTCATTTCGCAGGGGGACACGATTGCAAAGATATATAATTTTCCTGTGCTTTTGATATGTCCATGGCAGCAGAACATTCAGAATAAAGTAGGTCTTACCTGAGTTCACTCCTGCATCAAAGACAATTCTGGTACCGTCACGCCAATTTTTATAGTCCTCCTTCACCAGCTCCGTGATGCGTGTCCGCTTCGGCTCGCTGACCACCTCCGGGATCACTGTCGGTTCCGCCGGGAGCAGCAAAACGCCCTCTCCCTGTGGAACAGATGTCTCCTCCGCTGCAGTCACCTCCACCTCCGGCGCTGTCTCTGCCTCCTGTCCGGTACAGTATCCTTCCTGCAGCTCGGCGGGCTCTGGCGTCTGGGGACTGGATATTCCTTCCGCCTCTGCTGCCTGTCTGGTGGGCTCCGGTTCTGCGTTCAATTGTTCCAGCTCTGCAATCGCTGCACGGGCGCTTTCTGTCCATTCCCGCTGCTCTTCCTCGGTCAATGGGTTCTCCTTGCAGTTGCGTAGATATTCCTCATATTCGTGGGTTCCGTTCTGTTCATCCAAAAGCTTCAAGTAGAAGCCGTCAAAGGGCAGTTTCGTTTTCATATGTTACACTTCCTCTATAATAAAATATAAGGCGCACAGCCCAGCCATCTTGCCAGACCATGCGCCAGTTTGTTCAGCGCCTACCAGAAAAAAGCTCTGGTCAAACGCTTCGTTCTGTGCTATTATAGGGGCGGGAACTTTAGCAACACATATATATTCCCGTCACTATTACCGCTTTGCCTGCGCCAACAGGTAAGGCGGTTTTTGTTTTACTGTTGCGCATGGGATCCTGCCTCGAGTGCTGCCGCCGCTTCTGCAAACGTCTGCATGGCGCTGCTGTAGCCGATTTGGAACGAATGCTCGGCAACGGACGCGACCAGCCCTTCCAGAATATCAGATAGGGTCTCGTTCTGTGCTTCGCCCAAATATGGTCGAACAAGCACATCCAGCTGATGAAAGCTTGCCTCCGTAGCACTTTTGAACTTCTCCTGACTCTGCTTGATTTCGTCAGCGGTCTGAAATACATCTTCTAAAAAGCTCATTTTATTCTCCTTTTTTAGCATAACACTGCCTCTGGACGTCCTGCCCATTCCACAGCCTGCTCATTTGCTTGGGCGCGCTGTGCACTGCCGGCAGCCTGGTAAACAGTCATCTTTAGCTGCGGTGCGCCGTCCTTGTTCAGCCACGGCTCAACGCTGATTATCGTGTTTTCCGGGTTATCCGGTCTGTCCGCCAGCCGCATTATAAAGCCCTCTGCAAACGATTTTCCCCGCTGAAGCGGTTTCACACCTCCGGCGCATTATTGACCTTCTGCGCCTCGAGCCATTCCATCAGCCCTTCGCAAAAGATGTGATAGCTGTTCCCCACCTTCATCGTAGATTTTTGTCAAGCGCCTTCCCTTCATATCTTTGGCATTTTTGTTTACGATGGCACATTACCAGCACATGGCTCATCAAAATCGTAATTCGAGACCCTCTGGTACATCTCCTCGACGGTCTCCTCCGTAACGCATCTGATGAGCAGTTCCGGCTCTCCCGCCTCATTCAGGATAGGTCTGATCCGTAGCGTTGTACCGTCGTCCAGATGGTACAGCAGCCCCTTGTGCAGTGGAGCGTCGTAAAAGCAGGGCAGGATGCACATCTCCGTGTCGGCCGTTTTTCCGGCCAGAATGTTGTTGAGCGCTGCCTCTGCGTACTGCCTCTCTTCACGGTTCTCAGGCAGAAGGCTTGCATCATTGAAGTACAGTTCGATCATATCAGTTCCCCTTTCATTATGCACATTTGTTGTTTTGATTGTTCTTCAGATCCGGGGCAAAAGCCTTATCCGCCGTGCAGACGGACTGCAGCAATCCCCGCGCCTCGCGCTCCAAACTCTGAAGTTCGGCGCGCACCTGCTCCCACTCCTTCAGCTCTCCGCTGGCAACTCCCTCACGCATGGTGCGCCTTACAGCTTCTGCCAGCGCATCCTCCAGCCTTGCATGATAGGTACAAATATCGTACTCTACCCCGCCGTCGGCCTTCGTATGCGCCTTTTTCAACATATAGCACGCACTGCTCGCGTCCAGATAGTAGTTGTCAAAAATCTTTAGCATAACATACCTCCATTACTTTTTACCATTGTTTTTTCAGGCGGTACACGGCCCAGGCTCTACGAGCTATCCATCCTGTGCTCCCTCCTTGATTTATTATATTTTGAGACGATCTAACCGTCTGCCTTCAGTGACCCGGGAATCAGTCCAGCCAATCACCTATCAGGTCTATGGGATTTTAGCTGCAGCAGCACATCCCGTGTAGTCCTTGCGGAGGCAACACCTTGCTACCTCGTCCTCGGGTACAGATTCAGCCCTCTCCCCATGATGGCATCCCCTTTCTTAAAAAGTTGGTCCGAAATGGACCCTTGCGAGACTCCCATATCGGTCATCCACGCAGCGTAAGTATACTCCCATTGAATACCAATGTCAAGAATTTTTTCAAAGGTGACTACCTAAAATAAGAATTTATCAGCATCGTCAGTTCTTGCTCTTGGTTTTTATTCATTTTTTCTTTTTGCCGACATTGACAATTTAGAATTTCGTAGTATTATATAAACATCTATTAGAAAGGAGTGTTTCGAAATGCGCATCGGCCAGAACATCAAGACGATTGCAGAGGCCAAGAGGATTTCCATCAAAGAACTCAGCCGCATGGTCGGCATCCCCTATACCACCTTGTATAATATGGTGAATCGCAACACCGATCGGTTCGACCTCGGTCTGCTGGAAGACATTGCACGCTCTCTTGACGTACCCATTGGAACTCTACTGGAATCGGGAGATCTCTCCTTAACCGAGGTTTTGGGCAACCATTATTCTCCATGCAGCAACAGAACCCTCTCCACGCACCGCCCACCCGAATACGAATCCGAAAATTCACGAGATTCCGACGATCATCTTCCTAACAACACTGAAACGGAGAATTCTATTCCGTTTGATATAGGTGACAAAAGATACGATACTTTGTGCAATTTCGACCGGCTAAACGCTCTCGGGAAGGAAGTCACCGTAAAACTTCTGCTTACCATAAGGGCTCATCAGTTTGACGGGGATCTGCGGCGTCAATTCATCTTCCTACTGAAGCATTCCAATAATAAGGCCGTCTATCAGTTGAATCAGGCTCTTGCGAATCTTGTCTTTATAGATAGCTTCAACGATCAATACGCCACCCCCAGTTCCATCGAACTCCTCAACCTTTTAGACCAAGAAATCGACTGATCTTACACCTCCGTTACTCTCTCCGCAGAGCAATGGGGGTATTTTTATGCCCGTCTATCAAAAAAGCAGCCCCACCACCCGGCGGGGCCACTCTTGAAGTGTACGATTCAGTTTTTACAGGTTCATCAGGGGGCTGGTCTGGGTACCGCGATCCACGATGTCCTTATCCTTGATGCCCAACAGGTAGCGCTGGGTGATCATGATATTGACGTGCCCCATCAGGCGGGAGACACTGTACAGGTCCAGACCGTTCTTCAATTGCATCTGTGCAAAGGTGTGGCGGCAGGTATGAGGGCTGACCCGCACCGAGGGCGAGACCCCCACTTCTTTTGCGGCGTGCTTCAATATCCGTGCCACGGCTTCATCGGTCATCGGCTTGCCGTTTTTGCTGGGGAAGAGGTTCTTGTAGCGGGTAGGGTGCTCTTTCAGGTAGCCATCCCGGAGCGTGCAGTACTTGACGAGCTGCTTGGAAAGTGCGGGCGATTTGGGCACGACCCGTTCCTTGCTGCCCTTGCCGTGCTTGACCAGAATATAGTCCTGCTTGATGTCCTCCGGCTCCATCAGGATCATTTCGTTGCAGCGCATCCCGGTATCGAACAGCAGCATGATGATGGTCTTGTTCCGTACCTCCAGAAAATCCTTGCCGTCGTAGAACTGAATCATCCGCTTCATCTCAGCCACTGTAAAGGTATCGATGATCGTCCGGGGCTGACGGAGGCACTTTACCTTTTTGGCCGGATTATCCCGCTCCTCCAGATAGCCCTCATTGACCAGATAGTTAAAACATGTGCGCCACACCTTGAGCAGGTCGTTGATATAGCGGGACGTGCTACCCGCGTCCTGCTTCTCCTTCATCAGGTCCCGGATGTGGCGGGGACGGACGTCTTCCAGCTCAGTGATCTGCTTCAGCTCCAGATATTCCAGCAAAAAACGTGTCGCAGCCTTATAATTGCGCACAGAGCCTTTAGCCAGATGGCGGCATTCACAATCGTAGATAAATTCATCACGGAGATCTTTCAAACACATAAAAAAACACCCTTTCCTTCATGGCGGACCACAAAAGAAAGGGTGAAAAATTGCTAGATAAGCTTATCGTACCAAATCAAGCTTGTTCGTAGTTGAGCAAGACAAACTCCAGCCGACAAATCATCCAATTTTTAACGCAGCTGCGCAATTAGCAGTTCTCAGCGAAGTACTTAATTGTTCTAACCATCTGGCTTGTGTATGAGTTCTCATTATCATACCAAGAAACAACCTGAACCTGGCAGCCACCGTTTGGAAGTTCATTAACCATTGTCTGAGTAGCATCAAATAATGAACCAAATCTCATACCAACGATATCGCTAGATACAATCTGCTCTGTATTGTAACCGAATGACTCTGTTGCAGCAGCCTTCATAGCAGCATTAACTTCATCAACTGTAACCTTCTTAGCAACTACAGCATTAAGAATTGTTGTAGAACCTGTAGGTGTTGGAACTCTCTGAGCAGCTCCAATAAGCTTTCCGTTAAGTTCTGGGATAACAAGACCAATAGCCTTAGCAGCACCTGTTGAGTTAGGAACGATGTTGCAAGCACCTGCTCTAGATCTTCTTAAATCACCCTTTCTCTGTGGTCCGTCAAGGATCATCTGGTCACCTGTGTAAGCATGAATTGTACACATAATACCTGACTCAATTGTTGCACAATCGTTAAGTGCCTTAGCCATAGGAGCTAAGCAGTTTGTTGTACAAGAAGCAGCTGAGATAATCTGATCATCTGCTGTAAGTGTCTCATGGTTTACATTGTAAACGATAGTCTTAAGGTCGTTTCCAGCTGGAGCTGAGATAACTACCTTCTTAGCACCTGCATTAATATGAGCCTGTGCCTTAGCCTTAGATGTATAGAATCCTGAACACTCAAGAACTACATCAACACCAATCTCTCCCCATGGGCAGTTATTAGCATCTGGCTCTTTGTAAATCTTGATAGTCTTACCTTTAACTGTGATTGTACCAGCCTCATCATCAGCTGTTACCTGATCTTCCTCACCGAAGTTAACATATCTTCCCTGTGATGAGTCATACTTTAAAAGATGAGCAAGCATCTTAGGGCTTGTTAAATCGTTAATAGCAACTACCTCATATCCTTCTGCACCAAACATCTGTCTGAATGCAAGTCTACCGATACGACCAAAACCATTGATTGCAACTTTTACTGACATAAAAACAATTCCTCCTAAAATGAATTTTTATAACATAGTTTGTTAAAATTTCAACTACCATGTATTTTACATAAGAAGAAGCTAAATATCAAGGCTTTCTTCCCATTTTTTACATTTTTGCACTTTTTTCAATAATAACTCATTATCAATTAGTCATTTTGACGAAATTTTAACAAATTCTGTATCCAATATTGTTTACTTAACGCTAATCCACGCTTAATACTGACTTAAAGGAAACATTTCTTTGTATTCCTCAAAATATTTATCAAAATTAGTTCCGTTATCCTTCTTGAGATTAATAAGATACTCATGTGTATCAAACACATTTAACTCAAGCTCAATAATCGCAACTGCCACGTTAGAACAATGGTCAGCAATTCTCTCAAAATCTGTAAGCAGATCATTAAATATAAAGCCCTGATGAAGTGTACATTCACCTTTCTGGACACGCTTGACATGATTCATCTTCATTTCATCACAATATATGTCAACGAGTTCTTCTAACGGCTCTGTCTTATAGGCATATTCTACCTTGTTCTGTTCAAATGCATCTATTACATTTCCAACTATTTCTTTCATAATTAATGACATCAGTTCAACATCTTCAACAGCACAATCAGAAAACCTAAGCTTTTCATTAAACAGTTCTGCTGCTGCCTGTGATATGTTAACAGCATGGTCACTTATTCTCTCAAAATCAGAAATTGTATGGAGAAGCTTTGAGACCTCCTTGTTCTGTCCAGAAGTAAGCTCCTGCTGTGTAATCTTTACAAGATAAGTTCCAAGCTTATCTTCATATCTGTCAACCTTATCTTCTCTTCTCTGAATCTTGTCATATTTTTCCTGCGAAAATGTATCCAGTAGTTCCATGGAACGAATAAGATTTTTCTGTGCCATATGTGCCATTGAACAAAGAACTGTCTTAGCCTGTTCAATAGCAACTGTAGGATGAGCAATAAATCTGTCATCAAGTACACTGATTTCAACAATATCTTTATCTTCCTCATCAACAACCTCCTTGAAAATTGCACATACCATCTTTTCAAGGAATCTGATGAATGGAAACAGTACAGCAACTGTTGCAACTCTGAATAATGAGTTCACAAATGCTATCGAAACAGTTGTCATCGTTCTGTCCATAAATGAAAAATGCACAAAATGATTAATACTATAAAATACTACTGCCCATATTAAAGCACCAAGTGCATCAACAAGAAGATATACAAATGCTGTTCTCTTACCATCTGTAGTCGCACCAAATGAAGAAATGATAACAGGCATGGCGGCTCCGACAGCAATACCCATTATAATAGGCAGTGCTACTGAAAATGAAATAGCTCCTGTAACTGATAAAGCCTGAAGAATACCAACTGTAGCAGATGCACTCTGCAAAACGGCAGTAACCAAAAGTCCTATAAGTATTCCTATAAATGGATTAGAAAACTTGGTAAGCATATCAATAAATGCCGGCTCAGATCTTAATGGTGCAACTGCTGCACTCATGTTCTGCATTCCTACCATAAGGATACAGAAACCTATCATAATATCACCTATATGCTTTTTTGTAGGGTTCTTACAGAACATCCTGAACATGATTCCGATAACACCAATAACAGCAGCAAGAACCTCTGTTGAAAGTAAGTCTACCCATCCGGCACCACCACTGATATCAGAAAGACATAATACCCATCCAGTAACAGATGTACCTATAATTGCGCCCATAATAATACCGATAGCCTGTTTCATTTTAATCATACCGGCATTAACAAAACCAACAACCATAACAGAAGTTGCCGATGATGACTGGATAATTGCCGTAACACCTGTACCAAGCAGTACTCCCTTAAGAGGTGTATTACTTAATCTATACAGAATAACTTCCAGTTTGCCACCAGCCACTTTCTTTAATCCATCTCCCATAAGCTGCATTCCAAAAAGGAAAAGCGCTATTCCTCCGAGAAGAATAATCACAATGTGTATCAATTCAAAACTCACGAAAGCTCCTATCTGCGCATAAAAGTCAAGGTCGGACAGCGTAGTTGGTACTTCTACATCTATGCGCATTCACATAATCAGAATTTATACGCTGTCTTTTTAATAATATCAATACTAATAATCATTTTCAAGGAAAAATTACCTATATTTTACATTAGTTTACATGTTCTACATAAACATCAAAAATATCAATTGCGGATTAATTATGTTTATGTATAATGTATATTGACATTTAAGCATATGACTAATATTTGATGGAGGACATTAATATGCTGTTATCAGATTCACATATACATACTATGTTCTCTTCTGATTCAGAGGAGAACCCTGTAAATGTTGTTAACAATGCTATTTCACTGGGATTTAAACACATCTGTTTTACCGACCATAATGACTTTGATGCTCCTTTAGAAGATGGAAAAGTCATGTTTGACCTTGATTTTGAGGAATACATTAAGTATTTCCAGAATCTGAAAGAATCATACAAAGATAAAATCAATATTCACATAGGTGTTGAACAGGGACTTATGAGAAGCGTCGCAGACAGAGTCAATTCATACGATTCTGCAAAACAGCTTGATTTTATAATAGGCTCGTCACATCTTGTATATGGAGAAGATCCATACTACCCTGAGTTTTGGGAGAAACGTTCTGCAAAGGATACTGTTTTAACTTATTACGAAAGTATTCTTGATAATCTTGGCTGTTGTCACAACTTTGATGTGTATGGTCATCTTGATTATATTGCAAGATATATACCTGCCAATTCTTACACATATGACTGGCACGATTTTAACGATTTAATCTGCATAATTCTTAAAACAATCATTGAGCAAGGAAAAGGAATTGAAATCAACACTGCCGGTCTTAAATACGGAATGCCTGAACCTAATCCATGCCTTGATATTGTTAAAATGTATCACGACCTCGGAGGAGAGATAATCACTGTAGGTTCTGATGCACACGAAGTTAAGTTTTTTGCTTACAGATTTGATGTCGTGGCTGATATGCTTAAGAACGCAGGATTTAATTACTACACAATATTTAATGAAAGAAAGCCTGAGTTCATCAGATTATGATGAGCTCAGGCTTATTTTATATGCATGTATCTTATCTGCACCTTCTACATACATCTGTAAAATCTGAAGCTGTAAGGTGGAAGAACTATTTTCCCAGATAAGTCTTCCTTCTTACCTGTTATAAGATTAAGTGCATCCGCACATTCTGTATCAAAGTAAGCTGTATATTCATTCTCATCTGCATTAATTGCGACAAGCACTTTTTCTCCATCAGCTTCCCTTTTGAATACATATTGTCTGTTGGTGAGTACTTTCTTGGTATAATCACCATAGCTTAATGCCCTGCTGTTATGATACATTTGTCCTAATGAACTTATTGTATAAGTCAGCTCATTGTATTCCGGCTTGTCAAATGAAGGACGCAGGATATTGTCATTGCCGCTGCCCTTAACTGCCTCGCAGCCCCATTCACTTCCATAATATATGCATGGAATTCCCGGCATGCCGAACATCAGCGCATATATAAGCGGCAGGTGTGCTTTATTGGTAAGCGTGCTGGCAATCCTTGAAACATCATGGTTATCAACGAATGTAAGCAGATGTTTTCCTGTATAGAGACACCATGGCTCTTTCCCAAACTGTCTTTCAATGCTGTGTGCAATCTCGAACATATTCATTGAATTAAAGCTTGAGTACAGTCCCTTATAACACTCATAATTAGTTGCACTGTGCAGGCACTCATCATTGACTATTGTGTTGTAATCACCGTGAAGCATTTCTCCTACAAGGAAGAACTCCTGCTTCATCCGGTCTGTTTCGTATCTTAAACGCTTCATAAAATCCCTGTTAAGACAGTACGCAACGTCAAGTCTTATTCCATCAATATCGAATTCATTAACCCATCCGCGCACTGACTCAATAAGATAATTAACCACATCCGGATTATTCAGATTGAGTTTCACAAGATTGTAATATCCTTCCCATCCCTCATACCAGAAGCCGTCATTATATGGTGAATTGCCATCAAAGCTGATGTTAAACCAGTCCTTATAGGCAGAATCCCATTTTTTCTCACATACATCCTTAAATGCAAAGAATCCCCTTCCGACATGATTAAACACACCGTCAATGACTACCTTTATTCCTGCCTCATGCAGCTTTGACACAAGCTCTGCAAAATTCTTATTAGTTCCTATTCTTTTATCTATCATACGGTAATCCCTTGTATCATAGCCATGATAATCGCTCTCAAAAATTGGAGAAAAATACACCGCATCAGTTCCTAACTTCTGCAAATGCGGTATCCAGTCTGCAAATTCTGATATGCATCTGTTCATCACCCCGTCATTGTCTCTTAATCCATCACAAAATCCAAGTGGAAACACCTGATAAAACACTGCTTCTTCGTACCACATATTATTTTAACCTCCGTAACTGTCTGATATAATAATATTAAGCCAATTCCCGCAGTCTGGCAACATCTTTCTTAATACACTCAACCACATAATCAGCTTCCCTGTGTGTAATTGTATGGTTAATTGTCAGCCTTAGTGAACCTTCTGCTATTTTTTCATCAAGTCCAAGTGCAAGAAGGACATGTGAAGGCTTTCCTGAATTAGATGTACACGCTGAACCTGCAGATGCGCATATTCCCTGTTTGTTAAGCATTACAACCAGCATTCCGCCATTAACATACTGAAAACTGAAATTCATATTGCCCGTAACACGGATTTCCCTGCTTCCATTAAGTCTTGAATAAGGAATTTCTCTTAGTATTCTCTTAATCATATAGTCGCTGATTTTCTTTTCCCGCCTTGCCCTGTCAGAAAGTGTTTCATAAGCAATTCTTGCCGCCGTCGCAAGTCCTGCAATCCCAGCTACATTTTCAGTGCCTGCCCTAAGTCCGTTCTCCTGTCCGCCTCCATGCATGAACCGTTCTGGCTTTCCGCCCCTGACATACAGAAATCCTACGCCCTTTGGTCCGCATATCTTATGTCCGCTTACATTTAAGAAATCAACGCCCAGCTTTTTCACATCAACATCAATATGTCCAAATGCCGCCACTGCATCAGAATGAACCTTTGCACCATACTCATGCGCAATTTCACATACATTTTCTATCGGCTGGATAGTTCCAATTTCATTATTAGCAAGCATAACTGACACTAAAAATGTATCATTTCTAATCATTTTTTCTAACTGTTCCAGCTTAACAATTCCCTGCTCATCAACTGGTGCAAATGTGACATCTATTCCATAATTCTTAAGCCACAGTGCCGATTCCGTCACCGCATGGTGTTCTATTGAACTTACTATTATATGTCCCTGTTTTCTTTTCAGACTCTCTGCTTTAACTGCCCAGTTATCCCCTTCCGTTCCACCAGAGGTGAAAAATATTTCATTTCTGTCAGCATTTATTATATCTGCAATAATATCTCTTGATTCCTCAACAACATTTTTAGCTTTTTCAGACAACCTGTACACACCTGACGGGTTTCCATAATCTCCCAAAAGATATGGAAGCATTGCTTCAGCCACTTCTTTTCTGACAGCAGTTGTCGCCGCATTGTCCATATATATCATTATATTTCCGCCCTGTAATTCCTTATAATATTGTATTCAGGCAGGGCATATATTGTTAATAAGTCTATCTGCGGTATCTGCTATGAATAATAAATTATCCTTAAAAGGTGGCATATTCAAATCCGCCATAATACTTACAATTGCCGGCGTTCTATCAAAACTGCTCGGATTTTATTTTCGGATACTTCTCACTAATTATACAGGTGCTGCAGGAGTCGGACTATTCCAGATGTGCATACCTCTTATTGCGCTTGCATTTGCAGTATGCTGCAGTGGATTTTCTGTAGCTGTTTCAAAATATTCAGCATCATCTCCATCTCTGAAATGGCTTTTCTGCGTATTAAAGATTACTATTTCTCTTTCAATTGCCGTTATGCTTTTATTTCTTATATTCAGCGATTTCATTGCAAACCATATATTTATGGAAAGCCGCTGTGAGGGAATAATCCGTATAACTGCAATCTCTCTGCCATTCATGTGCATACATAACTGCTTGTCTAATTACTATTACAGCCAGAAGGAATCTTTTCTGCCAGCCTCCTCGCAGCTTGTCGAACAGCTTGTGCGTATTGGCACTATTATACTTTATGTGCGCATAAAAAATGTATCAACAATATCAATTGCTGACGCAGTTACCGGTAATATATTCGGTGAATTTGCAGCTGCCACATACTGTGCTATTCCGCTGTTTTTCCGTTCCATTCATAATAAAAGCATGACGCAGAAGCTCTCCTGTTCACTCCGTGAATACAGATATATTGTTAAATATGCATTTCCAATTAACGCCAACCAGACTGTTCTGCATCTGCTTGAAGGGGCAGAAGCAATTCTTATTCCCGCAATCCTGTGCATGCATGGACTGTCAAAAGATGATGCAATAAGCCAGTTTGGTATACTTACAGGAATGGCTCTTCCACTTGTGCTTTTTCCATGTACGGCAGCTAATTCATTTGCACTTATGCTTCTTCCAAAGGTATCTGATGAAAGTTCAAATGTCCTGTCTGACCATCTTGCTGTGACAGTAAAAAGAACAGTTTCCATGTGTTTGAGTCTCGGCATTATAAGCATATTTTTATTCATTAACTATGGTGCGCGCCTAGGTGCAATGATGTTCCACGAAGACTCTGTATACATATACACCTGTATTCTTTCATGGCTGTGTCCTTTCCTCTACTTAAAAATCAGCCTTACAAGCGTGACTAATGGCATGGGACATACCGCCCTTACATTCATAATTAATATAACCGGAATTATCATCCGGCTTGCCTGTGTATTTCTGCTTATTCCAAAGCTTGGCATAACCGGTTATCTGTATGGTGTTCTTATTAGCAACATATGCATGAGTCTGCTTTACATTTTTAATATATACAAGAAGCTGAACATCCAGCCAGACCCGTTTGGCAGTATAATTGTGCCATTATGTATTGCGGTCATATCTATATTTTCATCAAGAATTATATGCCGCATTGTATTTGGTCTTATAATAAAAGAAGCAGAAGAATACACTCTCCTGCTTACCGGTGCCGCCATATGCTGCATTGTATATATTATTCTCTTTATTCATGAACAATCGGAACAGCGTCCTTTATAGACGGTGCCGCTTCCCAATAGTCAAGTCTGGATTCGTACTGCTGCCTTATCCATTCCACGGCAGCAAGACGACCATCTTCTGTCAGTTCAAATATCTCTGTTGTCTTATCTTCTTCCTTAACAGCACATGAAGCATATGGCCCGCGCCACACGCACGCAGAAAGCTTTAAATCAGGCTTTTCTCCTGTCTGCTTAAGCATATATCTCATTCCATTGTGCTGTCCTGTATACACACCCTTGTATTTGAAGAAATTAAGTGGCATTATTCCATTCGGATCAATCATTGCCATCACCTTCCACACCATTATTATTCTTTATAAGCTTCTCATTATAAAATGCGCCACCTAAATACATAATTCCTATTACAACCGGAAGGCATATAAGAATCAGCATGTTACCAGTTATTGAATACTTAGATACCACAAATACTATTATTAAATCAACAACTCCTGCTATAGTCATAACAATTCCATAAACTTTGATTTTATTAACTGCATCAACAGCACCTATGTTTGTCATTCCATAAAATCCAGCAATTGCAAAGTAAACTCCTTCCACAATAACTGCTATAAATGCTATATTCAGCAGCTTGACAACCATATATAATGCCTTTCCCTGCTCTGTTGCTGAAAATGAATATAGCTCCGACATAATATAAAATGCATAAAATGCCATTATAATTCCCATCGTTACCGCAAGCATTGACGCTAATTTAAGAATTCTGCACTTTGACTTTTCTGTTACTACGCTCATGTTCTTATCTCCGTTTTCTGATGATTAATGATTATAACATGGAATGGGGGATTTTTAAAGGGTGTGATGTATAGCACGAGTCCATTATGTATTGATTATTCTTTATTATTAACCCTCTGTGTATTCTCATCTATATCTTTATAACCATACTTTTCATCCCGGTATGAAGCTAATTCTGCATCGTAATCTGTAATATTTCCCTCTTTTATCATTTTTAATAATTCTTCTAGTACTTGTTCTTTCGACATTGTACTCTCCTGTTTAAAACTATATTTAAAATAATACGGCGTACCAGATAATTCAATATCTAATACACCTTATTTATCATAATTTATATATACATCTTTTTTGTCAAATAACTTACCAGCTTTCTCACATGATTCTAAAAAATCCTTTGTTACTTTATTTTGATTAAATTCACGTACAAACTCTTGGGATTCTCGCTTTTTTATAACAAATATTCTATTTATCGGTTTTGCTAATACTGCCATACTCTTCCCTCCTTCTTGCACATCATATAATTTTCTTTATTCTCTTAAATTATATTTAATCACCTTTGTTTTAAATCTTCAACAACTGAGCATATAATAAATCTATAGTGCATCTAGTTCTAATAATAATCAGACCTATTTATTCTTATGCCAATTACAGAAAAACCTGTCATCTCCCCATAATATGTTCCTTCCGTATAGTCTCCTATCCCATACGTCCAATCCCATTCCCATCCATATCCTGTCTGGTTAATGTCTGATTGACCACCCAAAGGGCATGGTTCAGATAATGGAATTATTAAATTAGGGGTGAGATTTTTATATTTGCTTGCAGCATCTATAATATGATTTTTTAGATACTTCATTCTAGGTATGCTTACTCCAGATATTGACTTGTCCGCAACACTCTTTATTTCAGACATAGTAGGTACATTTTCCTGCATTCCCACTATTGTTTTATTACTCCTTATAATTATGTATGAAAACTTTTTGTATTCTGGCAATCTCATTCCTGCATTAAGCAACATAAATTCTTTATTACTTTTGCAATATTCTGTGATTATTGGTGTTGTACTTGTGTTCTTTTTTAATGAAGCAAAATATGAATTTTTATTATTAACTGTCAGAGATTTTTTACATAATTCATCATTCATAAGTTTATCTAATTGTTTTTTCTTATCTGCAAGCTGCCGATTCATATCAGACAATTTTTTATTTCTATTTTTTAATTCACCTGATATATCATATATTTCATCCTCATGCTTTTCTAATAAACTATTTAAATCCAAAAGAGTCTCTTGCAATGATTCAATTGTATTTTCAATATGCTCAATAGACGTCTTTTCATCAGATATAACATAAGTTAATTTACGCTCATTATCCTTTAAGTTTTCCACTTCATCTGCTATCTTATCTATTTGAGACTTTAAACTAGAATACTGTTCTTGAATTTGTTTTATATCCATATGTATACTCCAATCCACATGTTAAAATACATATTTTTCAAATATACTGGTTCTGTTCTGCGATACTCTTTATTATATTAAACTTCATATTCTATAATATGTTATTCCCATGTCCCCATATTTTTTCATATATGACATATTATAATTTATATAATTATTTTACTGGTGGATCATATTTATAAGTCTTAATTTTAGCTGTTAATTTATCACCAAATGTATTATAATATGTCAGCTCTTTTCTTAAAGTATAAGTTTTATGAGGATTTATTTTATCTATTGTATATTCAATATTTATTGGTAATTCTTTACCTGATGTATCATATACTATAAATTCTACAACAATGTCATACAAAGTATAATCTCCATTATTTTTTATTTCACTTTCAATTACATAATCATAGTTTTTTGAATTATAACTATAATTACAATTCATTATCTCTAATGTTTCTTTATAAGCTTCTGTAGTTGAAGATTTAGTTAATATTTCCGTTATTATTTATTGCTATTACAACTCCAACTATCGTAACAACAATTACAATTACTAATGTGACAACAAACCATATTTTTTTCTGTTTCTTAGACCTAATATCAGCAGATTTTCTTATTTCTTCCGTCTTTTGCTTTTCTCTATCACTAAGCATATAAGCATTTTTTCTGGTCAATATCTCAATTTGTTCATTTTTATTCAACCCACAACATACACAAATATCACTATTATGATTAAACTTACCACATGAACAAAACCAAATATTGCCTAAATCTAATGGATAACATACCTTAGTATATGAAGTTTTAATATCAGGATAATATTTATCAAATAATTCTGCATGTTCGTTCGCTAACATTTTAATCTGCGACATATCTTCTCCATAATCATATATCTCAGAGTTTTCAACATTAATAACTTCTTCATCTCGTTTATATTTAATCAAATACACTTTAATATTCCGAGTAAGTACA
>ENA-UEPJ01000893-UEPJ01000893.1-human-gut-metagenome-genome-assembly--contig:-NODE-893-length-38800-cov-6.988431_pt1 | contig 38800 bp, 30 predicted proteins | sample MGYA00242890_ERZ507896 | MGnify/ENA primary metagenome ERZ507896 (study PRJEB26167, sample SAMN06115508) | human gut metagenome | host: Homo sapiens | place: China:Qinghai | collected 2015-08-20...
CCGGCCGCTGCGCCCCCCAAGTGTCCCTCCCAAGAAGTGGTGGAGGAAGCGAACTGTGGGAACATGTTCCATACCAGACTTTACAAAATATGATCCAGAAACAGGCTTTTTCAAAAACCCAGAGTACTCAGATTTCACTTTTAATGTAGAGGGAAGCGACTACACATACAGAGTCTGCTTGTCTCTTTATAATGATTTAAAAAAGATTTCTGTTACCAATAAGAGTGAGACTGTAGAACCTGAACGAGTCATTAATAAAGTTTCGGATGGAAGATATGAGGTCGTATTAACAAGAGGAACCACATACAAAATTTCAGCATATGGCGGTATTCAAGAAACAAACTTCACCAAAAGTATCTCCTATTTTACCAAAGGTAATACAACTGGCGAAACAGCTAAAAGCATTGAGTATACCCCAGGTGATGAGGTGGATACTGACTTTACTGTTCGAATTACGAATGAAGAACCAACCTATAATATAGAGGACCGAACCTATAAACTGCATGTAGTTGTGGAGGACCCTCCGGAGGAAAAAGTAGAGTTTGAAGCGTATCAATTTTTCGTAAACGGTGAAGAAATTCAGGTAACATACAATGAAAAACTCAAAGCATGGGTGATTCCGCAGCTGACCCAATATGATAAGTTTTCATTTAAAGCTGCTGTTAAGAACACGGATGACACAGCGGTGTATGAATGGACCCGAGGCATGGGCCTCAACAAAGCTGTCATAGACGGTGCTATCACAAATGAAGTAAATGTGGATACCAGTTCTGTCAGCGCACTTACATATATCATAGATGGAAAAGTCACCTGTAAAGGACAAACGATTAGCTTACCCAGAATCAGGGTATCGAAGATCACCCCGCTGAAATTAAAAGAGCCCGAGATTCTTCAACAGCCTGTAGGTGGAACTGCCTTCGTTGGCGCAGAGAATCCTATCTCTGTGGTCATTAAAAAGCCGGATGGGGGCGTACCTAGATTTCTATGGTATGAATGCGAGGACAGCGAAGGAACGAACGGAAAACCCATCGAGGGTTCCGGTGCTTGGAAATCCGAAGAGTCTGGAATAAGAAGTACATATACCCCTGATTCCACAACAGTTGGTACGAGATGGTATTACTGTGAAATTTATCTGACTTATCAGGGAATTGTTGGAGAAAAGGTAAAGTCGACCTGCGCTGAATGCACTGTCAAAGCGCTGGAATGGCCGTTGAAGGGAGAGGGGTCGGAGAAAAATCCATATATCATCGTAACAGCTGATGATCTCGAAGCGATTCGCTCAAGTGTTGCGAAGGGCAATTCTTTTGCGGGGGTTTATTTTCAATTTGCAAACGATGTCACGCTTCCGGACGGGTGGACGCCTATTGGATGCACGAAAGACGGAAGTGACAAGATTGATGCAGGTAACAACCTGAACGCATTTTCTGGAAATATAGATGGAAATGACAAAACTTTGACAGTGCCGGTCGATGGACTTCCCCTGTTAGGATATGTAAAGAATGCGTCTATTAAGGACTTAAGCATCTATGGCGAAAGAATTGCCGGTTATGGGCTGGTCAATAACTGCCAAGGTGTGGGTTTATCCGGAAGTTGTATCGTTATTGACCATGTAACGCTTAAAAGTGGGACAAAGACATTAAAATCGGGCCTCATTGGTTCGGTTTTGTCCAGTGAAAATGGTTTTGCTGGCTGTAGTGCCGGATTTATGACCACAATCCGAAACTGCGTAGTTGAGAGTGGGGTCGTAATTGGGTACACAGGAACAGAAAATGAAATTGGCTCGTTCGCAGGAAAACTGCAAGGTACCATTGAGAACTGTGTGAGCTCCGCAACTGTGCGAGGAGTGAATTATGTAGGTGGGCTTGTAGGAGCAAAGGATAATGCGCTGGGTGCTTGCGAGATTACGAATTCTGCTTTTCATGGTAATGTCGAAGGAGATTCCTATGTTGGCGGTGTTGCGGGAGGTCCGTATTGGGGTGCTGCCGCTCCGAATGCGTACCGATTGACAATAGCAGGATGTAAAGTTGATGGCATAGTATCCGGGAAAAAGTATGTTGGCGGTATTATTGGCGGTGATACAAAGGTAGCACAGGTATGGAATAGCTATTCTATTATCGGCAACACATTCTCGGGTACGGCATCCGGCAACGAATATGTAGGTGGAATTATTGGATATTATGAGAGCTTGAATAAGTTTGATAACATCCAGAGCAATGCATATTCTGTTGGCGGAGATGTAAAATCGGGAATCGGATTTGTCCATTATTTGGATACAAACTATAAGAATCCCACGCATCCAAGTGGAACACTTGTGTTTAATACTGAGACTGATGTCAGTGGTGCCCCAGCTGTCAACGGCTGCGATTGGCAGAAGAAGCACAATCGTACCGATGATCCTCTTGGAAAGGACGCGGACAAGTTGGCAAGAGCAATCGGTGGTGACGCCGAGCCTATATGCTACAAGCTCGTTGCATCTGGCCAATACAAGACCCAATATTCAGTCGGTGAAGATTTGAATTTGAATGGAATCAAATTGACGGCGTATTGGACTGGTGGAAAGGTAAGTCAAGTTGATTTAAGCGATGTAGAGATTAGCGGATATGACAAGAATGAATCAGGCAAGCAAACGGTTTTCTTGGCATATAAGGCGGCTACTTGCGAAATATCCATTGTGGTAATACCTAAGTCAACAAAAATCACCGTCTCCGTCACCATCAAGGGCGATTCCAAGCACGGTGCATCCGGTGGAGTTCATGGACTCGCTATGGGCGGATTAAGTCTATGGGCCAGCGAACCCAATATGGAAGCGGACACATCGGAAACGGTATGGGATGTCCTGAAGCGTGTATTCTCGAAGTACAGCATGAGTGTTGACGCAAGTGACAAGAATCAATATAATACTATTTACATTGCGTCTATCAACGGCCTTGGAGAATTTGACAATGGCAAGCTCTCCGGCTGGATGTACACCGTTAACGGAAGCCATCCGGATGTTGGCGTATCGGCTCGGTATTTGAAGCAAGGTGATGAAATCATCCTGCACTATACCGATGACTACACCAAAGAAGAGGGTGGAATGACTCCTGTTGAGAAACCCGGCACCGCCCAGAAGGTCATCGACCTGATCAACAAGATCGGCACCGTGACCTACACGGACGCTTGCAAGCAGAGAATCGACGCGGCCCGGAGTGCTTATGATGCGCTGACTGCTACGGAAAAGAGCAAGGTTGGTACCAACAATCTCGCTACCCTGACCAAGGCGGAGGCCGAGTACAAGCGGCTGATGCAGGCGGGGGCAACGGATGTGGACAACCTGATCAGCAAAATCGGCACCGTCACCGCAAACAGCGGCCCGGCCATCAGCAATGCCTGGAATGCCTACAACGCCCTGACGGCGGAACAGAAAGCACTGGTGAAGAAATTCAATACTCTGCAGGAGGCGACCCAGAAATGGAATCAGCTGAAGGCGGACGAAGTGGTCAAGCTCATCGACAAGATTGAGGAGCCTGTCACCGAAAAGAGCAAGGCCAGCATCGAGGCGGCCCGGAAAGCCTTCGACGGCCTGACCGATGCCCAGAAGCGTCTGGTCACCAACACCAAGAAGCTGACGGACGCGGAAAAGGCATACGCCCAGCTGACGGCTACCCCCGAGGACAAGGAAAAGGCCCAGAAGGTCATTGACCTTATCAAGAAGCTGACCAATGTCACCCTGGATTCCGAAAAGGACATTCAGGCAGCCCGGAAAGCCTATGACGCATTGACCGACCTGCAAAAGCCGCTGGTGGACAACTACGATGTATTGACCACCGCGGAAACCAAGCTGGCGATGCTGAAAGCCATGGGCAAGGTAAGCGACCCCTACATTTCCACCGGCGACTACATGGAGAAGCTGGGCACTCCTGGCATCGGTTCCATTGGCGGCGAATGGATGGTCATCGGTCTGGCTCGCTCCGGGCGGACGGTCCCCGGCGTGGAGGACTACTACAAGAAGGCCCTGGAGTACATTGAAAGCAGCATCGACCCCGAAACCGGACGGCTGCACAAGGCCAAGTCCACGGATAATTCCCGGATGATCCTGGCGCTGACGGCACTAGGCCGCGATGTGACCAACGTTGGCGGCCATAACCTGCTGGCTGGCCTCAGCGACCTGGAGTACGTCAAGTACCAGGGCAACAATGGTCCTATCTGGGCACTGCTGGCACTGGATTCCGGCAACTACCCCGTGCCCTCCGGCGGCACCGTCACCCGTCAGGCGCTGATTGATGAAATTCTGCGTGTGCAGACCTCTGACGGCGGCTGGACTGTCTCCGGCGACAAGGCCGATTCCGACATGACCGGCATGGCGCTGACCGCTCTGGCTCCCTATTACACGAAGGGTCTGAAGGTGCAGGAGGCCATCGACAAGGCCATCGCGCGGCTCTCTGAGATGCAGGACGAGGACGGCGGCTACTCCACCTCCTACGACGGCACGACGAAGATCGCCACCAGCGAATCCATTTCTCAGGTCGTTACCGCGCTGTCCGCTCTGGGCATCAACGCGGATACCGACCCCCGGTTTGTCAAGAATGGGAACTCTGTCATTGACGCGCTGCTGCGCTACTATGTAAAGGGCGGCGGCTTCAAGCACGTCATGGACGGCGAAATCGACGGCATGGGCACCGAACAGGCGTACTACGCACTGACTGCCTACTACCGCTTCCTATCCGGGAAGACAAACCTCTACGACATGACCGACATCATCAACATGGGCGGCGACCCGGTAGAGCTCACCACCGAGCCCACCGTGCCCGCCACCACCGAGCCTGCCCAGGTGGAGCAGACCAAGGCTGGCTATCCCTGGTGGATTCTGGTAATCTGCATCTTCGGTGGCTGCGGCTGGGGTGTTGCAATCATGCTCATCATTCCCAAGCTCAAAAAGAAGAAGGACTAAATGAACCAAGCTGAGGGTGGGGCAACCCACCCTCAGCCAGCAAGGAGCGCTGCATTTGAGAAATAGAAATATCCTGTGCCTACTGCTGGCAGCAGCCCTGCTCATTCAGCCCATCTCCCTGAGAACCTGGGCCGATGAAGTGACACAGCAAGAAGAAACCATTGCCGAGGAATCTACCGAGGCGGAAGAAACAGGAGAAATCATCGAGGAGCCGGAAGAAACCCAGGAGCCTGCCGAGGAATCCGAACCGGAGGAAACCCTGCCGGAGGAGACAGAAGACTGGCAGGAGCCGGAGGAGGACTACGAGGAAGACTACGAAGAAGTCTATGAGGATGGCCCCTTCTTCCCGGACTACACATTGGAGGAGTACGGCGACGTACTCTACGGCTCCGGCACCATCAAAACAAACGGGTGCAGCGTCTGCTGCATGGCAGTAGCTGCTACTTACCTGACGGGCCACCAGTATTACCCCGATGAGCTGGCCCGCTGGTTTGGCAGCAAGGCGGAAAACAACGTGGACCGGCTGCGCTATATGGCAAACGCCCTGCACCTGCCCATGGCAGAAGCGGAAAACTACAACTTTGTAAAAGAGGCGCTGTGGGAGGGCAAAATCGTTATCCAGTTGATGAACAGCAAGTCCCTGTTTACCAAGTCCCAGCATTTTATCCTGCTGAAGGGCTTCAATTCTGACGGGAAAATCATGGTATATGATCCCTCCAATTCCAACCGGAGCAGTTGGTATCTGGCGGACAAGTTTGAAAACGGGTTTACCACAGACGAAATCTGCTGGGGCTACGACGGAGCCTTCATCCTGGACGCCGCAGCCATGCCAGAAGATCCCTTTATCTACGAGGAGCCTGTCCGGGAGTATGTGGAGCCCCGGTATGAGGGCCTGAAGCTGACCGACGAGGAAACCACGCTTTTGGCAAGGCTGATCTATGTGGAAGCCAGAGGCGAATGCGAAGACGGGCAGCAGGCCATCGCGGAGGTCGTTCTCAACCGAATTACCTCCGGCCTGTTTGGAAACTCCCTGACGAACCTCATCAACGATGAAAGTCAGTTCGTACCCCGGAAGCTTCTAAAAGAGGCCAAGCCGGGACAGGCCCAGTACGAAGCCATTGACCGTGCCCTCTACGGCCCCTATGTACTGCCGAAAGAGGTCATGTTCTACGGCAGGGTGCGGACAACAGACAGCGTATGGGGCAATATCGGTGCCCATATCTTCTGCTATCCCAACGGCTATTTGGCCACAGAACAAAATTAACCCAACGAAAGCCGGACCGTCCGACGCTGCCCCCAGCACGGATGTCCGGCTTTTCAGAAAATGAGGCGGACTATGAAAAAGAAGAAAACAGCGAACCTAATTATGGTTCTCATCATTGCGGTCATTGCCATTGCCGGTGTGACCGCGGCGTTTCTGCTGAAAACCAACACCGGCAGCGGCCTAGGCAGCCAGTACAAGATTACAAAGCTCAAAGACAACACCTTGATAGAAGAAGGGCAAACGGACACTTGTACCATTACCATCGTCTGCGATACCATCCTGGACAATACCGATAACCTGAACGAGGAAAAGGCCCCCTTCGTGCCCAAGAACGGCACCATTCTCCCCAAGACCACGGTGAGCTTTGCCCAGGGAGACACGGTATTTGAAGTTCTGAAAAAGGTCTGCGATGCCACGAACCTGCAAATTGAATACAGCTACACGCCTCTGTACGAAAGCTACTATATCGAGGGCATCAACCATCTGTATGAGTTTGACGTGGGCCCGGAATCTGGCTGGATGTACAAGGTCAACGAGTGGTTCCCAAACTACGGTTGTTCAGCCTACACCTTAAAGAATGGGGATGATATCGTCTGGTGCTACACCTGCAACGGCCTGGGAGCAGACGTGGGTGAAGTCTGGATGGGCGACGACAATGGGTAACGACGCGTTTTCAAACTGCCATCCGGCGGTGAATTTTACGTTTTTTGTCGGGGCCATCGGCTGCGCCGTGGTCATCCAGCACCCGGCCTATCTGGCGATGGGCATTCTAAGCGGTATAACCTATTATCTGCTGCTCCACGGACGAAAAGGGATCCGGAATATCCTGGCCATGCTGCCCATTTTCTTGATTTTGACCTTCGCCAACCCCTTGTTCAACCAGTATGGCCAGCGGGTGCTGTTCCGGTATTTTGGACGGCCTTACACCCTAGAGGCACTGCTCTACGGTCTGGCCATCGGCGGGATTTTCCTGGAAATGTTGCTGTGGTTCGGGTGCTACAATGCTGTTCTCACCAGCGATAAGTTTACGGCGCTGTTCGGGAATCTCATTCCCTCCCTGTCGCTGCTTCTCGTGATGGTTCTGCGGCTGATTCCCAACTTTTTGCGGAAAGCCGCCCAGATTGCCGGGGCTAGGAAATCTATTGGCAAGGGTGCCGCCGAGGGAGACACCACCCGCGAAAAGCTGGAGGACGGCATGTCCATTCTGGGCGCGCTGACCTCCTGGGCCTTGGAGGGCAGCGTGGTCACGGCGGATTCTATGCGCTCCCGGGGCTACGGCACCGCCAAACGCACCAGCTTTATGATCTACCGCATGACCGGCCTGGATTTGGGCCTGCTGGCGGCGATGGCAGCCCTTTTTGGCATTGCTGTATTTATCGGAGACAAAAGCGCGGCCTTTACACCTATTCTGTCCATTGCACCCATTGGCGGGTGGAATCTCCTGGGGCTTCTGGCCTATGGAATGTTCCTCTTACTGCCCACCGCATTACACATAAAGGAGGCCATCCAATGGCACATTTCGAGATCAAGGATTTGACATTTTCCTATGCCTCTGCCAAAGGAAAGCACAGTCTGGAAAACGTCAGTCTTTCCATTGAGCAAGGGGAGTTTCTAGTCCTCTGCGGCAAGTCCGGCAGCGGCAAGAGTACCCTTTTGCGGCAGCTGAAAACGGTCCTCACTCCCAACGGCAAGCGCACCGGTGAGATCCTGTTCCGGGGCGTTCCGCTGAAAGAGGTTTCAGATCGGGACCAGTCTGAGAAAATCGGCTATGTGATGCAGAACCCCGACGACCAAATTGTGACGGATAAGGTTTGGCATGAGTTGGCCTTCGGCCTGGAAAGCCTAGGCTGTGACCAGAAAACTATGCGGGGCCGGGTAGCGGAGATGGCCTGCTACTTTGGCATTCAGGACTGGTTCCACCGGGATGTGGCAACCCTTTCCGGCGGGCAGAAGCAGCTATTAAATCTGGCCTCCATCATGGCCATGCAGCCGGAGGTGCTGATCCTGGACGAGCCCACCAGCCAGCTGGACCCCATTGCCGCCTCGGACTTTTTGAATACAGTGCGGAAGATCAACACGGAGCTGGGTACCACGGTGATCATCACCGAGCACCGGCTGGAGGATATTTTCCCCTATGCAGACCGGGCGGTGGTCATGGACAAGGGCAGAGTGATTGCGGACGATGCCCCCGGAAAGGTGGGGCAGCTGCTGTTTGCTGGGAATAACCCCATGTTCGCTGCCATGCCCACCCCTGTGCGGGTTTATTATGGAGCAGGCGGCACCGGCGAAAGCCCGCTGACCGTTCGCCAAGGGCGCAGTTGGCTGAGTAAGGAATTTCCAAAGGAGCCGAGCATCAAGGCCATCCCCGCTCCCGCCTTGCCGGAAGAAATTGAAAATCCGGCCCTTACCCTAAAAGAACTCTGGTTCCGATATGAAAAGGATTCCCCGGATGTTCTGCGGGGTGTCAGCGCAGAAGTACCCGCAGGAAGCCTCTATGCCATCCTGGGCGGCAACGGTGCGGGGAAGTCTACGACCCTAAAGGCTATCTCCGGCGTTTGCAGACCCTACCGGGGCAAGGTGACGCTGTTTGGCAAGCCGGTGGAAAAGTACAAGTCTTCAGAGCTGTTCCATGGCTACCTTGCCATGCTGCCCCAGGATCCCAAGAGCCTGTTTGTCAAAAAGACTGTCCGGGAAGACCTTGCGGAAATGACCAAGGATAAGCAGGAAATTGAACGGGTCGCGGCCCTTTGCCAGGTGACGGAGCTTCTGGACAGCCACCCCTACGACCTGTCCGGCGGCGAGCAGCAGCGGGCGGCCCTGGCAAAAGTACTGCTGACAAATCCCAGGCTTCTGCTGTTGGACGAGCCTACCAAGGGCATCGACAGCTTCTTTAAGGAAACCTTTGCCGGGATTCTGGCCGACCTGAAAAAGCAGGGTATCACCATCGTCATGGTGTCCCACGATGTGGAGTTCTGCGCCCGATACGCGGACATTGTCAGTATGTTCTTCGACGGACAGGTCCTGACCACGGATACCCCCAGACGGTTCTTTGGAGCCAACAGCTTCTATACCACCGCTGCCCACCGCATGAGCCGCCATGTGTTTGAGGGAGCCGTTACGGCGGAAGACGTGATTCGTCTCTACAAAGAAAACAAGGAGGCAGCAAAATGAAAAAATCTCACATTGCCACGCTCCTGATTTTCCTGCTGATTATTCCGGCAACCCTGTTCTTTGGGCTTCGGCTGACTGGCAGAGCCTACTATCTTACCAGCACGCTGGTGATTATCGAAATCATCATTCCGTTTCTCCTGGCCTTTGAAAGCCGCAAGCCCCAGGCCCGGGAGCTGGTGGTCATTGCGGTGCTGTCCGCCTTGGCGGTGGCGGCCCGTGTGGTGATCCCCATCCCCAATTTCAAGGCCATCTTCGCCATTATCATGCTGTCCGGCATTGCCTTCGGACCGGAGGCGGGCTTTCTGGTGGGGGCTGTCTCCGCGTTTGCCAGCAACTTCTTTTACGGTCAGGGAGCCTATACGCCCTGGCAGATGTTCGCCTACGGCGCGGGCGGTATGCTGGCGGGATTCCTGTTCGCAAAAGGCCGACTGCCACAAAAGCGCTGGGTAATGGCTATCTTTGGCTTTCTGGCCTGTGTTCTGTTCGTGGGCCCGCTGCTGGATACCTGCACGGTGTTTTTGACTCTGCCCATTATCAACGCACAGACTGCCTGGCCCTTGTACGTTTCCGGCTTCCCGGTCAATATCAGCCAGGGCATCTGCACGGCTTTGACCATGGTGCTGTTCGGCCCGGCGCTGCTGGAAAAACTTGACCGGGTGAAATTGCAATACGGCATGACGGAGGAAGACAATGGGGTTTGAAGCCTGCCATCCGGCGGTGAATTTCATCTTCTTTGCCGCCGTTCTCTATGGCTCTGCCACTTTCCGGCACCCGGTGTTTCTGGCAATTGCCTATCTCTGCGCCTTTGCCTACAGTGTCAAGCGCTGGGGAAAGCGGGCCGCCATTTTTAATCTCTGCCTGCTGCTGCTGGTGGCAGCCTTTGCCCTGTACTACAGTTCCTACCATCATTTTGGTGTCACCGTCCTGAGAAAAAACTTTGTAGATAACAACATGACCCTGGAAAGTTTGGTGTACGGCGCGGTTCTCGGCCTGCGGTTTGCTTGCGTTTGTATGTGGCTGGAAGCCATGTTCCGGGTGGTGTCCTCGGACAAGGTGGTGTACCTGTTCGGAAAAATCAGCCCGCTGCTGTCCCTGTTTTTGACAATCTTGCTGCGCCTTATTCCCAGAATCGGTCAAGAGGCAAGGCGCATCAACCTGGCTCAAAAGGGTATTGGCCGTGGCAGCAATCAAGGCAGTATTTTCCGCAGATTTATTAACTGCCTGCGAATCTTTTCCACGCTGATTACCTGGATGATCTCAGCCCTTGCCCTGGAATCTGACTCCATGCGCTCCCGTGGAAGTCTGCTGCGGGGCCGGACGGCCTTTTCCATCTACCGCTTCGACAATCGGGACCGCGCCTTTGTGATTGGGCTGTTTGCCTGCATCACCCTGACGATCATGGGTGTTATTCTGGGGGCAAGCAAAATGTGGTACAATCCAAGGATTGTCTGGCGGCCATTGAGCGGGATTGGCGTGGTGGCTGCTATTGGATATCTGGTTTTGTGTCTGATGCCTATGGGGCTGGAGATTTGGACGGAGTATCGGTTTGACAAAGAAAGAGAGAAAAACCGATAATTCTAACGAATTGTACACGTGAAGAATAGACAAGTACAACGAAACAAGAGTTACTATGTAAAGGGTGGTTTCTCCACCCGAATACATATGACTGCGGCTCATTTGTGGTAAATTGAAAAGCAGTTATAGGAAAGGAGCAGAAAAAGCCTTATAACCGCTAAAAATCAACACAAAAAGGAGCTGATATTTAATGAAATCTATCTTTGAAGAAATGGGCGGCACATACCGTCAAGTGGGCGATTATTTCATCCCCCAACCTTGTCTCGCCGGATGACGGCAATTATCAGATAGGCAAATACGGGCGTATGCACCGCAGCTATCTGAAAGAGTACCGTAAAATCCTCTACAACAACTATGTGCTGAAGGGAACGCTGTTCAAGCATTTAGCCGAGATCGACCAAGCCTGCAACGAACGTATAGAAACCATTGTTTCCGCTATGGCAAAGCAGGAGGGTGTGACCGAATCACTCAAAGCGGCTGACCAAATGGAATGGGTGCGCCGCAAAAACAGCATCCGCAACCGTGCGGAGGAAATCGTCTTGACCGAACTTGTATATGCTTAATCGAATGCCCGTTATCGGCTGTGCGGCTGATAACGGGCATTATCTTTACTCTTTTGTCATTACGAACTTATACTTGCCTTTGCCTTGACCTGTGACTGATTCAATCAGCTCCGCTTCTTTCAGCTTATTTATGAGATTACCGGCAGCAGTAATAGAGATATTCACAATTTCCATTATATCATTACGTCCGAATATGCCGTCAAAGCTCATGTGGGCAAACAGTTTTTTTGCATTTTCCTTTGTGTCCTTATTTGCGTTCAAGCCGTCAATCGCAGCTTCAATTAAAAGGTTATCGGAAGCAATTAACACATTTTCGCCTTCAACTGCAATCTTTTCTGGGTCAATTAACACTTTTTCAATCGGAACATTATAATTCAGATTGTAGAGCGTGGCAAAAAATGATGTAGGTGTTGATCTGAACATCGGCTCAACTTCGGGACGGTAATTGACCGCATGGCGGTAATCTGCCTTGATTTTCTTGAAACCGCTGCCACGACGTTCCATAAAGTGCATACGGCTGAAAATATCGGCAATCACAGGATTACGGCGTTTGGATGCAACATTGTCTGTATCAAGTTCCCGCACGATAGAGCCATCAAACATTCCACCGGGGGAATATACTTCCATTCGGTCATCGAAAATATCAATGTGTACCTCGCTGCCGATTTCCATATAGTCACGATGAATCAGCGCATTGACAATGACCTCATGTACTGCCTGTTCGGGGTATTCGGGCATCTCCACCTGTCCATTGCCCGTCTTTTTCCAACGCTTCTTGGTATTGTTTTTCACGAACTCGGTGCCGTTCTGCAACAGAGACACCAACGACCCGCTGTATTCCTTATCGTCAAGTGCTTCCATAATACCGGAGGCTTTGTCCAAGCCATACCAACGGGTACAGAACAGGCGGGAATGTCGTATCGGAGATTCGTCCGCCAACAACACGCCTGCATTGGTTAGCATGTTATTTTCATCGACAAGCCCAAAATATACAAAATCGGAATCCGTCAACTCTGTACCTGTTCTCATACGATAAACGGAGCGCAGCTTTGTAAAGGCAAGCGATTCAAATGAATAACGGGTAGAAAGGCTGTCAAAAGACGTATTGCTTCCGCGCAAAACAAGCCGCTTCAAATCTACCGCACTTGCAGGGACACTCTCATTGCCGATGCGAACATAACAGCGACCTGTGCGCCATTTTTCTGAAATTCATCAGCGATACACTTGCCAATGCCATTTGCACCGCCGGTGATTACTGCTATGCTTCCCGGAGTGGATGAGCTTCCGTCGAATAGGCCTCAACAATCGAGCGCATATTAAACCTTCGATATGGCATCTGTGCAAGGCACCATGCACATAGAACGGCGGTAGCCAATTGAAATGGCTGCAAATGGCACAGTGGTCATTTACAGCCTTTCTTATACTTTTTTATTACCAAAATCAATTTGTTCTTTCTTTCAGGAAGTTTTCCCGGGGAGTCACCTTAAAATGATCCACCAGTTGCCACATCTGATCGTTGGTGATATTCTGCAAGTATGGTATATCTCTATGCCCTACTTTTTCTTTGCCTATTTTGCCGAATGCTTTATGCAAAGTTTCAGCACGTTCTTTGCACTTCGCTGCAATTCCGCAAGCGTTATTCTGTCATCGCCGTTAAGAGATTTTAACAGCGTTCCGTCGCTCTTTCCCTTATGTATGCCGTAATTAGGTGCGCCCGGCATAAATACATCCACTTGCGCCCTTACACGGTATGCTTGCGTTTTAAGAGTTTTGAAATGCTTACTCTTACCGTTCTTCATCCACCAATCGGTCATAACGCAACCCTTGTAGCCCCAATCATCACGCAGAATCGTAGTCACAAGTTCATAGTTAAAATAGTTATATACGCCATTAAGCTTGTTGTACGAAGTCATAAGACAATCGGGGTTGGCTTCCTTTATATAAATTTCAAAGCCTTTAAGATAGATTTCTCTTAGCGCCCGTTGACTGACACGCGAATCATTTATGCCTCTCTTTGATTCCTGATTGTTGCAAGCGAAGTGTTTGGGAGTTGCACTTGCCCCCGCACTCTGAACGCCTTTTATGTATGCTACTGCCATTTTCCCCGTCAGATACGGATCTTCCGAAAAATACTCGAAGTTCCTTCCGCACAACGGATTGCGGTGGATATTTATTCCAGGCGCAAGCAAGACATGAGATTTCCTTGCAATAACCTCTTTACCGAACTCGTAAGTAAGGTTTTCTACAAGCTCATCATTGAAAGACGAGGCAAGAGCTACGCCATTAGGCAACAATGTGGAATGAGCCTGCAATCTCGCTCCGCTCGGACCGTCGTTTGTGGAAATAGCCGGAATACCTTTATCAAACAGCGGCTGACAGTTCGCGCCAAACGTACCCGCATTACCTTTCGGGCCGTAAGGTGAGTCCATCATATAGAGTGATCCCCGAGTAAACGCATCCAATTCTTCGGGCGTAAATTCGGCAACGAACTCGTCAGGCGTAATTTTACCGTCTATTACATCTTGAAAACTGTAATCTGTGCCATTTTTCCGTTCAAAAGTTTTGGGTAAACGGTTAAGCACACGCTCCCGCAAATTTACTGTTGCAACGGGGGTATTTTCATAATGCACCCCCTTTGCATTTACCATGCGCTTAAAAGAATATCTCGGCGCACAGGCTTCTTCACAAGCCTTTATCAATACCATTCCATCAAGGTTAAGCGTATATATTTCTTTTACGCAGCTTACATTCTCGCCGATGAATATTTTGTATTCTCCGCTTTCGAGAACAAAAGAATTTTTATATCCCGTAACTCCCATATCGTCAAACGACGCAAAATCTTTTAATTCTACCGTTACGGATAGAGTTTGTGATTCGTTAGGAGCAAGCTCTTTTGTCTTAACATAAGCAGCCAACTCTCTCGACGGTTTTCCGAGCTTGCCTTGCGGTACGGACAGATAAACCTGCACAACTTGCTTGCCCGTAAAGTCGCCTGCATTTTTTACGGTAAATGTTACGGTAGCCGTAGTTTCCGCATTTTGTTTTACTTTACAGTCGGTAATTTCAAACTTTGTATAACTTAACCCAAAGCCAAACGGATATATAATTTTATCCCTTGCAAAAGTGTTGAAATATCTGTAACCGACGTATATATCCTCGGCGTAATTGTTGTATTTTTTGTTTCCGAAATATTTGTACGACGGATAATCTTCTATTGCCGCAATCGTATCGGTAAGTTTACCGCTCGGCGACACTTTTCCAAGCAAGACATCCGCTACGGCGTTGCCCGTTTCCTGACCGCCTTGCCATACGAACATAAGCGCGTCGGGCTTATGTTTTTCAATACGGGTTACGTCCATTATCGAACCGCTGTTGATCATCACGCAGACTTTTTTGAAATATTTGCGTGTAAGGGCAAGCAGATTATCTTCCGTATCTGTTAAGAACCAACTACCCTTTTCGATTTTGTTCTCTCTGTCCTCGCCTGCAGCTCTGCCGATTACAACGACTGCCGTTGTATTCCGTTTTGCCGCAGATGCAATGAACTCGTCTTTTACAGGCATTTCCTTGTAGCACATGGGCCAATGTCCCCAATACCCTTCATCGGGGATATGGTTTTTCGTCCACTGCTCATAGGTTTCCACCACTTGGATGTCAAGATTTGCCCCGCCTGCCCGTAAACCTTCAAGAATAGACACTTTGTACGGCGGCTTTACATCGCCGCCACTTCCGTACCCAACGTAAAAAGTATTGATCTGGCATCTTCCGAAAAGTGCGAATTGCTGGTTGCCAAGCGGTAAAGTACCGTCGTTTTTAAGCAACACGCAACCCTCCGCCGTTACTTTACGGCAAAGCTCTCTTATTTCATCGCACGAAGTTATCCCGTCGTCCACCTCGAAAACAGACTTTTGCGACAACTTATTGTGAAGTTTAATGATTGCTGATATTAACGACAACGTTCCGTCCTCCGAACAAATACTTTATTTTACTTTTGCATATACGGTTTCGGCAAAAAGTTTGGCCCCTGCCACGTTTGGATGCACTCCGTCTTGGAACAGTTCGGGCTTATTGTCGAATACGGAATACATATCAATGAAATTATATCCGTAAGCCGAACACATCTCTTTAACCGCCGTTCTGATTTGTTTTGCAATAACTTCGGCGTCGATGTCGAACTTTACAGGCTTACCCTTTAATCCCCATACAGGCGAAGGTGCAAGCAGATAGATTTCAGGCGACGTGGGTAACGCTTTATATGCGTTGATTATTTCAAGCAAATTGCTTTTGAACGCTTCTGCGCCTTTCCAATTATACGGCTTGCTGTCGTTTGTACCGAACATGATAATTACTTTATCGGGCATAAAAGCAAGACTGTTTTTGTAATTCTTGTCTTTCACATAGGGCATATCTCCGTCTTTCATAGCCGTGCGCCCCGAAAAGCCGAAGTTGTTTACACAGTACCCGTCGCCGAGCATTTTCGACAAGACGGCAGGATAATTTCTTTTCGTGAGATGATAACTGCCGTAAGTAATACTGTCCCCCACGCAGGCAACTTTAATCTGCCCCTCTTTGTGTTTATTCATCGGATGAATTTTGACAAGGCATCCCTTCTCATATAAACACACCATTACGATTGTCAGATAAACAGCAAAGCCACCTATTGCTATTAACGCAATTACATAAGGGTGCATTATTCAACTGTACCTCCGTCGGAATTATTTTCGTCTATATCGTTGCCTTTCTTTTTTGCTTTCTTCTTTGCTTGCTTTGCTTCCCATTTCTTGCGCTTTTCTTCCTGCTTTGCAAGATACTTCGCGTTCTCCGTTTCAAAGTCAAGTCCTTTTCTTGCACAATGGTCTTTAAGATCGACAATACGGTTTTCTTCTGCTTCTCTTTCTGCCCGCTCTCTTTCCACCCTGTCCTGTTCTTCGGGTTCAAGCCACACTTCACCTTTTGCAATAATAGCTTCCTTCTTACGGCGCAAAAGCTCTGCATTGATTTCGTGCAATTTCTTTTCCACGTTGACAAACGGTATCAAAATCAAGAAAGCAACCGCCATAATAATATCGAACAAATAGAACGAAAGCGACATAAACGATTTTACGGCTTCGGAAGCTACGACTCCTTCGGCATCTACAAAGCCGAGCTTTAATATAGTGGATTCATAACCACCCGCAAACGGCGCATATATCAATCCCATAATCGCCCCGACAATTGCCGTAGCAAGCAAGCCTTCCACTCTGAAACCCGATTTATATTCGATACTGTCAAACGCATAGCACATAAGCGTTGCAAATATGTACGCATTGGGAATCATGCCGAACTGCCTTAAAAATCCCGCAACCATAGCGACAGGAATATTATCAGAATTTATCCAACCCAATACGCTTCCGATCAATACCAATGCGTAGCCTACAAACGTAATATTCTTGATACCGAATTTTTTAGCCAATGGATAAGCAATGATTGCACCAAGTCCAAGCGGAACACCCGTTATTATCTGATACAGCATATACATTGAGCCGTTTTCTGCACCGCCGAGCATAAACTTTATGTAGAAATACTGAACGTTGCCACCCTTAAACGCATCTACAATGCCTTGTATCAGAGCAAGAACCGTAAGTATAATCCAATACTTATTTGTAAAAAGCGCCTTCATTTGAGCCTTTAACGGCACTTTGTTTTCATCCTCTACTTCTTCCGCAACATCCTCGATTATGCGTTCTCTCGTGTAGTAATACTCTATAAGGAACAGCGGAATGGCAACAACCGAAAGGACGATTAATAGTATCGGGTAGCCGCTAATATCTTTTTCAAGCCAGAAGGGTAACACAACGGAACTAACAAGCATTCCGATAAGAATACCCGAGATAAGCGTCCAAGACATCTTACGAATAAACGTGAGCTGTGCCTTTTCTTGCGGATCTCGCGTGGATACCGATACAATATTATCTCTGAACGTGTAGAAAAATGAACTGCCTACCGTATTGTAACAAATAAGCATAAAGAAGAAATAATACCAATAACTCTCGCCAAGCGTTGTGCCGGGGAATAGGAATATCAATGCGCCGACTATAATGGACATAAAGCCGAAAATCAAATACCACGGACGGAAACGTCCCTGTTTTGATTTTGTCCGTGATAGCAAGAAACCGATTAAAAGTCCCAAGCCGACACCTAAAACTTTGGTAACGGTCATTATCGCTTCATAATATCCGCCCATTTTCTGAATCATCTCAACGTTGCCCGTACCGTACATTGCGCCTACTTGCTGTGTAAAGAATTTTTCAACAAGCGCGGCAATGGTATTGACAACGAAAATAAGTCCGAGCGGACCTAACAAGTGTCCTAAAAACTTTTCTTTTTTGGACACCGCTCTTGTCTTGACTCGTGAGTTCATAATCGGCTTTGCAAACAAACCACCACTCAAAAGCCCCTTACTTTCTTTTGCCATTATTTGTTCCTCCTTAAATCGTAAGCAAAACCTTATTTGACAGAGACTTTCCGATTCTTATCTCTACTATAACGAGCTAAATCAATCAGATTGTTGATCCGTTTGTCTCAATGATTTTCTTGTATTCCCATGCAGAGTCTTTTACAGTCCGCTTACCGGTGGTGTAATCTACATAAATAAGGCCGAAGCGCGGACCGTATCCCTCTGCCCATTCAAAATTATCCATGAGCGACCAATGCTGATATCCGATTACCGGGATATTCTCATCAACGGCCCGCTTTACGCCGGATAAGTATTCGTGAATAAAACCGGTCCTCTTTTTATCCGCAACCGCACCATTTTGGACGGCATCGTTATCGGCCATACCGTTTTCCGTTACCATGATCGGCAAGCCGTATCTCTCATGGAAGAATTTTATGGTATAGTACAGCACTCTGCCATCGATGATCCAACCCATGGAAGTCTTTCTTTCCTCCGGGATATCTTGGGGCGTTTTACCGCCCCAACTGCCGTCAATAAAGGGCTGGTATACATTTACTCCGATAAAATCCAAGTCGCATTTGACTTTGGGCATATCCTTTTTTCGGGTATGATACACGCCGTATGCTGTCACGGTTTCTCCTTTGAGCATCGGATCACACCACCAGCGATTGCTCATAAGGCCAAGCCCTGAATAGAAGGATTTATATCTTGCTTCTTCAATATCCGCATCGCTTTCGGTTTTTGGAATAAACGCGCCGGTTGCCAGGGCAATGCCGATCTTCGGCGGCTTTTTCGCATATTTACGAATGGTTCGCACACTTTCGGCATGGGCAAGGAGACAGACACGGGTAAGCCTCGAAAGCGCAAGATATCTGTGCTTAAAAGGTGCATGAGCGCCTTGCATATATCCATTCATGATAAAGCATTGCGGCTCGTTCATCGGCATCCAATAAGTTACCTTATCCGACAATGCTTCAACAACTACCTTCGTGTACTGCGCAAAAAGGGGAACGATTTTTTCTGAAAGCCATGCGCCCTTTTCATATACCCAGACAGGGGTATCCCAATGAAAAATCGTAACAAGCGGTTCAATATTGTTTTTGACAAGCTCGTCAACGAGGTCGATATAAAACTGCAAGCCCTTTTTGTTTACCACACCCTCGCGGGGCATGACCCTTGACCAACTGATTGAGAAACGGTAAGATTTCAGCCCGATCTCTTTCATCAAGGCAACGTCCTCTTTCATGTGATGATAGTGATCGCTTGCTTTATGGCAGGTCTGATCGTTTTTGATCTTTCCATTAGGTGCGACGTCCCATATACTCGGCGTTCTTCCGTCCTCGTTCCAGCCTCCCTCGATCTGAGCTGCTGCTGTTGCTGCGCCCCATAGAAAATCTTTCGGGAAACCTGTTCCACTCATACATCGCCCCTCCTTTCCTCCTATAAGTGTGTGTTTCAAAAGCTCTGGCAGGTCTCGCTCTTGAAAATCAGTTCCAGAACACGTCCGGCAGACAGATTCAGTGCATCACGATCCAGTTCTCCTGCTTTCAAAGACTTTTCCAGCGCCTTTGATACGGATGCAGTACCCGGCATGATCAGGTCATTGCCTGCATGAATCGCTTCGCTGTAAGAGCACTGCTCAGTTGCATTCCAGTCACTCATGACCAATCCCCGGAAACCCCACTCCTGCCGCAAAACACGCGTGCAAAGATCAAAGCTGTTGCAGACATAGTGCCCGTTTACCCGGTTATAGCTGGACATCACAGTCCAAGGCTTGCCCTCTGTGACAGCGATCCGGAAAGCACGGAGATATACCTCCCGCAGAGCCCGCTGGGAAACATTTGCGGACACGCCCACGCGGTTGTCCTCCTGATTGTTGCAGCAGAAATGCTTGACCGAAACGCCAACACCGCCGCAGTTCTGCACGCCGTGGGTGACAGCTGCTGCCATCTTGCCGGAAATGATAGGATCTTCCGAGTAATACTCAAAGTTTCTGCCGCACAGGGGATTCCTGTGAATATTCAGTCCCGGTGCCAGCCAGACGGAAACGCCGATCTCCAGCATTTCTTTGCCCACCGCTCTGCCTACTTCCTCTAATAGCTCTGTATCCCAGCTTTGGGCCAGAATGGTCTCGCTGGGCCAGGCAGTCATATAGCGATAGACCGGACGGCCTTTTCCGGGTTTACCCTTGACCAACCGCTCAAAATTCTTCAGCCAGCCCCATTTCCAGTCCGCAGGCAGACCATCGGGATAACGGGGGGTGCCGTCCTTCATAATGGCCACAGACTGCGTTACATTCAGTCCGGCAGGGCCGTCTGCCATTACAATATTGGGGATGCCCTTTTTCAGCAGCTTGGTGCAGGTTCTTCCGGCAGCGCCCATCACATTGTTGTAGCAGCGGATACTGTAGCCGCCACCGGTGACCAGTTTTATTTTATCCTGGTCAGATATCGTTTTCAACAGAGAATTGACTTTGGAAGAAAAGGCTTCCGAATAAGCCGTATGTTTGCTGTTGCCAATAGGCTCTACCTGTTCCAATACGCGTTCTTGGGTAAGCGTAAAATCCCCGCACGGGGTATCATTCAAAGCAAGACCGTATACACCTTGTTCCAGAACAAAGGCAGACCTGGCCTCATCAAAGGTCGCAACGGTTTCCAGTTCATAGGAAACGGTGACAGTCTGGCTTTCTCCCGGCTGGAGCAGCTTGGTCTTTGCAAAAGCAACAAGGCTTTTCTTTTCGTGGTCGATCGGGCCATCCGGTTTGGTGATATATAGCTGCAAAACATCCTTACCGGGGAAATTGCCGGTATTGCTGACCTTTACAGTAACGCCATTCCCATCCGCAACGAGAACTTCCCTCGAAAAGCTGGTGTAGCTAAGTCCAAAGCCGAAGGGATACCGCGGGCGGATCTCATGCTTGTCAAACCAGCGGTAGCCTACATAGATGCCTTCACTGTACGCTTCGTTTTCCAAATCGCCGTTTCGATGGCCGAAGGTATCTGCTCCGGGATAATCCCCATATTGCATGGCCCAGGTATCTGTCAGCTTGCCGCTGGGGCCGACCGCACCCGTGAGAATATCTGCCAGTGCGTTTCCGCCTTCCATGCCGCCCTGACCGTAGAACAGCACTGCGTCGATCCGTACTTTATCTAAAATGGCAAGATCCATCACGCTGCCGCAGTTCAAAACCAGGATCAGCTTCTGATAGTGAGCAGAAAGCAATCTAAGACTTTCTTCTTCCACATCGGACAAAAGATAGTCGCCTTTTTCTACACGGCGGTCATTTCCTTCACCGGCCTGCCGGGACAGGACATAGATTGCCGTGTCCGTTTCATCTGTCAGTTCATCGGGGAGGATCGGGGTGCAGGTCGGATACGGCATCGGGTGCTCTCCGATAAAAATGAACATCTGCATGGTCTGGATGGGATTGAATTTCTTGATCTTCTCCTCCAGATCCTGCCGCCAAGCAGCCACATTCCCCTCGTATTTCTCTTTGAAACGGTCCATCCACAATGTGGTCGGGAAGGTGAAGCCTGCATTCTTCAGCCCCTCCTCAATGGTGACACTGTGGCGCTCACGGACATCTCCTGATCCACTGCCGCCCTTGACAGTCATTCGGCTGCCGGGGCCGTAAAGGGCGACCTTCCGTGTCATAAGGGGAAGTACGCCGTCATTTTTTAACAGCACGATACCCTCGGCTGCTGCCCTGCGGGCAATGGCTTTATGATCCCGTTCCCGCTGGGATTCTTCTGGTGTAGATACACCAAAGGTTTGAAATTTCATAAAGACACTCCTTTGCTTAGTCTGTCATACGCTGCACGGTGAGCATATCGTCATCAAAAATACCGTGAAAGCGCAGATAGCGGATCCCCAGTTCCTCATGAACCAGCTTTACATGGCGGCATGTATCCGTGCGATGCAGCTGAAAGGCATGATCATTGCCAACACCAAACTGCCAGGAATAGTCTGTTGGTATGGTTGGAAAATTGCGGTCAATTGTGATCTTCATGCTCCAGCCTCCTTATTCCTTTAGATATCATTTACATTCACTTCTACCGTTATAGGTTCCATGCCGACAGAACGCACCGTTACCGTTGTTTTGCCCGGTGCGTTCCCCGCCCGGAGAACTGCTAACACCCGTCCGCGGTAGGAATTGTGGTAATTCTTATCAAACACCTCAGCGGTTTTGCAGAGAGCGCTGCCGAATCCCGCCAAACTCACCCCTCCGCAGACTGCGATCTCAACCCGCTGCTCTACAAAGGGCTTGAGATTGCCGGCCTTATCGGCGAACTCAATGGGCAGATAGCAAAGATCCTGCCCGTTGGCGCGAAGCACTTTCTTTTCGGGCTTCACCGTCAAAACGGTTTCCTCTGACGCACTGACTAAGCTGTGGAAAGAAAGCACATTTCCATTCCCGTCCAGCGCCTCAGCAGTCAGCGTTCCCGGCTGATAAGGAACCTTGAAGATAGCCCTGTATTTCTTTACGGGCGTTGTTCCAACTTCTTTGCCGTTCAGCTTCAGACGAACCGCAGCAGCGTCCGCATAGACCTCTACCGTGGCTTTTGTGCCTTCATAGCCCTGCCAGCTCCAACTGTCGATGGCATTGGTAAACTGCCAAGCCCCGGTGGAGGGCTGTTCTTTTGCATGGTTCAATGGCCGCACGCCGATAAACGGTTTCTTCCGCAAGCCCCAGACGATCTGCATGAAGTACATGGAGGCCAGAGGCTTTCCGGTAATGTCGATCATGCCCTGTCCGGCCAGCAGCGGGAGTCCCTTATAGGAGTGGTAAGTCCAGTCGCCAATGCAGGCTTCCCCCAGGTAATCCCAGGAAGACCACACGAAATCGCCCACCAGCTGCGGATACTTTTTTACTCGCTCCCAGTTGTAGGGCAGATCGGCAACCATCGTTTCAGAGCCGACCATCATCCTGTCTGGATATTTTACAACATCCTCGTCATATCGGGAAGAGGCATAATTCAGGCCCAGAATATCCAGTCCCTCTGCCGCACCCAAACAGGCTTTGTCGCCCTTTTTGCCGCCGCTCATGAAAAACATCAGCGGACCCAGTTTTTGCGCCATGGCGTTGAAAAAGGCGGAGCCGGTTTTCTTTTCTTTGTAACCGCCCTTTTGGGGCAGCGGTTCCGGCTTATAGTCGCCCTTTTCCTTGTAAACCCCCATGCCCATATTGGTATAGACATTCAGCAGCACATTGACGCCGGCTGTCACCGGGCGGGTGGCATCCAGGCTGTGGACAAATTCCGTGAGTTTCTTGCAGACCTCCGCTCCCTTCTTGGTAGCCGTTTCCGACACCTCGTTGCCTGTGGAATACATGATGACGCAGGGATGATTCCGGGAGGATTCCACCATTGCCGTCAAGTCCTGCTTCCACTGGTTTTCAAACCAACGGGCATAGTCGTGGTAGGTCTTGGGGACATACCAGCCATCGAAGGTCTCATTCATCACATACATACCCAGCTTATCGCAGATATCCAATGTGATCTGGGAAGCAGGGTTGTGAGCGATCCGCAAGGCATTGAAGCCGTTTTCCTTCAGGATGCGGATGCGCCGCTCCTCAGCATCCGGGAACTCACAAGCACCCAGTACGCCGTGGTCGTGGTGAATGCAGCCGCCGCGGAGCAGCACACGCTGCCCGTTGACCAGCAGGCCCGCTTTGGCGCTCCACTCCAGCTTGCGGACACCGAAGGAAATACGCCGCTCGTCTTTTTCCGTCTTAACAACACAGGTGTATAGTCGGGGATTCTCCGCGCTCCATAGCTTTGCGCCGGGAAGCGGGATCACGCCGGGTTTGCCGGACGCAATCTGCACACCACCGTCATAGAGTTCTACCGTTACAGGGGTATGCGCAGTTGTTGTGACGTCCACCTTGATGGCAGCGGGATCATAAGACAAGGTTTCAATATGTACAGTCTCGATATGCACCCGATCACGGATCAGAAGCTGCACCGGGCGATAGATCCCGGAGCCGGAATACCATCGACAGTTAGGCTCTAAGGAGTTGTCAACCCGAACTGTGAGAGTATTGCTGCCGGAACGCACTACATCGGAGATGTCCACATCAAAAGCGGTGTATCCATACTTATGGCTCCCTACCTCTTTCCCGTTGAGGACAACCGAGCAATTCTGATACACGCCTTCAAAATGAATCACAATAGATTTTCCGATATCCTCCGGGGCAACTTCCAAAGTCTTCTCATAGACATACTTGCCACCTGGAAAATACCCGGAATTGACTCCGTTACGACAGCTTCCGTCCCGCGTTTCCAGGATCATGGCATCATGGGGCAGGCACACCGGTACTGCAGAATCGCCTTCCTTGCGGAAAGTCCAATTATTGTTGAAGTTCATTATCATTTCTTTGCTTTGGCTTTCTTCTCTTCCGCCTTTCGCTGCTTTGCGGCCTGTTTGTCAAGATACTTTTGATTCTCCGTATCAAAGTCCAATCCTTTTTTGGCACAGTGCTCCCTCAGGTCAGTAATCCGGTCTGCCTCACGTTGGGCCTCCTCCCGGTGCGCCAACTCCTCGGGATCAATCCACTCCTCACCCCGTGCCAGGGCCGCTTGCTTTTCCCGCTCCAGCAGGTCCGCATTGATGGTGGGCAGCTTCTTTTCCACGTTCACCATGGGCAGTAGCAGGAGGCTGGTGGCCGCAAGAATAATATCAAAGAGGTAGAAAGCCATGGTCATAAAGTCGGTCACCGCCACGCTGGGCATGATCCCTTCCACGTCCACAAAGCCCAGCTTCAGGATGCCGGACTCAAAACCGCCAGCAAAGGGGGCATAGATGACATTCTGTATGGCCACTATAATGGCGACGCCCAGCATGCCCTCCAGCCGGAAGCCGGACTTGTGCTCCACGCTGTCATAGGCATAGCACAGCAAGGTGGCAAATACATAAGCGTGGGGCAGCATACCGACTTGACGGAGAAAGCCCGATGCCAACACAATGGGCAGATTCGTCGGGAACATCCAGCCGATGATCCCGCCAATCAGGACCAGGGCATAGCCCACCCAGCAAACATTTTTTACACCAAACTTTTTAGCCAGCGGGTAGATTGCAATGGCACCGATTCCCAGAGGGATCCCGGTAACGACCTGATAAATGGTGTACATCATGGGGTTTTCCGCGCCGCCCAGCAGGAACTTGATGTAAAAGTACTGGACATTACCGCCCTTAAAGTTATCCATGATTCCGCTGACCGTCATGAGGATCATCAGGATCACGAAATACTTATTGGTCAAAAGGGCCTTCACTTGCTGGCGGAGGGGAATCTTGTTCTCGTTTTCCATCCCCACCTCGTGGGTCACATCTTCGGTGATGCGCTCGCGGGTATAGAAGTATTCCAGCAAAAGCAGGGGAATGGCGATAATGGACAGGGTGATCATCAGCACCGGGTAGCCGTTGATGTCCTTCTCCAACCACAGAGGTAGCACTACCATACTGGCTAGCATCCCGATGAGGATACCGGAAATAAGGGTCCAGCACACCTGCCTTGCAAACTTCAGCCGCAGCTTTTCGGAAGGGCTCCGGGAAGTCAGGGACACGATGGTATCCCGAAATAGATAAAAGTAGGTGGCTCCCACCGCATTATAGCAGATGAGCAGGAAGAAGAAGTAATACCAGTAGTTCTCACCCAAGCCATTCTGCCCCGGGAACAGGAAAATGAGGCAGCCGATGATAATGGAGAAAAAACCAACGATCAGGTACCACGGCCGCATTCTGCCCTGCCTTGATTGTGTGTGTTGGATGAGCCAGCCGTTCACCAGTCCCATAGCCACCGCTAACAGCTTGGCGGCGGTCATGACGAACTCATACCGCCTACCCATGAACTGGATCATTTCTACATTGCCTACACCGTAGATCGCACCGGTCTGTTGGGTAAAGAATTTTTCCACCAGGGCCGCAATGGTGTTGACCACCAAGATCAGGCCCAAGGGTCCGATCACATGACCCAAGATAACCTCCTTGCGTGACACGGTACGGGTTTTGGCTTTAGAATCCATAAAGGGCTTTTCAAAGATGCCGCGGCTTAATAAGTTGATCTCTTTTGCCATAGCTTTCCACACCTTTCATTTTGAGAGATTTCAACAAACATTTTTGCTGCTCCTCCTTTTATAACTCCATTTTGCCATATTACTATTGAAAAGTATTCCGTAATCGGGTATAATATTATAAATTCGACCATCCAGAGGTGGAGATATGGAATTACGGATTTTTTGCGAGTTTTTTTACGCCTCCCATTATGTGCCGGTAACTGTGTTGCAGGGCGGCCAAGTATTATTCTATTTTACTGCCGATGGAATGCCGATCAGCATTCCAATGGCTGAAATCAGCGCATCCATTAAAAATCCCGATGTGTTTAGTTCAAGTGACGGGCAGTACGGTTGGATTCGATTAGAGGACGGAAGCGCTTTGCTTTTAGGTCCTGAAAAGCGATACACTTATAATCAATTCATCAATCTCGTTGCCTATCTCCATTATATCTTAAACGGAGAACCCTTCGATGTGATGGAGCATTTCCATACCGGCAGCAGCGCATATCAAAAAAGCCTGGCGGAATTCCACACGGAATACTCGTTTCATGCGAAAGAGGAGCAGCGGGAGCATGGTACCTACCAGTTTGAGAACTTGCTACTGTCTTATGTCAGAGATGGTGAAACACAAAAGCTGAAACAATTCCTGCTTGAAACCGCAAGAACAGTAGAATTTCAGGAAGGTGTGCTTGCGGATACGCCTTTGCGGCAGGCAAAGAATATCCTGATTGGCTTCATTGGTATGGTGGGAAAGGTTGGCGCAATCGGCGGTGGAATGGATGTGGAGGAGGTATATCGACTCAATGACCTTTACACCCAAGAATGTGAAAAAGCGCAGACAGTAGATGCCGTCAAACTCCTTCAGTTCAACCTGCTGATGGATTATACGGAGCGGGTTGCCCTTGCAAGGCTTCCGCTAGGCACCTCTAAAGAAATCTTTTCCGCTGTTCAGTATATCAGAAATCGCACAAACGCCCAGATAGGAATTGATGATGTCGCTGCCGCAATGGGAAAAAGTCGATCTTATATTACGAAGCAATTTCGTCACGAAACCGGGAAAAGCATTACGGAATTTATCACCGAATCAAAGCTACAAGACGCAAAACGCCTTCTGCGCTATTCTGATAAAAGCCTGGCGGAAATCGCAAATTACCTCTGCTTTTCCAGTCAAGCATATTTCCAAACCGTATTCAAGAATGAAACCGGTATGACGCCCGGCGAATACCGTAAGAGACATGAAACTTCATCATCTGGCACGCGATAGGATCTGTTTTTGCAATAAATCAAATAATCACCGTGCATTATTCAACTACCCTTACAGCTGTGTGATTCATCTCACGGGTACAATAGTCGCTGCAACAACTGGTGTTGATATTCATCGTAGCGGTTTCTCTAAAATATGGCACACCAACAAAAACGGCGCTGAACGATCCAAATCCTCTACAAATTAGTGCTTGCGTATTCGTCAAATCTCTGCTATACTATTTACAGTATAGTATCAGAGTTTTGCGCTGGCAAAACATCGTTTCCGAGTATTTACATGTGCCTGATGATTTTATATCTTCAGGCACTTTTTTGTTCTTCTGCATCTTTCCATAGATACACATAAGCAGAACACTGGAGGGGATACCCCTCTGGACGACATCAATTTAATATCATGGCAGTATGGCCATAGTAAGTAAAAGCACTCACTGGAATCTTCTTTCCTGTGGGTGCTTTTTTTATTATAGATTGGAGCTGACCGGCTCCCCCAACCTTACTTCCGGGGAGCCGACTGGCTGGCCCGTAACATAGATAAAGAGGAACGTCTGGATGGACAAATCCGGCTTTGAAGAGCACAACGTTGGTGACAGTGTTTCATTCGATGCCGAGGTCTACCGCTATGTAAAAACCGGAAATGGAAAACAGATTGACTACGGACTGCATAACCCGACAGACATCCAAAAGATCAAAGCCTATGAGCTTCCCAGTGATGATGAACTGATCATGCAGGAAGTCGATCAGATTATCTGTGAGACTTGCTTTCTAAGTGAGCAGTGCAATCGCAATTACTGCATGATGGATCCAAAGAAAAGGCGTTTGCGCAAACAAGAAATGTTCCGTGTAATAAAGGCACAGACAGATAAGGAGGAGCAGAAATGAAACGATTCTTTCTTATGTGCGGACTTGTAATTGCATTGTTGTTAAGTGGGTGCGGATTGTTGGCATCCCATGTTGAAACACTGAAAAGCTGGTCTTTTCAGTATACTTATTCCAGGGGTACAATAAGGCAAGAGCAGCTCGAGATTAAACAGCGAAAAAGGCTTGCAGCAGACAAGGTGAATGATACCTGTTCTGCTACAAGCCTTTTCAATTTTGTAGACAATATGGGACAATGAGGAGCCATCATTCTATCTTCTCCCACGGTTCTAATCCCATTTGCTCCCAGGTGACACCATATGGTGCGCCGCCAGACGTGTACCCTGCAATGAAGAAGAATGGTATCGTCCTGTTCTATGAGCAGGGAATCTGGCTCCTGGTGGGGGCGTTTTCGTCTGGGTTTTTTCCTGACTTTTCTTTCTGCCCGGATACGTTGCAATTCCTTGATCTCCCCGTGGGTTCGAATATGCTCCGGAAGACCGGAAGCAGTCAGGCGCTCAACAATGTGTGGACATTTACGCACATAGGCACCATAGATTTCTTCAATGGGTATACGCAAACCGGGAATATGCTTAGATACCTCTAGCGCAACTATTCTGTAATCTTCATCTATATCCGGCATTTTTCCATGCGCTTGAAAAAAATGCAGGGTTTCCAGATACATATAGTCGGAAATCTTTGCTTTTTGTTTCTGCTTCAGTCCTTTGTATGAACGGGGAGGCTTTTTAGGCTGTTCCATAGGTCAGTCATCCCACGAGTTTTTCTGCCAATATGCATCCATGCAAAGGTCGTAACGCCTGCATACAGATGGAATATCTGCCCCATCAATGATGGCAGAAAAAGCCTGCTGGTAAATTTCGGAGAACTCACAATCGTGGTGGAACAGATTGTTCATGACCATCAGTGTAAACGCTGCATCCGGGTACATCCCTGCTAACACATCGTAGCTGTTCCCGTTTGCTTGCATCAGTTGGGACAGCCCTGGAATTTCGAGCAGTACCGGTGCAGCTTGGTCAAGGTAATCCTGTAAAGTACGAACTGAAGCAGTAACAGCCATGGTCAATCTCCCTTTCTGCGTACACTGCTGACCATTATACCATGGCGGTGGGAGAAAACAAGGCTTGACTTTTTACTTAAAACTGCTACATACAGTTTTAAGTACCGCTCGCCATGGTAGCAGCGCATAAGACAGGTTTATAGCTTTAGAGAGAAGGGGCTGCCTCGAACGATTTTGAAAAATCGTTTTGAGACAGCCCCGAAAAACGGCGTGGGTTGACCGGGATTTACTTGCAGAGCAGCAAGCAAATCCGGCGAGTACCCACACCGAAAAAACAGAGCGTTCCGGGACTGCCCATTGCGGCCTATGACGATTTGTCGGCCTTCAAGATTTAGCTGGTAGACGTGGGCCCCCTCCGCCGTCTGGCCCAGCTGGCCCCCACGGCCTTTGGGGAGGGAAACCGCCTGTTTACGGAGTTCAAGGGTGCGCTGACGGAAAACGATTTGCTGAACATCCCTCCTGTTTATGGCTAATCAGGCGGATCGGCTGATGGGGCTTGCACTGAACCGGCAAAGCGGGAACAAATAGGCGCGTAGGATTTGACGGGGCTGTGTTCGCTGTACCTGGGAGGACGTGGGAAGTGTTACATTCCGCAGCTTCCCGGTACGGTGCCGCTTTGGGGTGTGGAGAAGGACATCAGTTCGTTCAGCAGGGCCTCTATCAGGTTGACGGTGCCTGCTGCGCCAATATAGGGGCGGTCTGTAATGCACACCCTGCGGAAAACCGGGTAATCGTAGTAAAAAACGGGAATATGCAGCATGCCGGATATCTCCCCCTCAAAGGAGGAGCCAAATACCAGGGCGGTATCGGAGGCTGACACCCGGTCAATAAAGTCATCCAGGTCCGGAAGTTCTTCTCTTGCCTGACTGCAGAGAACCTGGGCACCCAGCTCCTGGGTCAGAAACCTTGCCATACCCCGATAGCGTGCCCCGGTGCCGATCACGGAAACCGGCATGGCATAAAGGGACTTGAGGTAGGAGTAGACGGGTTTCAGCCGTTCCCCGGTATACCAGACAAAGGCATCGGCTAAAGGCTTTGTATCGATGTCCAGGTGCCTGGACAGACACGACCAAATCTCCTCTGCGCCGGTCAGACCGTAGGGATAGTCCACGACCTCGTAGGGAATGCCGAATCGGCGTTTCATCTCCTCCGCCAGGGAAACGCCCCGGCCAAGGACTAGATTCAAGGAGGCGTTGGAAGCCTGTCGCAGTTGTTGAAGGCTGCACTGGGCAATGACACAGCCCAGCGCCACCTCCGGTCCCAGCAGTGCCTGGAAAGCACGGGCATCGGCGGACCCGTGGGGATCATCTGCTCCTATGCCGATCACATTGACCATGGGTTTGCCTTGGGGCCTTGTCTCGGCTGGGGACATCAGGTCCGCCAGACGTAGCAGTGCCGCCTCAAATCCGTCTTGAAAGGTCCCCCGGAATCCGGCGGCTTCCTGGACAAGAATTTCCGTGCTCCCCTTGTATCCCTTTACCACTGCGGCCACATCATCATGGATAATATCGCTGACACAGCCGGTGATGACTGCCGTCAACTCTGGATGGTACAGCTCGTCGATGGAGTACAATGCCTTGCGCAGGGAAGCTTCGCCGCCAAAAACGATGTCCTCGTCATTAAGAGCGGAGGTCGTCTGGCAGATCCTTGCCATGTCATTTGGGGCATGGATGGCCAGCGTCCCAAAATTACAGCCCGGGACGGAGTGCAGCAGGGTAACACAGCCCTGTATCCCCGTAAACACCTGCTGTGCACCAAACAATTTACATGAATATGCAGGCTTCATTCGCAACACCCTTTCCGGTTTCCGCCATTGTCCTGGTAATCCCACCAAAGCCGGAGCCACATTTCACGGGAGGCTCTGTGGCTGGGGTCTGAAAGCAAATTGGGGTCCTCCTCGGAGATACCCAGTCTGTTTAGGATCAGAGATTTCTTTTCCCGCTCTCGGTTAAAGGCCTGGGCCAAACGCCGGACACTGCGGACATAGGAGGGGAAGGAAAAGGACATGGTATTCAGAATGCCGGGGATCACCGGCACGCCTTTGCCCTCCATCGTAAAATCGCCGGATCCCACAATGCCGTCACAGCCGGAGACGACCCTTTGAAAATCTGCCGCCGAGGGGTTGATCAGCAGTTCCGCTGCCGGGGCATACAGTGCGCCGGCAGCCCGTAGCCGGTCCTCCAGCTGTTTTTCCAGAGCTTCGTCCACATAGTAATAGCGCCGCATATCTGCCGTCCAGATCACACAGACAGCAGATATGGAAAGATCGTATCCCTTTGTGTACAGCTGCAGCTGTTTGGGTACCTCCTGAAGCCCCCGGCACACCAGCACACAGGTTTTCGTGGCCAGTAGCCGCCGGGCATCATCGGTGTCTGCCAGAGCCTTGTCCCGTGCCGCAGCGACCAGAGGCTCCATTCGGTCGGTCAGGTCCAGCCGCTGGGCAATGTCCATGTAAAAGCGGCAGATTCCCTCCAACCCCTGATAGCGTGTACGCTCTCCCATGTGCAGATAATCCGTTCCAAAGTGGCAGCGCATTCTTCTGGCCCATTTGATAAAATGGGTGACCAGATTCAGTTCTGCTGCCGGAGCATGGCGAATTTCCTCCAAGGTGGCGTTGGGGATCCGGCAATTGACGTGGATGCCACATTCCATAAGGAATGCTTCGATTTCCTCCAAGACCTGGGGCCCTTCGATGCCCCAGGAGATGGTTTCAATATTGACACTGTGCTTCTTTTTGGGTACATTCTCCATGACCTGATCGATGACGGCACACATGGCCTCATTAAAGCCGCAGCCGCTGACATCGATTTCCAGATGGTTATCCCCATCTACCTTTTGCTTTCCCCGTTCGTGCATAAGGTTTGCCACATAGTCCTTATCCGGTAGAGAAAATCGTTCGGATTTGGCGGCGACTGCCGGGATACCGTCTGCCCGAAGCCGAGCCGCCACCGAGAACAGATCTTCGTTGAGAATGTCCGTAATGGGCGAGGGAATTAGGAAAATCAGTTGGGGCTTGAAGCGGGCATAGGCTTTCCGGGCAGACTGCTCCAACTGTGTGTCACCGCCCATAATGATCTCCCGCTCCTTTAAATCGCTGCATTGCAGGGCGTAATAAGGATGGGTCCTTCTTCTGGCGGCATTGCGATAGTGGAAGCCGCAGCCAATAGGCGCATCCAATATACACAGAATGTCCCCTTGCATTTCCCCCAGGGCGGCAATGTGTCCAGAGATTTTTCCGTTCATTACAAAGGAATGGAGGAACCAGGTGGGGTACATCTCATCACTGAGGTGATTCCAAAAAGCCTGGGTTTTTTCCATTTTTACCGCCCGCCCTTTCCGCACTGTTCTGCCTGCCTTTTTTGCATGCTTTCCAGATAAAGCCCTTCCAGTGCATCTTCCGACAAAGGGTTGGGTACTATGCCGCCCTCTTTTTGGAGGATGGCCTGGGCCAGATCTCGGAAGGCCTGGGCAATGGAACTGTCCGGATAGGACTCGATCACCGTCTGGCGCCGGATCTCTGCCAGACTCACTGCCCGGTCCATGGGAATGCTGCCAATGACCTCCGAACCGATGGCCGCAGCGAACGCCTCCGCAGCCCCCATTTCGCTGACACTGGACCGGCCGTTTCGGATAACACCGCTGAGACGAATATCCCCGTAGGCGGCGTATTTGCAGATGCCTTTGCAGATGTTGTTGGCGGCATACAGGGCCATGTAGTCGTCAGTTGTTACGAGATACACCTGGTCCGCCACTTGCTCCCGCATAGGGGCGCTGAATCCGCCGCATACCACGTCACCCAACACATCGAAAAGTACCACATCCCGATCTGCCAGCAGATTTTTCTCCCGAATGGCCGTCAGCGCTGAAACAATGCCCCGTCCGGCGCAGCCGGTACCCGGCTCCGGCCCTCCGGACTCGATGCACAGTACATCCTTAAAGCCATAGGCATAGAACCGTTCCTCTCCCCGCATCACGCAATTCAGTACCGTTTCGGTTCTTGTTCTGGTCAGATTTCGGGTGGAATCGGCTTTGGGGTCACAGCCCACTACCGCAACTTTCAAACCGGTACAGGCCAGAGCCGCCGCCACATTGGAAACAACGGTGGATTTTCCGATACCACCTTTTCCGTATATACAGATTTTTTTCATGGTTCCTCCTGGAAATAAAGAAAAATTTGCCCGGAAGATTTGCATGTTCTCTACAAATTTTCCGGGCAAACAATAATTAGGGGTAATTATTTTTTAACGCCCTTTACCAGCAACAGCTGAGTCATTTCGGTATCGCTTTGCTTTAAGGTACTCAGCCGTGTTACATTTTCAGAAACCGCTTCCATGCCCCGGCCCTTCAAAACCTGAAGATCCCAGTTGGGGCGATCCACGAAGCCGATTTCCAACTCTCCGCTCAGACGAATCAGGTCGTCATACAGCTCCGGGCGCATGCCGGTCCTTTGGAGCAGCTCTGTGCGAGAGGGGTTATCCAGCTCCTCCGGGTCCGGTTCCGTGCCCCGTTCCTTGGCAAGCATGGTGTCATATACCAGCAGCAGCCCACCGGGTTTCAGTACCCGGCACCATTGACCGTAGGCCTGTTCCGGCTGGGGCAGCAGCCATGTTAGGAAGCGGCAAAACACCACATCAAAGCTGGCATCCGGGAAGGATAGCTCCTCGGCGTTCATTTGCTGAAACGTGATCCGGTCAGACCAGGCGGCGCAATTCTTTTTCGCTACCTCCAGCATGCCGGGAGCCAGATCTACGGCGGTCACGGTGTACCCCAGCTCTGCCAGTATGCCCGCAAAATATCCATGACCGGTGGCAAGCTCCAGGACCCTGATACTTTCCGGTGCCCGAGCCGGGAACTGCTGCTGTATTCTGCTTTTTAGCTCTGCCTTCCAGTCCTCCCGAAGATCGATGCTTGACATATCGTCCGAATAGGTCTGGGCGCGTACAGACCAGTAGTCGGAGAACACCTGTCTGATTTTTTGAAGATTCATGGTTGTGTCCATCGGCAGGGCCTCCCTTAGTTGGCGGCGGTCATCTGGTGGAACCACAGGCCGGAAAACTCCACCGGCATGAATGCATCAAAGAATGCTTTCAAAGCAGCATTGGGGTCCAGCTCCTTGAATTCCTCCGGATATACGATTTTTGCCATCTGCTGGAAGCTGGAGAAGCTGAAAATATCATGGGTCAGTGAGTTGCACAGAGCGTACACCTGGTCGTTGCGCACTGCCTGGAGCTGGCTCCAACCGGGGCGGGCGCAGTACTGGGCCATGGCCTGGTCCACCATCTCCGGGTTGGACTGGAAACCCAGAGGTACTTGGCCGTCATTGCCCCACCAGCCGCCCAGCAGGATGATACCATCGGGATCGCTGGAAAGAATATACTCCGGGTCCACCGTGGGATATTCGGTGTCGGCATCGGCATAGAGGGTCGAAGCGCCAATGCTGGTCAGAATGTTGCCCCACTGGGACTTATTGGAATAGGATAGGCCCTGATCTGCGGCACCCTTCCAGGCAAACTCAATATAAAACACCGGTGCCTTGGTGGAAGCAGCCTTCAGCTTGTCGGTCTTGTTGAACACCAGCTCCATTTGCTCCTTGTAAAAATCTGCCAACTCCTGGGCACGCTCCTCCTTGCCGAAAATCTTTCCAATGATTTCCATGCAGTGCAGATGAGCTTCCAGTTGGTCCTGACGGTAGTCCACCACCACAACGGGGATCCCCGCCTGCTCCAAAGTGGGTACGATTTTGTCGTTCATGCCTTCCAAATTGTAGTAGTAAATGGGGCAGATAAACACATCAGGGTGAATGGCAATAACGGCTTCTACGTCCAGCTTATCCGGCTTAAAAGAGCCAACATTCTTTACGGAGGCCAATTCCGGCAGCGCCTTGCTGAATACCTCGTACCAGTCCTTCCAAGAGGCCATTCCGTCATCCCAGGCCACAAGATGCTGGGTGACTTCCTCCCCAAACAGGGCGCACATGGTCATAAAAGCACCGCCCTGGATGGCTGCGGTGACACAGGTATCTGCGGCTTTTTCAAAATGAACGGTTCTGCCAACGCTGTCCACAATGTCAAAGGCAGCGGAAACGGTTTCGGGAACCGTGGTCTCCGGAGCGGCGGTGGCAGCGGCAGTCGTCTCCGGGGCGACAGGGGCCTTGGCTCCGCAGCCTGCAAAATTTAGCACCAGCAAGGCAGCCAGCAGCAGTGTTAACATCTTTTTCATTAAAATGATCCTTTCTGTGTGTCTGTTCAGTCGGGACCCGATAGCCGGCCGGCGCCCCGACTTTTGTAGTTCAATTTTCAAAGCATCGGCTGACCCTCATCTCCCTTTCTTTTATTTGAATCCGGCCCTCCGGGCCGGGACTCATTGCCGTTTTCCTCAGGCAGGTCTCCCAGGGCGATAACATGGAGTCCGCCAAGGGGATCTTTGTAGATTTGGGATGCAATGCCAAATACGTCCCGAAACATTCCCTGCGTAAAGGTTTCCTCAGGGGTTCCCACCCGGTATATCCCGCCCCGGTCCAACGTGACCACACGATCGGAATATTTGGCGGCAATATCCAGGTGGTGCAGCGTTACCAGCGTGGTCAGGTTCCGCTCCCGGGTGATCCGCCGGATCAGGTCCATCAGCCTGAACTGACGGTTGAGGTCCAGTGCGCTGGTCGGCTCGTCCAAAATTAAAAGCTTTGGCTCCTTTACCAGTGTCTGGGCGATAAACACCAGCTGGCGTTGACCGCCGGAAAGTTCTGTGATCCGCCGGTCGGCGAATTTCGTAATGCCCAACAGCTCCATAACTGACCGGACCCGCTCTGTGTCCTCTTGAGCTACACGGAAAGAGAGCCGGTTTACAAGCCCCAGCAAAATTACCTCATACACATTCAGCTCTGCACTGCAGGAAGTATCCTGAGGCAGAAAGCTCACCAGAGAGGCAAAGTCCTGACGGGAAAGCAGATTTAAGTTGGTGCCGTCCAGAAAAACCGCTCCCGAGTAGGGCAGCAGTCGGGCAATGCACAGAAGCATCGTGGTCTTTCCTGTCCCGTTGGGTCCGATGACCGAGGTCACACAGCCCGCCTGAGCCTGAAAGCCCACATGTTTCAAAATAGGTTCCGTCCCATAGGAAAAGGACAGATCTTGCACATCAAGCATCCTGGAACCCCCTCTTTTTTCGAAGGATCAGCAGAAAGAAGAAAGGGACTCCCAGCAGCGAGGTCAGTACGCCGATTGGAAGAATGGTTCCCGGGACAATGGTACGGGCGGCCAACCCCGCCGCAGACAGGATCAAGGCCCCACAGGTACAGGACATGGGGATAAAATAGCGCTGATCCTCTCCCACCAGCATCCGGGCGATGTGCGGACCTACCAGACCGATAAACCCAATGGTACCCACAAAGGCCACGGCGGTGGCCGTCAACAGGGAGATGGCGATAAACATCCGCATCCGCAGTTTTTCCACAGGAATACCCAGGGTTTTCGCCTTTGCATCTCCCAACTGCATGGCCGTCAGCTTCCAGCTGTTCCGGTAGATGTAAAAAAAGCAAACCAGAATCACCGGAAAGAGAATGGCCAGATCCTCCCATTTGGAGCGGTTCAGACTACCGAAAAGCCAAAACATGGCCGTTTGCAGCTCCTCCGCCGAGGCCACATATTGCAGCAACGTCTGGGCAGCCGAAAACAGAAAGTTCATGCCGATACCTGCCAACACCATGATCGAGGAGGTGAAGTTCTTCAACTTTGCGATGGCATAGATGGAAAGGCAGGCACCCAGCGCAAAAACAAAAGCAAATACAGGCAGCAGATACCGGCCCAAGACGGAAAAGGTTTCCACGCCGATCACAATGGCGGAATAGGCCCCCAACCCCGCTCCGGAGGATACCCCCAGGGTATAGGGGGTCGCCAGAGGATTATTCAGGATCGTCTGCATGGTGGCCCCGGCAAGAGACAAGGCCACGCCCGCTAAAATTCCGGTAACGGCGGGAGGCAGTCGGATGGTCCACACGATGATATAGGCCATCACGGACCGATCAGCCGGATGTGTCAGTGTGTAAAACATCTCTCCCGCAGTCAAGCCGTAGGTACCTACCAGAATATCACAGACAAACACCACGGCACATAGCAATACCCCCACAACGATCATGGAGATTTTCCGGCGGCTGTCCCGCTGATAACGGCCTATGGGCGTAAGTGCTTTCATATGCGTTCCTCCTGGTTCCTTAAATACGGGGTTCGTTTTCTCTGCCGGGGATCCCGCAAGCATCTGCCCGGCACTGTCTGCACAGCAAAAACTGGGGGATGTAGCATTCGGCCAGTTCTCTGGCCCGCTGCATTGTCTCTTTATCCGGTGGGTGACTATGCCCCATTTTCCCGCAGGGGATCAGGGGCATGATGTTCATAATTGTGGCTCCGGCATCCTTTCCCATTTCCGCAATGCCCTGGATTTGGTTCTCGTTGATGCCCGGAATCAGGACCGTGTTGATTTTAACGGTCATTCCCGCCTGACATGCCCGGTACAGCCCCTTGCGCTGGGCGGTCAGAAATTGCCGGAGCCGGTCTTGCCGAGCCGGATATTGGTCCAGGAACACATCGTGGTAAATCTGATTTGCGGACCGCAAATCCAGAGCGTTGATGGTCACGGTCAGGGTGGAAACGCCACAGGATAGCAGATCCTCCAGGCGGCGCTCCAATAGCAGTCCATTGGAGCTGACACAGAGCAGCAATTCCGGGTGACACCGGTGGATCAGGTCAAAGGTTTCAAAAGTCTCCTCATTGTAAAGAGGCTCTCCCGGCCCGGCAATGCCGGCCACCCGAATGCTCGGCTCCTCCCGCATGGCCTGCTCCAACCGGTCCAGCGCTTCCTCGGGTGTCAGGACCCTGGATGTGACCCCTGGTCTGGATTCATTTACACAGTCATATTTCCGATCGCAAAAATTGCAGCTGATGTTGCACCGGGGTGCCACCGGAAGGTGGATACGCCCGTAAAGAAAATGGGCTTTGTGAGAAAAGCAGGGGTGTATGGATAAATCTTTCCCGTCTGTCAAGCTGTACCTCCATGTAACATGCCTGTTTGGCAAACAAAAAAACGCGGCAACACACCTATAGCGTGTCGTCACGTTTTTGACAACAAAAGGAGCCAATTTGTAAAAAAACGTACAAAGGCTCGAAACACCTGTTTCGGCAGGTCTCCTGACTTATCCCCCTTGCGCCTTCCGCGCGGAACGAAGCAGCCTTCTCGGTTTCCCAATGGCCGGACGATCCCATGTTCGTTCTGGGTATTCCACAGTGGCGGTACCGTTCGTGATTTTCACACGATTCCCTATTCTCCCCGCGATGAAGCGGGGCACCGAAACAATGTATTCACTTTTTTCGCACCCAGAATGGATCTGAGCACAAAAAGCATCGATTTTCTTGGAAATGTCCATCTTTCGTGCAGGTTTTCCATAAAAACATTCGTGCTTTCTTGCTTTTATGGTGGACATTATACATCTGACATCTGGCTTTGTCAATATTTTTCACCTCTAGAATAATGACATGGCACTTGCGGATATTTGTGTAGTTGTACGGACCGGAAAACTGGTTGACGACTATATGGCATTATTTGCAACAGCTGGTATTAAGCTTGTT
>ENA-UEPJ01000931-UEPJ01000931.1-human-gut-metagenome-genome-assembly--contig:-NODE-931-length-37774-cov-8.764942_pt1 | contig 37774 bp, 31 predicted proteins | sample MGYA00242890_ERZ507896 | MGnify/ENA primary metagenome ERZ507896 (study PRJEB26167, sample SAMN06115508) | human gut metagenome | host: Homo sapiens | place: China:Qinghai | collected 2015-08-20...
TTGAATCGCCTCCTCTGTAGGAACTCTTCTTTGTTTACACCATCGCAGTTTTTGACGGTATTGTTAGCTGCTTTTTCTCTGTGAGAACTTTTCGCAGGCCTGACTCGTCTTCTGCCTCAAACCTGTGGTAAAGGGCTTTCATGTAGTCATGCATGGTGTGCCACCTCCTGTCAACGACACACAATACCGCAACCACTGCTGAATAGCCATCCCAAATGACAACAATTATCAGAAAATTATCAAGTTCAGAGTGAACTGCAATGGGCCGCATCCAATTTTGGATGCGGCCCATCTGAGCTCCTCTTATGCATAGGGATTATGCGCTGTCGGATTGCCTACGAACATGTAGCAGAAGGCTCTGCCGTTATCGATGGTAACGCCGACGCCGACGGTATCACAGTTCGGATCAATCATCGTTGCCAGATGGCCGGGAGAGTTCTCCCAGTTCGATGCAGCCTTTTCGGGAATTCTATCGGGGGCCGTGACGGTGAACACCGTCAGGTTGGAGCCGAAGCCGTGGGGGTATATCCGTACCCAGCCGACAATTCGGAAGGGGTGCTTTCACGATTATTTTTGCGCCGCAACGGTCGATTACCTTTTTGATTTGCAACTCTGTTTGTGGTATGCTACAATGATCTCCGAAGATAGGAACGCTGATTTCCGGTACGGTTCTATCGTATAGTGCATATACTGTATTTACAGATCGAGCGAGGAGGTCTTTCGTGTGAGCAATTATGAGTTTTCCCTCAGACAGGAAGTCCTGCTTGAAAAGGGGGCCGACATTCTCGGGTCACTTTTCCATTTTGCAAGGAATAACCATATTTCTCCCTCTGACAAAAAAGATCCAGTTAATGTTGTTTACGGTCTGGTATGGAACGCCAAGAGCAGCATTCTGGGGGCGGATACTGAGGCCGAATTGGATCAGATCGAAACGCAGTTTGATTTTGCTCGTAAGTTTTACGCTGGTATTGAGGCGTGAGCAAAATGGGCATTGAAAAAAATCCTGCTGATTTTCTGCCGAGTGATGTGGAGGCGGTTGTTGCCAGTGAGTGGAATTACGCTGCAAGGTACAATCGGCAATCAGAGCCACGGGCAATACTTTTGGCTGGGCAGCCGGGTGCTGGCAAGACAGTGCTTTCTTCCATGCTGAACAAACTTCTGTGCGGCAACGTGTATTTTATTAATGCAGACGAGTATCGGCGTTTCCACCCCAATTACAAAGAATTGTATGCCCGGTATGGATCGGATTCTGTACAGATGACCAGTGGGTTTTCTGGTGCGGTGACGGAGCGGCTGATCCATGAAACATCAGAGCGGGGCATCCATCTGATCATTGAAGGCACTGGACGCACCACAGATGTTCCGCATCGTACGGCTGAACTTCTTGTTAAAAAAGGTTATCAGGTCGAACTTGCAGTCATTGCTACCAGGCCAGAACACTCCCTTTGCAGCACACTCCTCCGCTTCTATGAAATGAACGAAAGGGGAACGATTCCGAGAGCGACAGCCATGGAAGCCCATGACTATGTCGTTCGTGTTCTGCCAGATAACCTCGACATTCTTCGTGATGATCCTGTGATTTCTGGAATTACCATTTGGGATAGAACACCGACAAAAATTTACGATAGCTGTGGGACTGCGGAGTGTCCATCCGAAGTATTACGTCAGTATTGGAACAGACCTTGGTCTGATGAGGAACTTCAGGATATGCAACGATCTATCCTTCGACTGCGCCATAAGGAGGAGGCTTGTCAGCTGAAGCAAAGCCCATCTATCGACGAGTTAGAACGAAGGGTGCAAGAGGCGGCTATGGGCCCTGGACTTACGTTCAACACGATGATGTGATGGACTGACCGTGCTCTTCGCTCAGCAAGAAAGCTCTTTTGAGAATGGCGTTTTTAATCAACTGAAATTGTAGATAGCTCTCCCGGCAGGAGAGCTATCTTTTTTGCCTTATCAGGCTTCCTCCTTTCATGATTGTTGAGTTGCTTTGATGATTTTTGCAAACACAACATGTAAAGGACCCAGAAAGAAAGGCACTAAAGGATTCGACGTTTTCAGACTTTTGCGAAAGCACGCAGTTCTAATGCATCGTCATATTCCAACCGCCATACTGCTGCTCCTCATGATCGTCCTCTTTGTGGCCATGGACGAGACGTTTCTCCCGCAGCTTTTGACGGCGCTTGCGGTCGATGTGGGTGAGCCCCGTGCCGCTCTGCGGCAGGGAGTTGTCCTGGAAGATATTTGCCATGTGATGGAGCAGTCTCGTCACTGCAAGGAACACCTCCGGCGCTGTCGAAGCACTCTGCCTTTCCAAAAGGCACTGCGCATAGCTGTGTCCTTGCTCCGCCGCCTGAGACAGCCATTGGATGCCCTCCTCTTTGTCACGCTCGACCATCTTCCCTTGGAGCAGTAGCTTTCCCAACAGATACTGCGCATGGGGATTTCCGGCCTGGGCGGAGGTGTAGATGTGATCCATAGCCTTGCGGGTATCTTTTCTTACTGCCTCGCCTCTCATATATTCCTTGCCCAGACGGTAGGATGCATCGTGGTTTCCGTTGTAGGCGGCGTGCTCCAACCACTGGATTCCAAGCTCGGAATCATGGACGCTGGCATCATCAGAGAGATATAATTTTCCCAAAGCATACTGAGCCGCTGCATATCCCTGCTTCGCCGCTTTGTCAAACCAGTACCGGGCCATCACCCAGTCCGGCGGCAGCAGCGGGCCGTCCCGATACAGCTTTCCCATAAAATATTGCGCATGGGCGTCGCCGCTCTCTGCAAGTTCCCGCATACTTTCCGCGGCATCATCCCGTTCTGCCAGTGACGAGTATTCATCCTGAACGTCTATCCGCAGCGTCCGGAAGTCCCAGGACACATTTTCATCCTTCTCTGCCTCATCACTCTGGTCCAGGGTATCATCCTCAAAGGTGATTTTCCCCAGGCGGATCGTCTCCGCCTCTTGGATGACCGCATTCTTGATTTGGCGAAACTCCTTCTGCCGGGACAGCGGCGGGCGGTGCCGCTCCTTCTCAGAATAGAAATCTTCCACTTGACCTTGCAGCTGCCACCACTGTTCGTAGCACTCGGCCACGGTCGGGAGCTGCTCCATCTGGTCCACGATCTCATCTACCAGCGCCTTTTGCTTCTTCGGAAGATAGCCATAGGACTTCTTCCCATTGACCCTTTCCAGTTGAAGTGTCAGCTCTTGCATGAGTCGCTCCGCCTCGGGGTGGTCGCAGATCCTGGTTCGCATCTGCTGAACCAGCTCCCGCATGGCCTGCCGCGCTTCCCGCACCAGCTCGTTACGGGAAACCGTTTTCTGTTCATAGAGGTGAAGCATTTCCTGTTGGAAGATATCGTTGGTGAGCTTGGATTTGATTTGGCGGATGCCGTCCTGAGATAGATACGCCTGTCCCGGTTTTGCGGACCATGCCATCATGTGCACATGGGGATGGTCGCCCTCATCATGGAAGGCAGCATACCAGCGGAAGTCCTGGGGCGGGATATTCATAGCGGCGGCGATGTCGTTGCGGTGGGCGCGAAGGAGATTCCTCCACGCCCTGGCATTGTCGTAGCCCAACCGTTCTGCGTCCTCTCGCTTCAGGGAGATGATGTGTGTCCACACGTTACCTGTGTAGCTCTCCAGTTCCGCCATGGCCTTGTCCAGCTCCACGCCATCTTTGTCACCGAAGAGACCATGGGAGCCCAGCCGTTCTGCCCTTGGCCGTGTTGCGATGTACTTCATGTAGCCATCCGATTTCTGAACAGCGCTCCAGTTTTCCTCCAACGCCTGAGAGATGAACGCCGAAGCGTTGGCCTTGGTTGGGTGTTCTTGGTAGTCACCGTACTCACCCATCTCCTTTGCGTCAGGAAAATCCTTCACCAGTTTTGCGATAAGCTGTTCCTGCTTTCTTGTTGGCGGACGGTCATTCTGGATCAACTCGACCCGCTCACGGGTGGCGATGTATCTCATGTATCCGCCTGCTGAGTTGCCGCCTCCGCACTTGATGTACGGGCTTTTGACGATCAGTCTTGCCATCCGTCATCGTCCTCCCAGGATTCCCGCACCCGTTTTTCGAACGAGATGCGGCCATTGGTCTGTTTCACATTTCGGACACTCTCCGCACGGCGTCGGCGCAGGTCCTCCTCACTGAACTGAAAACTGTCCGCAATGATCCCGGACAGCATATCCAACTCCACCGCCTGCTTGTAAGCCAGCGATGCCATTTTGTTTTCCGTTTGCCCCACCCGACCGTCCAGATAGGACTGGATGGAGGTGGGGAGGAACAGCCCAGCGTTGTTGGCACTGAGATAGTCCAGGTAGAAATCGATGGCCCGCTCAATGAATCCGGTGATGCTGCGGCTGCCGTCCTCCTGATATCGTCGCTCCAAGCGTGCCTTTTTCTCAGGGGTGAGATAGAGGGCAAATTTTTCTTTCTTGCTCAAAATGAGCTCCTTTCCGGGGCATGACCCCTACTTTTTTCTTGTGGGTGTAGGCTTTCAGGGATAACGACCGCAGAAGTGATAGCACCCCTTCGATTTTGACCCCACTTTGGAACTCCCTGAAAACCCCGTAACTGCCCGCACTGCGGGCAGAAGTGACCGAACAGAGCGTCGCACTTGACGCCTGGTGTTTATCCTGCTTCACGTCATCGCTGTCTCCATATCCCTCGCTTCCACCCCAAATGGGCGAAAACTCGTTCATTTCGCTGCTCCTCCTTTTCCCACCGAACCCGCTTCGCTGGGTTTCGGCGGGAGCCCTTATTTTGTCCTCCGTCAGCTCTCGAAAGGCGGTCCAAATCCGTTCGAATAGGCCTGGCCGGTATCTGTTCTCGCTGCTCCCGGCAAAGCCGCACACAGCGGCTCACAGGGGCGAACACGGCCTTGTTTTTGCAGTTCCTCTGCTACCCGCTGACGCTCCGTGACTTCCTCCAGTTTCACCATCTGCCGCTCGTAGGAATGGTCGACGGCTTCCTGGATCGGCAGAATGGTGTAGCAGTTGTTGCCGTTCCCCTTCATTCCCTGGCGGTCGAAATAGCTGGTGTGCTCTACTGTGATAAACTGCCTGTCCTCCAGTTTGGCGATGTGTTTCATCACCGTGTTTACGGCCAGCTCCACAGTGGCGGAGATGGTGTTGTAACTGGGATGGCATTGATGGCTGCTGCGGTCTTCGCAGTAGAGCAGGTAGGCATAGACGGTGATCGCGCCATGCCCCAGGTCCAGAGAAAAGATTTCGTTAGGGAGGGAGAAAAACTTTCCTGTGTGTTTGCGACTGAATACCGGAACCATCTGCGGCGAGATCAGATTTCGTTTGACCAGAGTATCCAACTGCTTTTCTGCCATGTCTGGACTCATGTGGAGCAGCGCTGCGATCTCATCCACACTTGGAACGGCATCACCCTTATGGTGGCTGTTGAGATAGCAGAGATAGGCGAGGATACTGAAGGCGGGAGGCGGAAGTTTCAGCCCCCAAATTTCGTTGGGCAGCGAGAACCGATACGCTCTCGCATCTTTCTGGTAGGTGAGCGCAGTCATTCGCGGACACCCCCTTCCGTGTGCTTGGTGACCCACTGGATGAACGCTTCCTTGGGAACCACCATCCTGCTGCCGACATTCAGTACTGGGAAGTCCGGCTCATGCATCAGCTCATAGCTGGTGGAGGACGATACCCCCAGCACCTTCGCCACCATGTTGGCGTTGAGGAACAGAGGCAGGTCATCGTAAGAGTTGTACTGTGACTGTTTCATTTTCGATTTCTCCTTTGCAGAAAGTAAAGGCATCAGCGGCGACGCTGATGCCCTTCTGCTTGTATTGTGTCGGAGATTTTGATAAGATAATAAAAAGATGGGACGAATTATTTTCCAGGGGGGACAATTTATTTCGAGGGAGGCAAGCGCATGGATGGGGATATCGTTTTCTATATCCACGGGGATGCGATTGAGTACGGCGGGGAATTATTTTCCACAGGCGAACTGACAGCGGATATTTTGAACCTGTCACTGAAGGACTATCAGCGCATCCATAAAAACATCCAGTGCATGAGGGACCTTGCGGAGCAGTACGAGCGAACCCAGGACCGGGAATTTTGGTGGAAGCTCAACCACCAGTTCGTGGCTCTGCGTAAGCGGATGATGGAGTTCCGGGTGTTTCAGATCCTGCTTCGGGATGACAGCAAATTTTTCGACGAGACCCAGCAGTACACCGAGTTCCGCTCCTTGCTGCCGGAAGAAGATCTGGACTATGAGGATTTTTCCATAGAGCAATGGGGAGACATGGCGGAGCAGGCGGAGACAACCGGCCAGATCCCAGTTCCGCTTCTGATTATTCCCGGAGGGCGGAAAACGAAGTGGAGTTATTATCGGAAGCAGATGAAGCGCTATGAACGCTATCTGGGCGACGTCGCGTGCTTCAATCCTACCATCCATAACTTCATCCACTTCCTCCTCTCCAAGCTGGAGCATAACTCCCCAGAGAACTATGCCGCATCCCTCTATCAGCTCTACAACGATGAGCGGCTGGTGGAGAAGCTGATCGTCAATCCCAGAAGCCTGGAGCAGCCGTTTTATCAGAAATATGACCACTGCGTCATGAGCTATGTGCCGCGGGAACTGCCGGACAAGCGCTTCGCCATTTGCCAGGAGCACACCACCGACAGCTTGCAGATGCTGCTGAAGGCGGATTACATGACGGCTCTGAATGCCGGACACAACATCCGCCAGTGTGTTGTCTGCAAAAAATACTTTCTGGTGAAGGGCGGCGCTCATGCACTATATTGCGAGGGAGCGTGTCCCCATGCGCCCCAGTATACCTGCCGACAGTTCGGAACCTACGAAGTGCAGAAGGAACTGGCTCGGGATGTACCGAAGCTCCAGGCGAAGTTCGCCGCTTTTGAACGGATACGGAAGGACCAGAAGCGCGACGTTATCACGGCGGAGGAAGCACGGCGGCTGAAGGATACGGTCCGGGACATGCTGTTCAATGCGCTCAACAAGGCAGATGTCTCTAACGCGGACTTTGAGCGGTCCATCTCCAGTGAGAGACTTTACCCATACTGCGGTGTTACCCGGAAGGCGAAACCCAGAGGGCGTCCCCGAAAGGGTGGTGGGGACGCATGAGCGACCAAGAATTGCTGGATCGAATCGCGCAGGGAGATCAGGCCGCGCTGACGGAACTGTGTGATAGGTATGCTGAATTGATTCGGAAACGTGCGCAGTGGATCGCCCGACAATACAATTGTCTGCGCCCCGGCAGTCACGGAGGTTGGAGCGACTATACGAAAGAAACGCTCTCCGAATTGGAGAGCGTTGGGATGTTGACGCTGATCGAATGCGCCATGAATGGCGGCTATGATAGCTCCAAGGGAGTTTTCGGAACATACAACGTACCATTTCTGGACGGCGCGATGCGGCGGCACCTGGAAGCCAGCATGGGTACCCTTTCCCTGGACCGGGACAGCATGGGGCTGGTACGCAAGGCGCAGATGCTCTATCACCGGGATGGAAAAGAGATGAGCGAAATCGCAGGGGAGTTGGGTGTTTCTTTAGCGGAAGTAGCCAGGGCGGTAGCCTATCCCACGCATTTCTTCTCTGTTTATGACTTGCCAATCCCGGAGGAGGACGGAGATATTTTTGAGTACCTCATGTCTGATCTGCTGTCTGCATCTGCGGAGGAGATTGTCCTTCGGGCGCTTACGATGAAGTCTCTGCATGAGCAGTTCCAAAGCCTATCCAAGCGGGAACAGGATATTCTGGGCAGGAGCTTCGGCGTTTTTGGTTACTCAAAGACAGACCTGCGGGAGATCGCCATCCGAAACAGACTGCGGGAGGACGGCGTGGAGAAGGCGAAGAAACAAGCGCTGAAAAAACTGCGGGAATGGTGTCTGGATAGCATGGCATGGAAGCTCCGCCGAGCCAGACACATGGTGGACCGTGCGATTTCACTGGTGCCAATGCATTGAATGGAGTTGAGACCAGAAAAGAGCTTTCTTTGTCAACAGTATCGCATTATTAAGATAGCGAAAACAATTGACCTACTACAACTATGTGGACCTGAATGGCGACGGCAGCAACGAAATCTTCGCCGTAGCTGTGGGGCCTTACACCAGCGGCAGCGGCGGCGATTCCGGAATGTGGCTGATCCCTTACGCGGGTATGACGGTCTCCCAGTCCTTCACGCTGATCAGAACTCCCATCATCGTCAGCGATACCACGACCAACGGTGCCCATGAGCCCATCCTCCAGCGCAGCGGCGGTGGAGCGGAGACGGAATATGTGCGGCTGGTCTGCTCGGACGGCGTTTACAGCAATCCCGCTGATGCCGAAGTGGTGAAAGATTTGGCCGCTGTTACCGGAAAGGCCATTATCTCCAATGACCTGACTGTGGATATGCAGTCCGGCGACTATCTGACGCTGGCGGATGCTGCCAAGGCGGATTAAAGTAAATCGACTGCGAGGAGGAATTTTGATAAAGCGGATACTAAGTTTATTGCTGACGGCGATGCTGCTGGCCTGCCTGTCCAGTTCTGCGTTTGCGGCAGAAAGAAATAACCCCATCGACCCTTGGACGTATCAAAGTCTTCTGGGCCGTGGAATGGATGTAGACTGGTGCAAGACCAGACAGGGCATGGAGACGTATGACCGGCAGATTGTGGAGAATTTCCGGGATATGGGGCTCTCCCATGTGCGCATCCGCGTGAAGGATGATGCCGACGAACAGCTCTTTTCCGTTCTGGACCGGGTAATCGATGACTGCCTGGACTGCGGCGTCATTCCGGTGCTGGCTTATCAGGCGGATGACATGAAAAACCAGCCCACACAGAAAAACATCGACCGGGTGGCCGACTGGTGGCAGACCGTGGCCGAACGGTATCGGGATAAGTCCTATCGGTTGTCCTTCGACCTCGTCATTGAGGTGACGAACGCTCTGAACGATAAGCCCGAACTTCTGAATGATATTTACGAGCAGTTGGTGTCCGTGGTCCGGAAATCCAATCATGACCGCATCCTGATGATCTCCCCCCGCCTGCGGTCCGATTCGGCCTATCTATCTGATTTGGAGATCCCATCTGATGCCAACGGATACCTGATGGCGGAATGGCATTTCTATGCGGCAGGTCCGTCCAAGACCAATGAGAAAAAGCTGTGGACCACAGGCACTCCGGCAGAACGGCAGTTGGTACAGAGTAAGATCGACAAGGCGCTCCAATGGCAGAGGGAAACGGGCATCCCCACCTGGGTGGGCGCCTGGATGCCGGGAAATTACAACGACGGAAATGACTATACGCTGGATGAACAGCTGGCATTTGCCTCCTTCGTGGCGCAGGCACTGGAAGATGCCAGTATCCCCTTTGCGGTAAACTCGGATACAAAATTCTACGACAGAGTGGAAAAACGCTGGTATTCTGAGATGCTGCCGCTGACAATGGAGCTGTTTCAGCCGGAATCGCTGCCTTTTTCCGATGTGCCGGAAGGGGCGTGGTACTATGATTCTCTCCTGTATGTGTATCAAAACGGGATATTCTCCGGTACTTCTGCCACGACTTTTTCACCCTATCAGAATATGACCCGGCAGCAGCTTTGGACGGTGCTGGGCCGTATGGCGGGGGAGAAATTGTCCGGAAGCGGCGTATACAGCGCCGCCAGATCCTGGGCGATCCGGGCCGGGGTGTCTGACGGTTCTGATCCCACAGGTACGCTTTCCCGACAGCAGCTGGTCATGCTTCTCTGGCGTTTCGCTGGGGAGCCGACGTCTGTCCAAGACCTTTCCGGTTTTTCGGATGCGGCACAGGTTTCCTCCTATGCGAAGAAGGCTATGAGCTGGGCGGTGGAAAATCAGATTCTGACGGGGAGCGGCGGCTGCCTGCTCCCACACGGAACAGCTACCCGCGCACAGGTGGCCGCGATCCTGAGCAGGTTCAGCATAGGCTCGTAAAAATGCGTTCAAGTTGGTTGAGACAATAAAAGATTCCTTTTCATGTGTTGGTGTTAAGCTTTCGGAAAATCGTTCGTCAAAATAACGGAAAGGGATTCGCTTGTAAGTTAGTGAATCCCTTTCTGTTGCCCGACAAACTGGAATTGTTATCTTTCTATTGCCTTCTCAATCATCTCAGTTTTTTCAGCCCTTCCCATCAGCCGAGATAGTATTTGCACCATAACGACGGTGATTGTAGCGGGATAACTTCTGTTTCCAGCGGCATTTTCTCCACGATTTACTCTTTGCGTAGAGCACAATCATAAACCTTTCCATCCTTCACAATTGCAAAACCAGCCATCACATCGACCTCGACAGAATCAATAAAGAACTCCATAAAGGTTTTTGCCCGGTACATAGGGTTTGGAATTGAAGCAGATGGAAAACTTTCACCCATTTCCGATAAAATTGTGCGGACGCATTCCGCATCACAGTCAGTGACCATTAAATCAATGTCGTGGAAGTCGGAGGTGATGCCCTTGAAATACAGCAGCATGGATGCACCCAAGGCCCATTCGACACCTGCCTCGTTCAGTCGATGTACGATTCGCAACAGCAACTGGATTTTTTCTTGTGTTTTCTCCATACGGTTCTCCCCGAATTATCAGAGCGGCTGCATCATTTCAAGGATAATGCCATCCGGGTCTCTGAAATAAAAAGCTCGGCTTTCCCCAAATTCATTTGCTCTGAAATCGAAATATTGCGGCTCAGACAAGCACTCCACATGATTTTCGATATCATGAAGATCTGGCGCACTTAGCACTGCTGATAATAATTTTGGAAAGTTTTAGTGTGAGAATACAGATTTTGCCTCGGTGATGAACGCTTTCAATGAAGGGTTGTCTTGTATGGATTTATAGTAGATGCCAAAAGAAGTTGGATTGACCCCCTTGATCGGGATTTTTACAAGTCGATGGTTTTCGGGGATCAAAACCTCCGGAAGAACAGAAATTCCTTATCCGGAGGATACTAATAGGGAGAACTATGCGCGTGAAAGTGTGGAATGACCATGGGAATCCCGTCAAACTGCTCCACAGCGGCATCCATACCGTAGACGGCCCGGATGTTCTCGGACGTCACCGCTTCCCGGCCACCGGAGGCATACACGGTGCCGTCCTTCAAAAACAGGAAACGGTCGCAGAACCGCAGAGCCAGATTCAGGTCGTGGATGACCACCAGCACGGCAATGTTGTGGCTATGAGCACAGTGGCGGATAAGCTCCATGGACTCGTACTGGTTTCGCGGATCCAAGCTGCTTGTCGGCTCATCCAGCAACATCAACTTGGGCTCTTGGGCGATCGCTCTGGCCAGCGTTACCTTCTGCTGCTCACCGCCGGAAAGACGGTTCATGTATCGCAGACGGTAGTCCTCCATCCCTACAGCTTGAAGGGAATGATGAGCTACATCATAGTCTGTGGACGTAGGTCCCCATTTCATATGCGGCTTACGTCCCAGAAGTACAGCGTCAAATACCGTCGTATGAGCAGGCTCGCTCTTCTGAGCTACATAGGAGATCTGCTGCGCCAGTTGATTGCGGGGCATTTTAGAAGTGGAAACTCCGTTAATCAGAACGTTACCTGAAGAGGGACGCTGCAGACGGCTTATACAGGAAATTAAAGTTGATTTCCCGGCACCGTTATTGCCCAGTATTGCTACACATTCCCTCTGCTCAAGAGAAAAACTTACATTTTGAAGAATTGGCCGGGAGCCGTAAGAAAAAGAGATATTTTGGATTTCAATCATTAGAGAGCGTCTCCTTTGAAAATCAGAAGCAGAAACAACGGAGCCCCAAGGAAAGAAGTGATGGCGCCAATGGGCAAAATGGCAGGCGGCAGAACTGCTTTGGCCGCCAGGTCGCCTAAGAGAAGCAAGATGCTGCCTGTTAGTGCAGAGCAGGGCAGGAGAAAGCGGTAGTCATTGCCAACGAAACGCCGGACGATGTGAGGCGCGATGAGACCAACAAAGCTGACAATTCCCACGAAGGCCACCGCTACCGAGGCGATCAAAGTGCATAGCCCCATACTGACATAGCTCAGAAGATCCACATTTACACCCAGACTTTTGGCGGTCTGGATGCCGGTGCTCAGCGCGTTGTAGTTCCAGCGGTTCCAGAGGAAATAAACCAGAGCCGCCAGCGTGACGGCGTACATCAGCCGGATCTCTGACCAGCCAGGGCGGCCCAGGTCGCCGAAGGTCCAGTATACCACGGCGGACAGCTGTACATCATCGGCAAAGTATTGCAGCAGGGTGGTGGCCCCGGAAAAGAGAGAGCTGAGGGCCACGCCCGCCAGGATCATGGAAGAGGGAGACGCGGACCGCAGACGGCACATGGCAAGAATGACCGCTGTGGTAGCCAACCCACCCAAAAAGGCACAGAGTGTCACGGTGCCGGGAGAACTGATGGTAACGGCAGTGCCCGCGTTGGCAACGTTCTGCGCACCGGCGTCCAGAGCGATGATGGCCAATGCCGCGCCGAAGGCGGCGCCCTGGGACACACCCAAGGTGGAGGCCGAGGCCAGAGGATTTCGCAGGACATTCTGCATAACACAGCCCGCCAGCGCCAGAGCGGCACCCACAACCACTGCCACGGCGATACGGGGCAGTCGGACATGGAACACGATGGTCCGGCTCTGGACCGTGCCGCCGCCTGTCAGGGTGTCTGTCAGTTCACCGAGGGACAGACCGGCGGAGCCCGAGGTCAGGGACAGCAGGACTGCCGCCAATACTGCCGCCAGCAGGACAACTGTCACCAGCCGCTTCCGCCGGAGAAACAGGCGGTAGCTGTCAGGTGCCGCCGTATGAAGCTGTTCACTGTGCAGATCCAAGTTCGATCACTCCAAAGGTGAGGCCGTCGGCCTCCATGTCGCTGTAATAGCGGCATCCCAGCAGAAATTCCAAAATATTATCGGTATTCTCTGCAATATCGACATCTGCAAAACGTTCCGGATAAATAATGCTGCCAGCGTAGTAGGCGTCCGCCAAGGCGTAGCCTACGTTGGTAGAATAGTTGTTGAAGGAGACGCAGGCATAGATCTTGCCCTCCTGAACCGCAGTCAGGGAATCAAAGAAACCGGGGTTGGTCTGATACTCGTCCCGAACCAGGCTCATGTTGCCGGGATCCAGAAAGATCAGCTCCGGGTTCCAGGCAACCACCCGTTCCGGGTCGGCATCGAAGTAGCCAGTCTCGCCCATCTCGTCGGCCACGTTGTTGGCGTGGATGGCCATGAAGGGGCCGAAGTTGGAGTAGGTTCCGGTAAATCCGTGGGCGCCGGAGAAGGTCACGGCACCGGCGTAGACGGTGGGCTTGTCTTCGCCGGGAATGTCCGCCGTCCGGGCATCCAGATCGGCCTTGCAGTCGTCGATGTACTGAAGGACTTCTTCACACCGCTCCTGAACGCCCAGCACCTCGGCAGCCACCCGCATAGCAGTATAGAAGCTGTCGTCAATGAAGTTGATGCTTTTGGCACGGATGGACCCGCAGGGGATGCCGGTGGATTGCGCCAGATCCTCCAGTGCCTCCTGGGTATAGCCGGACAGGATCACATCCGGCTGCAGGCGGATCAGTTCCTCCGTGTAGGCGGTGTTGGCAGTTCCTCCGCCCTTGCCGATGGAGGGCAGGGCGTCAAAGGTATCGTGATAAACGTAGGCATAATCCCGGAGGGAGGAATCTGCATATTCCTTGTCACAGTCTTCTACGCTCACCAGCCGGTCAGTGCATTGCAGATAGGTCACCATACGCAGGGCGCCGGAGCCGGTGCAGACGATGGTTTTCACCTCCGCGGGGATGGTGACCTCCCGGCCGAAACTGTCAGTGACAGTGCGGGCAGCAGAAGTCTCCGGCTCGGTTTCTTGGGCGGTGGGAACCTTTTGGCTGCAGGCGGTCAGAGACAGCAGCAGGGCGCAGAATAATAGGGCGGAAATTATTTTTTTCATAAAAGTGATTCTCCTTTATCGGTCGTAGGGATGGAAACAGTGCAGGCAGACCACCTTGCCGTCCTGCAGACGGGCCATGTGCTCTGCTACGCCCTCACCACAGCAGGCACAAGTGAGTGTGGTGAAGATGCGGGCTTTTTCAGGCAGAGGCTCTTTGGGCACAGTCACGCTGAATAGCTCTTCTAATGGTGCAGTATAAATCTGCTGCTTACGTTCCTCACGGCTAAGGGGTGTCTGATTCCGCTTGGCAATTACCCGGAAACCTTCACCAGTGGCACGGTCAAAGAAGGTATAGGCGGTTTTTCCAGTGCAGTGGTAGATAAAATTCCCCTTGCCCAGAGTACAGCCCAGCAGAGCCTGAATTGCATCGCCGGGGCAGGCGTCAGTCTCAGCGATGCAGACCAACTCCTCATCGTGGGCGGACGTCCGGCCCAGACGTAGCCGTACAAACTCGCACAGGCGGACGCCCAAAGCCAGACCAGGACATTCATGGCCATGGAATGCCACCGCCTTTTCCCACATAGCCTTATCCATTCTGCGATACCTCCCCGCGGATGGCGGACAGCACGTCCTCCCAGACCTTCTGGAAGGGCAGCCCGGCAGTTCTGGCGGCAGAGGCCACATCCTCGTATTCCGGCTTTTTCCGGTGGATGCCCTCGCCGTCGGCGCACTTGACGCGGATGGGGCCGTAGGCGGTCTCCACGGTTTTGACAGAGGGCGTCAGAATGTACTTTCCGCAACGGCGGGTGCGGACGCCGTTGGTGGTGGTCTCCCGCAGGATGGCGTGGGCGATGCGCCCTTCGTCCCTGGGCTTGCAGAGCACGGTGAAGCTGACGCCGGCCCGACCCTTTTTCATGGTCAGGGGCGCGCAGGAGATGTCCAGAGCGCCCTGGGCCAGCAGTTGCTCTCCGGCAAAGGCCAGGGCCTCCGCCGTCATGTCGTCGATGTGGCAGCACAGCTCCACGATCTCCGCCTGCTGGGGATCACCGCTCTCGCCCCAGAAGGCCCGGACGCAGTTGGCGGCGGGAAATTCCTTTTTGCCGACGCCGTAGCCAGTCTTCTTCAGGGACATGACCGGCATGGTGCCGAAAGCTTCAGCAAACTGGGTCAGCAGGGCTGCGCCGGTGGGGGTACAAAGCTCGCCCCGGATCTCCCCGGTGTAGCAGGGGACGCCCTCCAGCAGGTGGGCGGTGGCGGGAGCGGGCACCGGCACGATGCCGTGGGCGCAGCGGATTTGGCCGCTGCCCAGATGGACGGGGGATGCTGTGATGCAATCGGGGTGCAGCATATGGATTGCAAGACAAACACCAACGACATCGGCCACGGCGTCCATAGCCCCCACCTCGTGGAAATGGATCTGCTCCACCGGCATCCCATGAGCTTTGGATTTGGCATCAGCAATGCGGGCGTAAATAGACTTGGCAGAGTCTCTTACCTCTGCGGGGATATCCAGAGTCTCCAGCAGGGCGGTGATGTCCGCCGGAGCGGTGTGATGGTGGTGGCCATGGTCGTGATCGTGGTCATGATGGTGCTCATGGATATGGCCCTGATTTTGTCCGCAACCCAAAGCCACATCGTGGCTGTGCTCCTCCTCACCACAGACGGTGACGTCCATGTGGGTGCCGGTGATGCCGCAGGTGACGGCTTGCCGGGGGTGAATTTCCACGCCGGGAAACAGGCGGTTCATGGTCTCCAGAAAATCATGCTTTTCGGATTCAGTCATCAGCTCGTACAGCGCCGCCATCAGCATATCGCCGGCGGTGCCCATGTTGCATTCCAGATATAATGTCTTCATTCTTTCACACTCTCCATCTGATTGATCCGGCTGGCCAGGAAGCCCGCGCCGAAGCCGTTGTCGATATTCACCACGCTGGTTCCGCTGGCGCAGGAGTTCAGCATGGACAGCAGGGCGGAGATGCCGCCTAGGGACGCACCGTAGCCCACACTGGTGGGGACCGCGATGACGGGGCAGTCCACAAGGCCGCCCACCACGCTGGCCAGGGCCCCCTCCATACCGGCCACGGCGATAACCACCCGGGCGCTCATCAGCGGCTCTAGATTGCCCAGCAGCCTGTGCAGCCCCGCCACGCCCACGTCGTAGAGCCGGGTGACCCGGTTGCCCAGGGTCTCGGCGGTGATGGCGGCCTCCTCGGCCACGCCCATGTCACTGGTGCCGCCGGTGGCCACCACGATGGAGCCCTGGCCGGGGACCTCCTGGGGCAGTACCACCGCCAGCTTCGCCAGTGGCTCATACCGAAGGGGAAAGGCCTGTGCCAGATAGTTCGCCGTCTCCTGTTAGATACGGGTCACCAAGATGTTGACGCAGCCCCGCTTTTCCATGGCGGAGAGAATGCCGCTGATCTGTTCCTTGGTCTTAGATTGGCCGTAGATCACCTCCGGTACACCCTGGCGAACAGCTCGGTGGTAATCCACCTTGACATAGCCCAAGTCCTCAAAGGGGGCCAGCTTTAGGCGCAGAAGGGCGTCTTCCGGTGTCAGCGCGCCGGACTGCACGTCCTGCAGTACAGAGAGAATGTCGTGTCTGGATGCCATTGTGTCTTCTCCTTTCTCAGCATGAAGCAGCCCGGGTGGTCAGGTCCAGGGTAACCTGTGCGAACATGGGAGCCAGACGGGTGCGCAGCGTTTCCCGGCATTCCCAAGCGTAGGGAAACTGGTCTTCCGTGAACTGCAACACCGCGGTATCGCCCCGGAGCCGGACGCGGAAATCATGGAAGCCCAGGGAGGCAATCATGTTCTCGCTTTTTTCCACCTTTTGGAGGGCTTCCGCCGTGATAGGGGTCCCGGCGGGGATGCGGGTAGCCAGGCAGGCGTAGGAGGGCTTGTTCCAAACAAACAGGTCGGCTTCTCGACACAGGGTGCGGACATCACCCTTGGTCAGTCCGCACTCTCGCAGGGGAGAGCGAATCTCCAATTCCTGCAAGGCCTTCATGCCGGGGCGGTCACCTGCGTCGTCGGAGGCGTTGGTGCCGTCGATGACGAGAGAGTAGCCGTCCGTTGCAGCCTGATGGAGAATGGCGGAAAATACCCGGCGCTTGCAGTGATAACAGCGGTCCGCAGGATTGGCGGTGACTTCTGGATAGCACAGGATGTCTGCTTCGATGATGGTCAGCGGAATCTGGCACTGGTATGCGATTTTCCGAGCGTCCGCCAGCTCAAAGGCGGGCTGGAAGGCAGAGTGAAGATAGTAGGCGTGCCAATCTTTTCCGTATTTCGCGGCGGCCCAAACCAGCAGGGAGGAATCCGTTCCGCCGGAAAAGGCCAGCGCTCCGGAGGAATTTTGCTCGAAAAAATCTGATAACTGCATATTGCACTCCTAAAAAGACAATAGGAAGGTATTTGCCCCTTTCGAGAGGGCAAATACCTTCCTGGTATTTTTTTCGTTAGTTCTTTTATCTGATAACGGAACGATAAGACTTACACAGCTTCTGCCGATTCATCCGTCTTCTGCCGGATTCTAAGTCTGTAAGGATGTAACTGAACAATGGATCGCACCACTAACACAGTGCTTTCCACCAATTTGGACATCGACTGTGCAGGAACGCCAACAATATAGTTGTCGCAAAGATTCACGGGAACAAAAACGCGCTTTGCGGAACTTTGTCCAATAGCAACTGCCATCGTTGGCGTAATCTCTCCATACATGGAATCCGCAATGGCGATGCCAGATGCGCCGACAATAATATCCGCTTTGCGACAATTCACAACAACAGCATTTTCACCAGTGGCGGCATGTTCTGCACCGGCTTTGAGCATAGCACTCGTTGCCAATGCATTCGTGCCAACCGCAATAATCTCAGACTCCGGGAGAGCAACCTTTAATGTAGACACCAGCTGACGCCCAAGTCCACCTCCCTGTCCATCAATGACAAGTATTTTCATGCAGTTTCACCATGCTTCCTGTTTTGCGCAATATCGTCAAAATTTCTTGATATGTTAAGTATAGCATGGGATAAAGCAAAAACAAAATGCTAATTTTGCATGGCTTTCACAGTTTTTAATTCCGCATAAGAATGTCATTTGTTCCAATTCCTGCTCAATTTTACTGCCTACCTGCATTCTCGGATTCCTGTTTGTTTTCTTATCAAGTACTACAGAAAAAAGACGGGAAAGCAACAATAAGACTTATGCGACTTTTGCGCTAAAAATGATAAGTAAAAACAGGGCCTAACGCAGTTTTCCTAATATGCTAAATTTGGTAGTCTGTGTGTAGCAAGTGATGGGCCTTCTCGGCCAGAGGCTTTTTCAGATACGCCCGGTACAGCTCCTGAATATCCGGGTTCTCGTGGGAGAAGCGGATATCGGACTTGGCGTCCAGCTTCCACAGCTGGCTGCCCCGGGACGATGCCATCTCCACGCCCTCGTGGATGGGCTGGCCGCCGCCGCCGGCGCAGCCACCGGGGCAGGCCATGACTTCCACGAAATCATAGTCCACCTCGCCGTTGTCCACAGCCTCCATCAGCTTGCGGGTGTTGGCAAGGCCGCTGACCACCGCTACCCGCACCTTTCCAGCACAGGGAATGTCAAAGACGGCTTCCTTCCAGGGCTTACTGCCCCGCACCTGCTCAAAGGCGTCTGGGTCAGGGTTCTTGCCTGTCACCAGATAGTAGGCGCTGCGCAGGGCTGCGTCCATGACGCCGCCGGTAGCACCGAAGACCACCGCTGCACCGGTGCCACTGCCCAGGGGGCTGTCGAACTCCACCTCATCCATCTCAGCGGGCACGATGCAGTCGCTGCGGAACAGACGCACCATCTCCCGGGTGGTCAGCACCACGTCCACGTCCCGGTCGCCGCAGGCGTCCTTCATGGTGGGCAGCTCGCTCTCCGCCTTCTTGGCGGAGCAGGGCATGATGGAAACTACGAACAGCTTGTGGGGGTCAATCCCCTTCTTCTCCGCAAAGTAGCTTTTGGCCACCGCACCGAACATCTGCTGGGGAGACTTGGCGGTAGAAAGGTTTTCCTTGTAGCTGGGGTACTGAGTTTTGAGGAACTTCACCCAGCCGGGGCAGCAGGAAGTAAACATGGGCCAGCGGTACTTGCCCCGGTGGGTGAACCGTTCCACGAACTCGCTGCCTTCCTCCATGATGGTCAGGTCGGCGGAGAAATTGGTATCGAATACATAGTCGAAGCCGATACGCTTCAGGGCTGCCACCATGCGGCCAGTGGTCCCCAGCCGCGCGTTCAGGCCGAACTCCTCCGCCCAGGCCACCCGAACCGCCGGAGCCACCTGGATCACCGTAGTGATCTCGGGGTCTGCCAGGGCCCGCAGCACCTGGTTGGTGTCATCCCGGACCGTCAGAGCGCCAGTGGGGCAGTGGGTAACACACTGACCACAGAACACGCAGTCGGTGTTCTTCAGCAGGCGGTTGTAGCTGACGTCCACCGTGGTGCGGGAGCCGGTGCCCGCCACATCCCAGATGTGCATACCCTGAATTTTGTCGCACACCTGGACGCAGCGCATACACTTGATGCACTTGCTGGCCTCCCGGACGATGGGAACGCTCAGATTCACCCGGGAGCGCTCCGGCTGCACGTCATAGGGCTGGTAATGGATGTTCAGGTCATGAGACAGCTGCTGCAGTGTGCAGTTTCCGCTGCGGACGCAGACGGTGCAGTTGGAGTTGTGCTGGCTGAGGATCAGCCGCAGATTGGTCTTTCGGGCCTGCCGTACCCGGGGGGAGTTGGTCTGGATGACCATGCCCTTCAGCACCTCGGTGTTGCAGGCGGGGACTAGCCGGTCAGTGCCTTCAATCTCCACCACGCACATCCGGCAGGCGGCAATCTCGTTGATGTCTTTCAAAAAGCACAAGTGGGGGATGGGGATACCGGCCTTTTCAGCAGCCGCCAGGATGGTGGTGCCCTTGGCTGCGAACAGCTCCCGGCCGTTGATCTTGAAGTTTACCATTTTTCCACACGTCCCCCCTTGAAGATCCCATAGCCAAAGTGGTCGCACCGCAGGCAGCGGGAGGATTCCTGAGTGGCCTCCTCGTCCGTCATGCCGCACTCGATGCATTGGAAGTCGCACTTCCGCTCACTGGCATCCCGCTCAGTGGCGTTGACGCGGCCCCGGGGCCGCAGGTCCGTGCAGCGGGGTGTGGGCACTGTGACGTCCACCTTGATCTCGTGGTTGAAACCCATATACTCGTCGATGTTGGCGGCCGCCGCCTTGCCGGCGGCAATGGCCCGGATGACGGTGGCGGGGCCGGTGACGCAGTCGCCGCCGGCGAACACGCCCTCCATATCGGGGATCTGGGTGCTGGTGTTGGCCGCCACATTTCCGCCCCGCTGGATCTTGATGCCGCTTTCCTCCAGGCCACGGGACTCAATGCCCTGGCCGATAGCGACGATAACGGTATCCACCGGGATGCGCAGCGGCTCCACAGAGGCTGTGTTGGGCCGGGGACGGCCCGCCTTGTCGATCTCGTCGATGATCTGAGGCTGAGTCCACAGGGCTGTCACATGGCCGCTTTCGTCCGCCTCAATCTTCAGAGGCGCCTGCAACGTCAGGACCTCGGCGCCTTCGGCAATGGCGCCCTCCACTTCCTCCTGCTGGGCGGTCATGTCCTCCTGGCGGCGACGGTAGACACAGGTGACCTTGGCGGCGTCCAGCCGGATGGCGCTGCGGGTCACATCCATGGCCACGTTGCCGCCGCCGATGACCGCCACGTTCTGGCCGGTGAAGTCCGGCATCTCGTCGTCGCCGATGCGGCGCAACAGCTCCACGGCGGACATGACGCCCGCACTGTCCTCACCCTTGATGCCGGTCTTCTTGTCGGTGTGGGCGCCGATGGAGATATATACGCAGTCGTGTTCCTTCTTGAGTTGGTCGAAGGTGACATCCTGGCCCACCTTGACCCCGGTATGTACCTCGATGCCCAGGGACAGGATGGAGTCGATCTCGGAGTCCAGCTTCTCCCGGGGGAAACGGTAGCTGGGGATGCCGTAGCGCATCATGCCACCCAGCTTGCTTTGCTTCTCGTAGACGGTGACCTTGTGGCCCATGAGGGCCAGGTAGTAGGCGGCGGAGAGGCCACCGGGGCCGCCGCCCACGATGGCGACGGACTTGCCGGTGGCAGGCGCCTTTTTGGGCTGGGGCACGTCCCCGGCGTGGTCCACGGCGTAGCGCTTGAGTCCGCGGATGTTCAGAGCGTCGTCCACCATGTTCCGGCGGCAGCGGGCCTCGCAGGGATGCTCGCAGATGTAGGCGCAGGCAATGGGGAAGGGGTTGTCCTTGCGGATGAGCCGCACAGCGTCGGCGCAGCGGCCTTCGCTCACCAGGGAAATGTAGCCGGGAATGTCCACGCCAGCGGGACACAGGGCCACACAGGGCACCGGGTTTTTCAGAGTCCCCAGGCAGCGGTGGTGGAGAATGTGCTCCTCATAGTCGTCCCGGAAGCCCTTCAGGCCCATCAGCACCAGATTGGCGGCATCGATGCCGATGGCGCAGTCCGCCGTGTCCACGATGACCTGGGCGGTGTTTTCGATGCGGCGGAGAATGCTGATCTGCGGCTCACCTTCCAATACTTCACGAATCATGTTGGAAAGCTGGGCGAGGCCGATGCGGCAGGGTACACACTTGCCGCAGGTCTGGGCCTGGCACAGATTCAGGAAGTTCAGGGCCATGTCCACCGGGCACAGCCCCGGAGGGCTGGCAGCGATCCGCCGCTCCATATTGCGGTACAACTGCTCCACCATGGCCTGTGCCTGATCGGGCATTTTGACTTCTAGTCTGCTCACAAGCTTTTATTCATCCCTTTCTGTTTCTATTCAGCAGATATATACATCTTCTTTTTATCCATTTTGCTTTCTCACTGAATCAGGAATGTCAGAGCCCCTAGTAATATAGATGCATGTGGTTCATGGGATTACGTTCCTACACAGATTGAATATGTAGTATGGGTAGCCATTTACGAAATTCTCTTTTTTATAGAATTTATAGAAATCGCAGGGAGGCAACCTCCAATACACATACAGTAATCAACTCGAATATAATTGAAAAGAAGAAATGCCTTTTTTTCATCATCTATATTTATTCCTTGCATTTTCATCTCCACAAGTTAGTTCCACCAGAGCCCATGGGCTTCTTAGCCAGCAAAATAAAATTCTTTTACATGTTATAAATAAGTTCAAAGGCATCATGTACAGCCTTAGAAATATTTGCAGGTTTCTTGCAAGAACCAATCTCGTATACCTCGATGCCGGTGCCAATCAGAGCTTCTTTCATGGACGGATTAGAACGCATGCCAATGGACATCACGACCGTATCTGCCTCAAGTGTTTTACTCTCTCCATGGACAGACTGAATCACTGCTCCCGCATCATTGATCTCCAATAGCCGATTTCCAGTATAGACGGGAACATGGTAGTGCTCCATCAGGTCTTCAAGCATAGACTTGCACTGGTTGGGGACAAATTCCAGACTCATGAGATTGGGCATGGCTTCTACAACCGAAACCTTTTTGCCCTGCAATGCAAAGTGCATAGCAGTCTCGCAGCCAATCTCACCGCCACCAATAACAACCACCGTTTCACCAACAGGTTTAAGCCCTTCCAACGCATCGATAGCGGAAACGCTCTTGGAATGATCGATTCCGGGAATGCTACGCGGCATAACAGAAGATGCACCAACAGTCAAGATAACTACATTGGGATGCGCGGAAATAATATCCTCATGGGTAATTTCCTTATTCAGAACAATATTCGCATTCAGTTCCTTAAGTTCGCGCTGATACCACAGATTCAAATCTGTGACCTCATCTTTTAAGGGACGATTGCCTGCCGCCAGCAGTTCGCCGCCGAGGTGGTCAGACTTCTCATACAGCGTGACTGTATGTCCCGCTTGAATCGCCGCACGAGTTGCTTCCATGCCTGCCACGCCTCCACCTATAACCATAATGTCCTTAGGAGTCGTTGCCTTCCGGGGCGGATAGAATGATTCTCTCATTGCTCTGGGATTCACAGCGCATGCGGGAGGAAGACCCTGATCCTCAACGCGGCCAATACAACCAAAGTTACAGCCGATACATGGGCGAATCTTTTCGGGCATGCCCAACTCTGTCTTCTTGGGGAACTCAGGATCAGCCAAAGAAGGGCGGGAAAGGACAAAGGCATCCGCTTGTCCGTCTCTCAGTGCTTTGGCACAAATCCAGGGATCACCCATACGAGAACCAGCCAAAATGGGGATATTGACAGCTTCTTTTGCCTTAGCATACAGTTTCAATCCATGCCCCTTCGGCATATAGGCTGGAGGGCATGCATAATAAAAGGAATCATATGTACCAACATCCACACTCAGCGCTTTAACTCCATAGGACTCCAACATCTTGCAGATTTCGACGCCCTCTTCCAATGTGCGCCCTGCCTCGTTTTCTCCCGTCAGAGAAGCCTTGTTGAACGCCTTAACGTAGCTCTTCAAACCTAGGCGAACGGAAATCGGATAATCATCACCACAGGTTTGATGAATTCCCTCGATGATTTCTTTGACAACACGCATACGGTTTTCCAATGTGCCGCCATATTCATCTGTGCGCCGATTGGTCATGGCCATAACAAACTGATCCAGCAGATAGCCCCAGTGCACAGCATGCAACTCAATGCCGTGAACACCTGACTTTTTATAAAGTTCAGCAGTCTTGACCATCAGTTCAATTTTCCGCTTGACTTCATCTGTTGTAAGTGCAGTAGAAGTCATAGATGGGATGCTGTAAATGGGTAGCGAAGAGGGAGTTTTAAATCCTGGTGCTGTTCTTCCTACACCCATCGATGCCTGGCAGAACAGTTTTGTATCATACGCCCCCAGACGCTCTACCAACCGCTCCGCACCTCTGCGGAAAACAGTCGGATTATGCAGGGGACTCTTCATGCTTTTGGGGTCAAAATAATCGATCTCCGTATCCGTAAAGAGAACGCCAGTAGTAATGAGACCAAAGCCGCCTTTGGCCCGCTCCAAAAAATACTCTTGGACAACATCATTCCAATCTTGCAAGGATCCTTGAATACCGGAAATGCCCATTGGCCCCATGCAGAAGCGATTTTTGATTTGAACCTTGCCAATGTTGAATGGGGTAAACAGTTGGTTCATGTCTTCCTGTGTCACTTCCGGTGTATTAGGATGATGATTTTCGTACATTTTTCCGCCTCCCAGTAAAATGTCTTTTGTAATGAAAGGACACTCAGTTGCGCTACGTTTATTACGTGATTGGTTATTTCAATTATATCTTTCGTAAGAAATGTTGTGAAATACCGGTTTCTGATTGCTTTGAGGGGGTTTTTATTCTCTTTTTGCATAGAGATACGGCATACACCTTATGACGTTGTGGAGTATTAACAAGGGGCTGGTTTTCAAATTACCTCTTGCCAAGCAAAGTTTTTTGTAATAACCTGAAATTAACAGCATAAAACCTGATTAAATTGCCAATCATTGTGTGGGAGGGCTTTTATGGACTATAAAAGCATTGTCTGCTTTTTGCGCGTTTGCGAACTGCACAGCTTTACCAGAGCTGCAGAAGACTTGTATATTTCTCAACCGGCGCTGAGCCGGCGCATCCTCGCATTAGAAGATGAACTGGGCGTAAAACTATTGGATCGCGCAAACGGTGGCTTGCAGCTCACAGAAGGCGGTAAGCTGTTTTATTCGGATGCCAGAAAGCTCATAAATGTAGAAGTAGCTTTAAAGCGGAAAATGGAAAAGCACCGTGATGGCTTTTACGGCGAGGTACGTATTGGATATAGTTCTTATTGTTTTATGGAACCTCTCATGTTTGCTGCGCATATGTTGAGAGAAACCTATCCCAACATTGAGCCAGACTTCCAGTCTATGTCTCCCCGATATGCGATTTACAGCTATTTACATGGGCAAATAGATATCGCTTATCTTTGCAGGGGTGATATTCCTCAAACAAACGATTCTGTTATTGAGGTAATTGCAAAGGCCCAGCCTGTCATTTTGATTCCCAAAGGCCACAAACTATGGGACAGGAAATGTGTAACATGCTCTGATCTGGTGGGAGAACAGTTTGCAATATCAAAAACCAAAAGTCGGGTTTCGGATTCTATACGTGAGAGCTTTCAAGCCAAAGGAGTATCTTTAGAAAACGCCCTACAATGCGAATCTGCAAACGTCAGAATCTTTCAAATCGCAACTGGAAGATATATCGGAATGGACGGAATATATTCATCCAAGTATTTCGATTATTATGCGGATTGCATTCGTGCGATCCCTTGCGCGGATATAGATTTTAACTTTGCTGATTATTGCGCGGTGTATCATCCATCCAACGGAAACGCGGAACGCTTTGTGAACTGTATGGCAGAGAATTCTGAAAAGCAGAAATAAATAATAGGTATTCATGCTCGCTGTCCAATTTGGATGGCGAGTTTTTTTACCTGTAAACGACAGACACCCTATGTCGAAAGCGAATGATAAGGCACGCACTTTGATAATTAACCGGCATTTCACATAAAAGAAGCAGTGTGATAGAGTGAAAATGTAAGTAAATTGGATAAAACCGTATATCCGGCTTCAAAATGCAAGGAGGTAAAAATAATGGAAGTTCGCGAAAAAGTGTCCAATGAGGAACTACAGGCATATCTGAAAACGCTCGTAGAAAAGAGCAAGGTTGCACAAAAACAGTTCGAACGCGATTATACCAAGCAGCGGCCGATCGATGAGGTCGTTAGAGCAATCGGCAAAGCTGTGTGTGACAATGGCAAAACCTTAGGTGAAGAGGCATTTGCCGAAACCGGTATGGGCAATGTGGAAAGCAAGATTGCCAAGCTGACGAATGTGGCCCTGCTCCAGTGGGTCCAGATGCGCGGGAAAAATTCAGTGGAGTACGAGGATTGTCCCGGCGAACCCGGCGTCAAGTATCTGCCCAAGCCCATGGGTGTAATTGGTGCCGTAATGCCCAGCACAAATCCGATTGCTACTATCATCGGCAATGCCATGATGGCTCTGAAGTGCCGAAACTCTATTATCATTTTGCCTCACCCCGCTTCTGTGAAGGTCTCTATGAAGACAGTAGACATTATGAGAGCGGCACTGGAGGAAATCGGTGCCCCAGCTGACCTGGTTCAGTGTATCGACGGTGAATACGCAAGTATTGAAGCGACGATGCAAACTTTGTCCATGTGTGACTGCAATGTCGCAACTGGCGGTGCCGCAATGGTGAAATCCGTTTATTCTGTCGGCAAGCCCGCTTTTGGCGTCGGCCAGGGTAACTGCCAGGAGATCATCGACCGCGGCATGACAGACGAAGAATATGAGCGCCTGGTTAAACTGGCTATTATGAACAGAACCGTCGACAATGGCGTTCCCTGCGGCGGTGAACAGACTGCTCATGTTCCTGAAGAACTTCTGGATAAGTATCTCGGCTTCATGCAGAAGAACGGCTGCTTCCTGGTCGACAATGACGATGATATTGCCAAGCTGCGCGATGCGATTTTCCCCGGCGGAGGCACCAGCATCAACAGAAAGATTGTCGGTAAGCAGCCCCATGAAGTTGGCGTAATGGCGGGCATTGAGGTTCCAGAAGACACAAAAATTCTGCTTGTGAAGAACCAGGCCTGGGGCACTCGGGACGTTCTCTGCCGTGAGATTCTGTTCCCTATCATTCGCTATACCACTTATCAGAAGTTCGAAGACGCTGTCGACAGAGCAATCGAGAATCTGGAAGTCGAGGGAAAAGGTCATAGCAGCTGCATCTGGAGCCACGACCAGGAGCATATCGAGTATACTGCCAAACGAATTCCGGTGGGACGCTTCCACATCAACCAGCCCACTGCTGGCTACAACAATGGTGTCAGCAAGACGATTACCATTGGCTGCGGTACCTGGGGCGGCGGTTTCCCCTCTGAGAATCTGCAGTATTATCACCTGATGAATAAGACCAGAGTGTCCGTGGAACTCAAAAACCCCAAGCCTTGGTGGAATGAGGGATGGGACAGCTTCGAACCGTTCGACATGGGAAACTGACCGGAGTATGACTATGAAACTGTATGAGGGACTGAAGGTAGTCGAATTTACTACCAATATTGCTGGTCCGACTGTGGGACAGTGGCTTGCCGAATACGGCGCGGAGGTCATTCATATCGAAAGGCCTGTCATCGGTGATGACAGCAGAGCATATCCGCCATTGGTCAACGGCATCAGCATCAAGTATTGTACTCTGAACCACGGGAAAAAGTCCGTTATCCTTGATTTAAAAGACCCGGATGGAAACAAAATTGCCTGCGAACTCTGCAAGGATGCCGATATCTTGCTGGAAAGCACCCGTCCCGGCGTCATGGATCGATTGGGACTGGGGTATGAAACTATGCATGAGTTGAATCCCAGACTGATTTACTGCTCTGTCTCGGCATGGGGGCAGACCGGTCCCTATACACACCGGCCTGGTTATGACCTCATTGCGCAGGGTGCATCCAGTATTATGTATTACAACGGTGACGACGAAACTGGTCCTGTAAAGATTTTTACAGAAATCGGCGATCAGTGTGGCGGTTTGGCAGGCTTCGCTGCAGTCAATGCCGCACTGTACTACCGCGAAAGAACCGGCCTAGGGCAGCATGTGGATATCTCGCTGGTCAGAGTCTTGGCATCTATGTCTGTAAAGCTAGACGATCTGCGTATCCTCCACAAAAAGACGGAGAAACAGGGCAATCAGGGTTCCCCACTTCTGTGCCCTTACGGTGTCTTTAAGTGCCCGGATGGCAATTGGATTATTATAGCCGCGTCCAATAACGCTTTGGCATTCCAGTTCTTCCGGGTCATTGGCCGAGAAGATTTAATCTCCGACCCCCGCTTTGAAACCAACGTAAAACGCGTTGAACACCAGAAGATCCTGGCACCCATTATGTACGAGTGGTTCGACAAAATGGGTACGATCGATAACATCGAGAAGGCGCTTTTGGAGGGCGGAGTTCCTTGTTCGCGGGTATACAGTTATGAAGATGTGGACAAGGATCCGCATTATCATGAGGCTGGTTGGTTTACCGATATTCCTATGCCTGAAGAAATGACCAATCTAAAGGCCCGTAGGATCGTAAGCAGTCCCTTTGGCTTCTCTGAGATGTCTCCTGAGTATATTCCTACCAAGGGTTTTGGCGCATGGAACCATGAGATCATCGGGAAATTGGGATATACCCCTGAGCAGATCGATGAGCTTCAGGAGAAGTGGAAGCAGGCAATGGCGAAAAATTGATTAGCAGGCTGTATATGAGTGACAAGAAGAATCATTTTATTACATCGCTCACTTATCCTCTAAAAGCGTCTTCCCCCAGGAAGATAGCAGTGATTGGCGGTGGTATTGCTGGCATGGAGGCGGCTTCTACTGCTGCGGAAGGCGGCCATGCGGTTGAATTGTTTGAAAGGCGAGGCTCTCTTGGGGGTGAGATGATCCCATCCGGCGCATGTGATCCGACTAGTGCAATTCGCAAACTTCAGGAATGGATGCTGTGCAGACTCGAAAAACAGGGTATTTCCGTCCATCTCAATCGAAATATTTCTGTCGAGGAGATCCGATCTTCGGGATTTGATACTGTCATTCTTGCAACCGGAGCGGGCAGTGCGGTGTCTGATCCTATCAAAGGTGTTGAAAAGACAATTCCCGCAGCAAGTGCCATCAAAGACATTTCAAACATCGGCAAAAAAGTGATTGTTGTTGGTGGCAGCATCATGGGGCTTGAAACTGCCGTGTGCCTGACGCAGGCCGGTCGGAAAGTCACGGTCCTGGAAGCGCTCCCTAAGATCCTAGACTACAATTTTATCTCCCAGGATTACAAAACCGCGATAAGTGATTTCATAGAGTATCTGAACATTGAGATCATCACCAACAGCAGGGTAATCGAAATTACAGATGAAGGTGTGATTCTTGCACCCTGCGACGATTCCGGGGAAAAAGATTTTATTCCCGCTGATAGTGTTGTGATGTCTTTTGATTCGAAGCAAAGCAAGCCTCATGTTCCGGATGACTACGGCAAGGATATTGCGGTGTACGAAGTCAATTCCATTCGGAATTCTGATGATTTCTATAACCCGGTGTGTCAGGCGTTTGAGGTTGCATATCATTTGGTTCAGGAGTAATTGGCGTCAAGTGCGTATATCAGGTGAAGAACATGAAAGATTTGAGAGATGAACTATTTCAAAAAATCGAACACAAAAAAATAACAGCATGTCTGTACACAGACATGGACGGTGTTGTCTCTGGCATCTCCAGCGCTCTGAACGAAGCAGAACGTATAGGCATCATTGTGGATTTTTCTGTCTCTGAGGGAACCGATGTGCTGGCCGGAGATCTGCTCATGCAGATCTCTGGCACGCCAAAGCAAATTGCAATTGCAGAGGATATGATCATCGGTCACATTTCTAAGTTTTCCGGTGTCGCAACAGCAGCAAAGGCTTTTGTTCAAAAGGCTGGTCATCATATGCGGATCGTTTGCGGTTCCTGGAAAAAAATGCCCTCCAATATAAAAAAAGAACTGCGCACCGCCATAGAAACCGGTGGAGCGCATGTGCGTATATCAGATGAGCCAATGGTCTATCTTGATAAGAATTATGTGGCTATGTTTGGCGGAATTCAAGCAAGTCTCACTGCTGCCGCCCAGTTCCACGACCGCAAAGAGTGCATTCAGGTCAGAGGGCGGTTTGAAAATGGAGATATTGTTCGTGAAGCATGGACGGCAATTACGGCTGGTGCGGATATCGTCTATGTTGACACCGGAAGAATTGATGATTTAAGGCGCATTACCCAGAGCCTCAAGCCCGTCCTTCAGGAGATGGAAGCAACCTCCGATTACCGGAAAGTCGAATTCGCTTTTGGCGGAGGCGTTCGCTACGATGATCTGGACGCGCTGAAAGAGGCCGGTGCGGATATTGTTGGCGTCGGACGAAGCATCGTAGATGCTCCTCTGATGGATCTGCATCTGGAAGTAACGAAGGTAGAAGATTCTTTGTACGCCCATAGCGACTACGATTTGCTGGATAAAAGCGAATTAAAAATCGAAGGTATTTTCTTGAACCAGACAAACCTGACGGAACTGGCAGCTGTTGTTGCAGAAGAAATCGGAATCAATGTCGAAGATGTGTTGGTCATTGATGTTCGCGATGGCACAGTTGCGTTGGATATTCTGCAAAAGCGTCTGGATCCATCCAAGTTTATTGCCAAAGAAGAAAGAATATTTCGGCGCCTGCGCGATTTGAAGGGAATTACGCTTTCTGAAGATGCCCACATCAGTTCCAACGGCATGTTGGGTTGGATTGTCGGCAATGATGCGGATATTGAAGAAGGCCTCCAGGCGATGGAAATGTCACAGAGCCTGGTGGCTCAAATCAAAGAAAGCATTTCCAACCGTGTGATCGTGTTCCCAACCGGAACCGAAGTGGAACGAGGAGAAATTGAAGACACCAACACCCCCCTAATCATAGGGAAATTTACCGCGGCAGGCTTTTCGGTTGACAATGGTGAAATTCTGAAAGACGATGTAGAGTTGTTTTCCCGGAAGCTGTGGCGTGCCGCAGAAAAGGGATATAGCGTTTCAATCACCACTGGCGGTGTCGGTGCTGAAAACAAGGACCACAGTGTAGAAGCGGTTCTGCGGCTGGATCCACAGGCTTGCACACCTTACATAGCAAAGTTTCAGATTGGACATGGCCGACACAGCAAAGACGGAATTCGCATAGCGGTCGGACAGTTAGGGTTAACAACATTCATTGCCCTACCTGGCCCCAATGACGAGGTTTCTGTTTGTATTGACACGGTTGTACGGGGAATTTCCGAAGGTTGGAGCAAAGAGATTCTTGCAGGTGAACTGGCAAGAATTCTGAGAACCCGACTGAAGGAAAAAATTGGGGTTATGATGCATTATCATTATAATGCGTAATTTATATTGTATTGCAAATGTTCCAAAGAAAAAAGGAGGAATTAAATTGACCCATATCTACAGAGTAGCAAAAGTGGACAAGTCCAAGTGTGTCGGCTGCAAACGATGTGAGCGGCGTTGTCCCACAGGTGCCATCAAGGTAAAGCCTGCGGGTGACTGTAAGTATGTTGCTCCCTGCCAAAACACCTGCCCTGCTGGCATCAATATTCCTGGCTACATAGCCCTTGCCGGGAAGGGTGACTACGAAGGTGCATATCGGCTCATCCGCAGAGACAATCCTTTCCCTTCTGTTTGCGGCAGAGTTTGTACGCATCCTTGCGAGTCTGCCTGTAACCGCGGCGGTTACGATGATTCGGTGGCGATCCGCGATGTGAAGCGCTTTGTTGCGGATAAAGCATATGACGGCGAGTTTGTAAAGGAGCCTGTATGGCCCAAGAACGGCAAGCGTGTCGCTATCATCGGTGCCGGCCCCAGCGGACTGAGCTGCGGTTATTATCTGGCACTTACCGGCTATGAGGTTGATGTGTTTGAGTCTGAGAACACTGCAGGTGGTGTGTTACTGTTTGGTATTCCGGAATATCGACTGCCTAAGGAAGTTCTGGCTCGGGATATCACGGCCATCGAGGAGGCCGGTGTGAAGATTCATCTGAATACAAAGGTTGGCGAGGATGTCAATTTTGATGATCTGACCCGTGATTATGACGCTGTCTACATTGCTACCGGCACCCAGTTCTGCAAAACCGCAGGTGTCATCGGCGAGGATAAGGTTGGTGTTTACCACGGCCTGGACTTCCTGAAAGAGATCAGCCGCGGGAATGTCCCCAAAATCGGAAAAAACGTGGTGGTCGTTGGTGGCGGCAACACCGCAATCGATGTTTCTCGCACTGCTGTTCGTATGGGCGCCGAAAATGTGACAATTGTTTACAGACGCCGTGAGGGTGATATGCCCGCAGAGCGACGCGAGGTCATTGAAGCTTTGGAAGAAGGCGTCCAGCTGCAGACGCTGGTGTCTCCTGTCGAAATCGTTGGAGACGGCAAGGTCGAGAAGATCAAGTGTTCCCGTATGAAGATCGGTGAGACCGATGAACGCGGCCGACTCAGTGCCCACGCAATCGAGGGATCCGAATTTGAACTGGAAGCAGACACTGTTATCATGGCAGTCAGTCAGTACGCCGATTTTCCCTTCATCGATAAGGACGAAGTTGAGCTCACAGAGTTTGGCAAGCTGGTTCTGGATGAGGAGCGCATGACCACCCTGCCCGGCGTATTTGCCGGCGGCGATGTGAGCCGTGGTTCTACCACTGCTATTGAAGCCATTGCAGACGGTAAGCAGGCTGCAATTAACATCAACAACTATCTTAAGGGGCCTACCAGCATCAATCAGGGTGCGGAGATTGAATTGCCTCCCAGAGAGGAATTTGGCTGGAGCAATGCGCTAGTCAGCAGAATGCACAATCTGCCCCGGGAAGAGCGAATTAAGAACAACGAAGAGGTTGCTTTAGGCCTCACGGAGGAGCAGGTCAAGACAGAGAGCCAGCGTTGTTACCGCTGTGTGGGTAAAGCAACCGTAGACGAAAGCATCTGCTATGACTGCGGTATGTGCTGGGAGTATTGCGATCAGGGGGCCATTACCATGGAGCCTCTGCATGAGGGCAGAACGTTGCAGTATCCCCTGCCCGATACCATGGAGCGCGCTGAAGAAATTCTCGCTATCTGCCGGAAGGCACACTTGTTGCCCATGCAGATTATCTGCAAGTGCGGCCCTACCAACACGGAGGAAATCGTCAATGCTATTCTGGATGGCGCACGCGACATGACAGATCTGACTCTCAAGAGCGGTACCAGAGCTGGTTGTACGATGTATTGCGTTGGCCAGATCAGCCGACTTTTTGAGGCCTGTGGACGTCCTCTGGAATCCCGCGAAGATGATAACTACCATCCTATTACCCAAACTCTGTGGGACTTCTCCGATGAAGCGCTAGACTTTGACCCGATCTTCAAAATGAGAGAAATGCAGACCACTCTGTACAGCGACGAAGTGTTTAATGCGGCTGCAGATGCCTACAGAAAAGTGGTAAAGGAAAGGAGCGAGAAGAAAAATGGCTAATGCAAAAATGTACCCTGCCAGAGTAACGCCCAAGTGTATGCCTTCCGTGTATGGCAACACCCCTGCTATGCGTGGATATGAACTGCCGGGCATGGTCTCTGTCAATGTGCGCGACTTATTTCCCAACATGCCTGATGCCATTTACGAAGGTGATGACAGCAATCCCAAGTTGGTTGAATTGGCTACTCGTAAGGCTCTTGATAATGTCGACATGTCCAAGATCCATCATGATGACACCGTCAACCTGATCGGCTGCGAGCACGGTTTCTACATCTTTGGCGGCAGACCCTACATCCAGATGCTGAAGACCATCAAGAAAGTCGTGGAAGAGCGGACTGGCAACTACAATGTTCGCCTCAGATGCGTGATGTACCGCACCCCTATGGAAGGTAAAGAAGTTGTCGAATACTACAACCTGATGGAGGAATTTGAGGGCAATGTCGAGTATGTAGCTGCATATGACAAGGCAGTCCCCATCAAGACCAGAGTTGGTACGGTTTATGGCCTGGAGAAGTGCTACGATGCCGACAAGATGATTTTTGCGGCCTACGATGACCCGCGTGAGGTCTACTGCAGCATGTATTACCGCCGCGTATTCAAGGCATTTACCATGGATATGGCACGCTTTGAGACCCGTAACTTGTATCATCATGCTTTCGGTACAGCTATTGGTCATGGTCCTATTTCCAATATTGTCCCCACCGCTATCTACGACTCTGACTACGTTCAGAGCAAGTGGGTGTTTGGCACTATTTTGCGGACGACTCCCGCTGGTGTTTCCGGCATTGATGCAGATAATGACCTGTATGCCATCGATGATCGCATGATGGTCGAAAATCTGAAATGGTATCCTTACATGCATCAGCTGTTGATCTCCCTCAAGGATTACTCTATTGTTTGTGATGGCTCCCGGTGGCCCTACTACACCGCTGCTGCCGGTATCATCGCCGGGGTCAATACTGCAGGCTGGCAGGATCACTACGATATTGACAAGCGATTCAGCGCGCTAGATCTCAGAGCTCTGCCTACCAATGAAGGCTTGAAGGCCATTGTATATAACCAGACCTGGGTTGGTATCAATGTTACCTGGCCGATGACCCTTCCTACCATTTTTGTAGGCAAGGATCAGTTGGACATGTGGATTGAGGACCCCAACAACAGAGGCATCGAAAACTGGAAGTATACCATGCTGGAAGACACTTTGCCTGACGCAATCAAGAAGGCAGCAGAGATTGCTGGATCCGATAAGGTCATCCTCTACGATGGTAGCTTCGGCTTCCTGAATTGCTCTCGTTCTGCAGCAGAGGAACTCTTCGAAAACGCCCCCAAGATCCGCAAGTGGGTGGATGAAGAGCTGTATCCCAAGTACATGAAACAGCGTGGTCTCGAGATTCCTAATTATATGAAGTAATCCTTGCAAGTTTCAAGCAACCAGCAGGCATTCTACTATGTAGAGTGTCTATTAGGAAAAGTAAATGAACCACAGCGAATTCACACTCATAAACAAAGGAGATGGGTTATGACTTGTTTTGAAAGCGCGCCCGCTAATAAGAAGCGCTTGACCCTGATTGCTGTCTTCGTAATGCTGTTTGCGTCCGTGATCCAGTCTGGTACTGACTCTGTGATTCTGGCACTGGCTGCCGCAGAGATCGGTGGCACCGAATACTATGCTTTGGCAAAATCCTTTTCATCCGTGTCTGCGGCTGTCCTGATGCCTATGTTTGCCTATTTGGGCGCAAAGGATCCTTCTCGCAAGAGAAGCCTGTTTATTTGGTCTGCTTTAGCCGGTGCGGTTTGCATCTTCCTTCGTGCAATTGCGACGCATATGGCAATTATTGTGGCAGCTGGCATTCTTCACGGTGTGTTTTCTTCCGGCCTCTATGTCATTGGTTATTCTATCATCCGAGATATTTATGACCAGAAGACTGCAGCAAAGTATCTGGGCTTTGTCGTTACCCTGAATAGCCTGGGCACTTTGATCGGTCCCATTGTTTCCGGCGCTATGATTGATATGCTGGGTTGGAGAATTGTTTGCCATATTATCTGGATCATTGCTCTGATCAGCGCATTGCTTGGCATGGCCGGCGTGAAAGTCTCCAAGGAAAATGCTGCGGAATTGGCTGTCGAAACGGGTTCCTTTGACCTTAGCGGTACGATTTCTCTGAGTGTTTTCCTGGGTGCGATCAGCATCTTCCTGGCACTGGGGTCCTCTCTGATTCCCTTTGGCAGCACCACCAGCAATATCCTTTTGGTTGTAAGCCTGGTTGGTCTGGTTGGGCTGATTCTCACCATTCGTAAGAAGGGTAACAATTGCATCATCCCTGTGCCGGTGTTGAAGGATCGGAATACCCTGATTCTGACGATCAATAGTTTCTTGATGAATTTCTCTCTGATTGCCATTTTCTTCTTTATTCCTTCTTACATCCTTTATGTGCTGAATGGTTCCGCTACGCAGTCCGGCCTGACCACTACACTGCTCTCTATTCCCGGCCTGTTCATGGGGCCCATTTACTCCAGAATGATTGCCAATAAGGGCAGTGCAAGGGGTGTTCTGACAATTGGCATGATTCTTCGCGTTGTGGTTCATGCCGCATTCATCTTCATCCTCAGTCCCAGTACCGACCTGATGGTGATCTATGTGCTGATGATTATCGCCGGGTTCTACCAGAGCGCCCATGTTTGTACGATGTCCACTGCGCCGCAGATCCAGCTTGCAGCGGACAAGCGCACTTATGGCAATGCGATGATCCAAGTAACCATGGCACTGGGTTCCTCCATCGGCTCTGCAGTTTACTCCATGGTGATTGCTGCCAAGGGTATTGTGGATGGTTTGAAGGTTGCTTTTGTGATCGCCATGATCGCTGCAATCATCGTACTGATCATTTCTCAGTTCCTGGTCAATAACGGAGAAAACTGATTAAAGGTACTTAAGCTGGTGGCATATCATACCGGTTGAGGGACAAGTGCATACTTAGTTCACATCTGTTTGATGGCACGGTATGCCGCGTAGACACAAAGACTTTGTTTCATATGGGCGGTTTTGCGCTTTACATCCGTATGATCTCTTTTGGACGCCCGATCGCTAAGCAGATTTTCAACATGTTCCATACCCCTTATGGTGTTGAGTACAGCATTGACATGACTGTTTTCGTACACTACAATTTTACAGGAAATCTCGAATGGAGGCAGTTAAACGCAGAGTGTCTTGACATCTAGCAGGCTATGATGAAGTTGCTACTTAGGCCGTGAAGTCTTACGACAATCTACGCAAACTGTGCGGTATGGAGAACCTCAAGGAATTAGACGCAAATGAGTCCTACGCTGATGAAATCATTGAAAATCTGAAAGTTGACAAAACCTGGCCTATCAGCCCTGCCCGCCGAAGCTAGATGTTTTGCAGAAGGTTCTTCATGAAATCTGCTCATTGTAAGATGAATGCTGACAGGAAAAAACAGAACACTGAAAATTCTGTTCTCTATTCCTAGAAACCTTTTTAAACAAGGTGGAGTTTATGGAAAACAAACAGCAAGAATACACTTATAAATCCTCAAATGTAATGCCGTCTTTGGGCGAACGAATCAGTTATGGTGTTGCAGATTTTGGATATGCTTCCGCTTATATGTGGGTCAGCTCTTTCATGACCATCTTTTTTACCGATTATGTCGGTGTCCCGGCTGCGTCTGTTTCGGCGTTGCTGTTGGTAGTGCGCATTTTTGATGCAATCAATGATCCAATCATTGGTTCCATTGCGGACCGTACTAAGTCGAAATACGGACGTTATAGACCGTGGATTGCCGTCGGCGGAACAGTCATGTGTCTTATGATTGCATTGATGTTTGCCGTGCAGCCGACTTGGCCTATGGGTGTTAAAATTGCCTGGATGTGGATTGTTTACATTATGGTCACTGTAGCAGCTACATGCTATGCTATGCCTTTTAATGCCCTTGGTGGTGTCATCACATCAAATGACGCAGGGCGCGTTAAACTGTCAAATACCCGAATGGTGTGTTCTAGCCTAGGTTCAAACTTTACCAACCTGATTGCTGCAACGCTAATTCTTCTGTTATCTGGTACAAACCGGACCAGCAATACCGCTCAGGGTTATTTTGGAGCTGCGGTATGCAGTGTTGTGATCAGTCTTCCGTTTATCCTCTGGAGTGCGGTCAAGTCCAAGGAACGCGTGCAACCGCCACCTCAGCAAATGGAAAAGAAAAGCAAAATTTCTCTAGGACTTCAGATGAAGTGCTTGTTGGGGAATAAATATGCACTGGGGTGTATGTTCGGTCAGTTTGTAGCCGGTTTTTATACCTACGGCCGATACACAATTATGGCTTACTACTTCACCTATTATGAAGGTGATTTTAACCTGTATTCCATAACCGGCATCATCGGCTTGTTTACCGGCATTGCTGGTTCTGGACTACTCGGCCCTTGGCTGTACAAAGTCATTCAGCATAAGGGCAGAGCTGTGGGTACCGCATTTGGCCTCTCCGGTATTCTCTCCATCCCTATGTTCTGGCTTTCTGCAAAAGGTGTCCTGTTCTGGGTCTTCTACGCTGTTTCCACAGCACTTGGTACTGCGGCATTTGGCCTGCGATATGGCTGTGACGGCGATAACGCTGACTATGCCGAGTATAAGTACGGTATCCGTGTGGATGGGTTTCTTTCCGCCTTTATCTCTATGATGCTGAAGGCTGGCGGTGCCGTAGGTCCTGCTGTGTTGCTGGTTTGGCTGGATTCCCTGGGCTATGTAGCTAATCAGGCTCAGAATGCCAGTGTACTCAATGCGCTGAATATGGGTATTTCTTTCATCCCTGCAGTCTTGCTTCTCCTTGTTGCATTAAACTTTCTGATTTTTTATGATATGGA
>ENA-UEPJ01000933-UEPJ01000933.1-human-gut-metagenome-genome-assembly--contig:-NODE-933-length-37737-cov-12.260223_pt1 | contig 37737 bp, 30 predicted proteins | sample MGYA00242890_ERZ507896 | MGnify/ENA primary metagenome ERZ507896 (study PRJEB26167, sample SAMN06115508) | human gut metagenome | host: Homo sapiens | place: China:Qinghai | collected 2015-08-20...
AATGGCATAGGAAGTGATGATGCGCCATCATCTTCATATGCCATCTTATTTTTTAGGGACATTTACTGAATATCCCTTATTAATATCGATTACTTTATTGTAATTTACACAAATGATAAAAAAGGATATGCAAAATACTGTGACCCCATTTGATCTTCTCGCCCTCCTATTCTACTAAAGATAAAAAATAAATTAAAGATTCTAGTATGAAAATGAATAAAATATTTCAGAAAGCCATTTGCCTATTTTCCTGAATACGGACATTCAACTGTTGTTGGTATTCCAAAAGATACTCTATATAATTAGAATATTTCTCAGGAGATTCCAAAAATATATTTAAAGATTTTTTTACCCAGTCCAATGCAGAATCATATCGATCGTTAAGTTCTTCATATAATGCCATATTAGCGGCGGCTTTAGCCTTCCGACCCATTTTCTCCGCATTTTCGTAAACATACTCCCATAAATAAGAAGCTTCTTCATAATTTCCTCTATTCCAGTAAGAATTTGCTTCTTTCATCAAAGGGTACGGAGTAACAAAATAAAAACGATCTGCATTATCAATATACGGATAAAACTTTTTACTGACCTGATACCCGGAATGATTTGTTGCATCGATCAAACAATTTTGAAATGATGGAAACCTGTCTAAAGTTCGATTTTCTGTTTCTCCATACGATTGCCACGATATAGTATCTTTACAGGAAAAAACGCTCGGTAAATATTTTTCTCCCATATAAAGTTTGAGATCAGCATAAACAGCAATATCCAAATCTCCAAAAAATAGAGCCTCGTCTACCTGAGTCAAGTGAATAGACGGAATAACAGATAATCTATCTAAAGACAAAATGGCATCTGCATTTAAACTATCCTTGATAAGTCGTACTTTGTCTTCTGGCAAAATATATTCTGTCATAGGATCATTCTGCATCGAAACTACAGATAGAGTCTTACCAGAAGCTTGCTTTAAAGAAGATGATACGCTTTTTACAAAATGCGGAATAAGATTTCCTCTTTTTATCTGCAACCGTTGACGCTCATTATAAGCGTCAATAATTTCACCTTCATCTTCTACCGGTGTACGTTCGGGGGTATTGATTACTATGGCTAATGTCCGAAGAGAATCTGACAATATCGTTTCCGATGGACGTAATATTTCGAGTGGGACATAAACAGCTGTCGCACATGAAGTAAACAATAAAATAAAAAGTAAACTTATAGTATTTAACCAATAATGCATAAATATCAAGGTTTATGAATAGCTATTCTACAAACATACAAATTTATTTCATGTGAGGAATATTCATTTCTTATAAAAAAACTAAGAGTCTTTTCGAGCCTGATAAATTTTATAAAAATATCTCATCGGATTATCCTATTTTATTGTATTGTGAATAAAGTATTTAATACATCTTTGCTTACCGAAAGAAAAGCTAAAGAAAAAATACGATTAATAAAAAATCGGAAACACCTGTAAGTAGATTTACTTACAGGTGTTTCCGAAACAAATATAACCACAATTATTAGTAATTCCATTGACAAGCGATCATACGCAGATTGTTATCCCCTATCGTACGCAAATCTATGAGTTGGTTAAATCGGCAATTAATATATACCAAATTCGGGCAAAATGAAACATCCAGCATGGTCAACTGATTTTGATTACATAATACCCGTTGTAACAGATAGCGATTGCTTAAATCAAGTGTTGTCAAATCATTATAAGAACAATCGACAAAAGTAAGTTTGTCCGTTCCGTTAAGATTTAACCGGGTAAGGTTATTATATGAACAAACCAAATCAGTAAGAGCATCACAATTCAGAACATCAAGTGTTACCATATTGTTATCACTACAAAATAGAGTAAAAAGATTCGGTTGTTTTGACATAATCATTGTACGGATATTATTATCATCCATATTCAAGTTTTGCAAATTAACTGTCCCGAACAGATTTAAATTCGTCAAGCGATTATATCCGCAATAGAGATTTTTCAAATTAGCACAACTATCAACATTAAGAGATTCTAAGTGACACCCTTGAACATTAAGGGATTCTAAAGCAGATGAACCCTGAATATTGAATTCAACAAAAAGATTATTAGAACAATTTAAATTTTTCAATTGCGGAGATGTAGAAAGGTCGATTTCTGTGAGACGATTTTTATAACAATCAAGCTTGACCAACGCAATACAACCGGTTAAATCAAGTTCTGACAATTTATTACGGCTGACATTCATATCTGTAAGAGCTGAACAGTTCGTAGCATCGACTACCGTAATCTTATTTCGAGAAAGGTTCACTTTCTGCATAGCTGAAAAACCATTCAAATTTATGTCTCCCGCTAAATCTTTATCTTGCCAATCTATAGAAACCACTCTACCGTTATTCCAAGTAACACCTTTCCATGCTGCCGGAGTATTAATACTTACGATTTCCAACCGATCGGCATTGGAATCTCCTTTAGCAGATTTCTGCTGCAAAAAACTTTGCAGTTGTTTCACTTCATTTTTGTTATACTTCTGAGCAAATAGCACTGTGCTTCCCAGGACTAGTGCCACAATTAATAAAACTCGCTTCATAACTTCTTTTATTTTATTAGACTTATTGTCGGTTAATATCCTCTTCCCGATATTAACTTTACACTCATTAAAACAATATAGTCGAAAAAAAGTTTTGAAGAACGAATTTTACAAAAAAATGAATAGAGGAAAGACTACTTTTCATTCAGTCTTATTCCATTCTCAAGAATCAGAATCAATCTTTGCTTGTATAATGCACCTATCGCTTTTTTGAAATTTTTCTTGCTACAAGAAAAGTGCTCGGCAATCTGCTCGGCAGAAGATTTATCGGAAAGAGGTATGTAACCTTCATTTTCGTGTAAAGATCGAAGAATTTCAGAAGATAACGTATCTATCTTTTCATATCCTACCGGTTGCAAAACGACATCGATTTTTTCATCTTCACGGATATGTTTTATATATCCTTTTATATGATCTCCCTTTTCTATATTGCAAAATATCTCATTGTAATAAACCATACCCCAATGCGCATTATTGATAATAACCTTATATCCTATTTCGGTTTCCTGTACTACCAATAAATCAACTTCCTGATTTATTTTATAATCGATCGGAAGATTATTCAAAAATTTATTCAGTTTAGCTGAAGCAACGATACGCCCACTTTCGTGGTCAAGATAAGCATAAACAATATAATAATATCCCTGTTTCATATCGACTCGTTGTTCACGGAAAGGAACTAACAAATCTTTCGTCAATCCCCAATCTAAAAATGCACCGACCCTATTCGTCGATTTCACTTTTAAATATGCAAATTCACCAACTTGAATATAAGGTTTTTCGGTAGTAGCAATAATTCGATCTTCTGAATCAAAATAGATAAAAACATCTATTATATCTCCTATACGACAATTTTCAGGAATATATCGAGCAGGAAGTAATATCTCGCCTTTATCTTCTCCATCTAAATACACCCCGAAATCTACTGTTTTTATAACCTTTAAGGCATTATACCTTCCTACTTTTACCATAATTTGTTTCTTTTGGAACAAAAGTAAATAAACTTCAGATATTATAAAAGCTCCTTCATAGGAATATGGAGAATATATTTTTATGAAGTTTTTCAGAATCATCAAATTTTTCTAAAATCACGCCGTACAATATGATCTTTCAGCATTTATTTTTACTTTTGTATATAAACCTTAAATATTAGTAAGATGAAGAATGTACAATACTTATTCATCATAGTTTTATACTATGTTGCAATGACAGGTAAAGCTCAAAATAATAGATTTACACCTCCTATTATGGGATGGAGTTCTTGGAATACTTATCGTATAAACATCAATGAACAACTTATAAAAAAACAAACTGATGCAATTATTGATAGAGGTCTGAAAACCGTTGGATATCGATATATAAATATCGATGACGGTTTTTTCGGATGGCGTGATGAATCGGGAATACTTCATACTCATCCCAAGCGTTTTCCCAACGGATTGGAAAACATCGTTAAATATATACATGACAAAGGTCTAAAAGCTGGCATTTATTCTGATGCAGGAAGTAATACTTGCGGTTCGATTTGGGACAACGATCCAAATGGAATAGGAGTCGGGCTATATGGGCACGAGAAACAAGATGCAGACCTCTTTTTTAACAAATGGGGGTTTGATTTTATCAAAATAGACTATTGTGGTGCCGGACAGGAATTAGCATTAGATGAACAAAAGAGATATACCGAAATTTATCGGGCATTTAAAGATGTTTGCAATCATAAAGTATCATTGAACATCTGCCGTTGGGCTTTTCCCGGAACGTGGGCTGAAGATATCGCAACTTCATGGAGGATAAGTGCCGATATTACTCCAAAGTGGGCATCTATCAAACGTATAATAAATAAAAACCTTTATTTATCTGCCTATGCCCGAAATGGACATTATAATGATATGGACATACTGGAAATAGGCAGAGGTCTGAAACCGGAGGAAGAAGAAGTCCATTTCGGTATGTGGTGTATCATGAGTTCACCCTTACTTATCGGCTGCGATTTAACTACCATTCCGGATAAATCTTTAGAATTACTGAAAAACAAAGAACTAATAGCTATCAATCAAGATTCTTTAGGTCTTCAAGCTTATGTAGTTCAACACGAAAAAAATGGATATGTATTAGTCAAAGATATTGAACAGAAACGAGGTAAAGCCAGAGCTATGGCTTTATATAATCCATCAGACTCGATTTGTTCGTTTTCTGTACCCACTGCATGTTTGGAGTTAGGTGGAACAATAAAAGTCCGAGATTTAATAAAACATAAGACTATTGATACAAATAAAGAATATTTAGAATATGAGTTACCTCCTCATAGTGCAAAATTTTTTCGTTTAGAGGCGGAAAAGCGCCTGGAGTCATCGCTTTACGAAGCTGAATGGGCTTATCTTCCATGTTATGATGATCTGGGTACTCGTTCTAAAAGTGTCCGCTATGCTCCATGCGAAAAGGCATCCGGAAAAATGATCGTCAGCTTTATTGGCGGGAGCTCTGAAAATTATGCTGAATGGGATAATGTTTACAGTAAAAAAGGGGGTGCATATGAAATGAAGATTTTTTATTTGCCTGAAAAGAACCGCAAATTAGAAGTCAATATAAACGGAAAGTCTTATTTCTTTAAAAATTTAGAAACCGATGGCTCAAAGGGAATTATGACTATTACACTTTCTGTACAATTAAATCGTGGAGAAAATACAATTCGCATAGGCAGTCCCTATTGCTGGGCTCCAGATATAGATTGTTTTACATTAAAAAAAAAACGATAATTCACCGCTCCAGATTATAGCAAATGAAAGAATAACTTACCTTTGTAATCACAAAAATTCTCAATATGATATTTTATTTTTCGGGAACGGGAAATTCTGAATGGGTTGCAAAAGAAGTAGCAAAAGCACAAAATGAAACAATATGTTTTATTCCCGAAGTTATGCAAAAAAAAGAATTTTATTATCGAGTCTCGGAAAAAGAAAAAATAGGGTTCGTATTTCCCATATATTCTTGGGGCCCGCCTAAACTCATTCTCGATTTCATTAAGCTCATACAATTAGAAATAAAGTATAATAACTATGTTTTTTTTGTTTGTACTTGTGGTGATGATATCGGGCTAAGCAAAAACATCTTTGTGAAAGCATTATTGGCCAAAGGAATTACTTGTAACAGTGGATTCTCTGTTATAATGCCAAATAATTATATATTAATGAAAGGGTTTGATGTAGATTCTCCAGTTTTGACAGACAAAAAATTAAGAGAAGCTATACCCAGAATGGAACAGATAAATTCATGGATAAGTAATAACAGATCAGGCTTATTCGATTGTAAACAAGGGCATTTCCCTTTCTTTAAAACTCGAATTATATGGCCATTATTCAATAAATATCAAATATCGGATAAAGATTTTTATGCCACAGACTTATGTAACGGTTGCAGGTTGTGTGAACAAAAATGCCCTGTTGGAAATATAAAAGTCGATAAAAAACCGAAGTGGCAGCACCATTGTATTCTTTGTCTGGCATGTATTCACAGATGCCCGCAAACGGCAATTCAATATGGGAAGAAAACACAGAAAAAAGGCCGCTATTACAAAGGGAAAAAATGAACTAATAACGAAATTGAACGGTTTTTCTTTATAGCGTACGCACAAAACTTTTTATTTCAAACAAAATATAAATCAGAAGTTTTTATATATTTGTAAATATGTCAACTAAATCATCCAAATATGAAAAATAGATTTATTCTTTTATCCGGATTCTGCTTTCTCCTTTTATGTATAAACTCTTGTAAGCAGAAAAAAAATCATCCAGACAAAACAGATTCGGATCAGCAAACAGAATTGACCGATACCGCTATTTCTATAGAGGAAATAGATACATTATCTTTTGCTCTTTATGAAAATGAAAAAAAATATCATATCAATAATGACACGGCAATGCCGGCCTGCACGTTTTCTATCGACATGATTTATCCGGATAATTATCCGAACAATATAAAATTAAAACAGATACAAAAATATTTTGTGAAGAGTATTTTCGGAGAAGAATATGAGAGTTTCGCTCCTAAATTAGCTGCAGAAAAATACATGCAGAATTATATAGACACTTATAAAAAAGATATGTCTCAATATAGCCATTCTAAAAAAGACGTCGGTGTATGGATGAATTATGAATTATCTGTAGGTAGCCGCTCTCTTTATAATAATCACGATATATGGAGCTACGAGTTATCGACTTATATGTTTACCGGTGGGGCACACGGCATTTATACAACTACATATCAAACCTTTGATTTACAAAAAGGAAAGAGCCTTCTTTTGAATGATCTTATTAGTGAAAAAAATAGAGCAACAATAGATGAGTTATTACGAAAACAATTGGCAATCGATCTTAAATTAACAAATGTCAATGAATTAAGCAAGAAAGATTATAGTCCTGAAAACATTGTCGCTACCGATAATTTCTATGCGGGAAAAAATGGGATCACGTGGTTATATAATCCGTATGACATCGCACCTTATTATTTAGGTCAAACACGAATTACCCTACCATACTCCGTATTGCGTCCTTACCTTTTACCAGAATGTCCCGTGAAACGTATTTTTGAATAACACAGTCTTCACAATAATTATTTTATGAAGCAATAAAAAACGCCAATGATTTATTAAAAAATTATTGGCGTTTTTTATATAATCAATTATATAAGTATTAGACCTCTTTATTTCTTCAATGCGGCAATACTTTCCTCTAAAGATTTTATTTTACTTTCTGCATCGGACTGTTTTTTCCGCTCCATTTCAACAACCTGTGCCGGAGCATTATTCACAAAACGCTCGTTACTTAATTTAGCAATGACCGATTTTAGAAAACCTTGCAAATATTTCAGTTCCTCTTCTTGCTTTTTCAATTCGGCTTCTACATCGATATTATTTCCTAACGGAACGGCATACTCGGTTGTGCCCACCAAAAACGAAGCTGCTGTAGCATCTTTTTCATTAACCGACAAAATAGCCGACAAATTAGCAAGTTTAGAAATTACCGCATCATTCCCCGAATTGTGCTGTCCGATAACTTGTAATTCTAACGTATCCTTATTCGGGATATTCTTTTGAAGACGAATCGAACGCACTCCTGAAATAATCTCTTTTGCCGTCTCGATTTGTGCCAATAGAGCTTCATCATAAGTCTCTACTCCCGGTAATTGAGCGATCATGATACTTTCCCCCTCTTTACGGTCACAAATGTGCTGCCAAAGTTCTTCCGTAATAAAAGGCATAAACGGATGCAGAAGTTTCAATAGATCATCAAAAAACGACAAAGTCTTTTCGTATGTCGTAGCATCTATCGGCTGTTGATATCCGGGTTTGATCATCTCCAAATACCATGAAGAAAATTCATCCCAAAACAATTTATATACCACCATCAACGCTTCCGAAAGACGATATTTAGAGAACAAGTCTGCAATCTCGATACTTGCTTTTTTCAGCATAGCATCAAACCACCTTACTGCAATCTTGGCTGACTCAGGCTGATCTATAGACGAATCTACCGACCATCCTTTTACCAACCGGAATGCATTCCATATCTTATTATTAAAATTACGTCCTTGTTCGCACAATGTATCATCAAACAAAATATCATTTCCGGCCGGAGCAGAAAGCATCATTCCCATACGAACTCCATCAGCCCCGTACCTATCGATCAATTCTAACGGATCGGGGGAATTACCTAACGACTTAGACATTTTACGGCCTAATTTATCACGGACAATTCCGGTAAAATAGACATTCTTAAACGGCATCTCTTTCTGATACTCATAGCCGGCGATAATCATACGGGCTACCCAAAAGAAAATAATGTCGGGAGCTGTAACCAAGTCACTGGTTGGATAATAGTAATTCAGTTCTTCATTTCCGGGATGATTAATACCGTCGAACAGCGATATAGGCCACAACCAAGAAGAAAACCATGTATCGAGACAATCTTCATCTTGTCGTAAATCTTCCGTTTGTAAGGCAGAATTACCCGTCTTCTTACGAGCCAGTTCCAAAGCTTCCTCTTTAGTTGCTGCTACAACATACCCGCCTTCGGGAAGATAATATGCAGGGATTTGATGTCCCCACCAAAGCTGACGGGAAATACACCAGTCCTTAACATTTTCCATCCAATAGCGGTATGTATTTTTGTATTTTGCTGGATAAAACTTTATATCGTCATTCATTACAGCCTCTAACGCCGGTTTGGCAAGATCGGTCATTTTTAAAAACCATTGCATAGAAAGTTTGGGTTCTATCACAACATTCGTACGTTCCGAATGACCGACTTTATTAGTATAAGCCTCCGTTTTTTCCAACAGGCCCGCAGCTTCCAGATCTTTTTCTATTTGAACACGGACATCGAATCTGTCCATACCGACATACATTCCGGCAGCATCGCTTATCGTACCGTTATCGTTAAAAATATCGATACTCGGCAGATTATACTTTTCGCCCAGCATATAGTCGTTGACATCATGTGCCGGAGTGACTTTCAGACAACCCGTACCGAATTCGATATCGACATAATCATCTTCGATGACGGGAATTACCCGGTTTACCAACGGAACAATAACCTTCTTTCCTTTTAAATGCTGATTTTTGGGATCATTCGGATTGATACACATAGCCGTATCTCCCATAATCGTCTCAGGACGGGTCGTTGCGACTACAGCATATCCGTCCTCACCCTCAATCTTATAGCGTAAATAATATAACTTTCCGTGTTCTTCTTTATAAACGACTTCTTCATCGGAAAGAGCAGTCAAAGCCTTCGGATCCCAATTTACCATACGGACACCCCGATAGATAAGTCCTTTATTATATAAATCGACAAAAACTTTCAAGACACTTTCGCTACGAAGCTCATCCATAGTAAAAGCCGTTCTGTCCCAATCACAAGAAGCACCTAACTTACGGAGTTGCTGCAAGATAATTCCTCCGTGAGTTTCTGTCCATTCCCATGCATGTTTCAGAAATTCTTCCCGCGTAAGATCAGTTTTCTTAATTCCCTGAGCTGCCAATTTGTTCACGACCTTCGCTTCGGTTGCGATAGAAGCATGATCGGTACCCGGAACCCAACAAGCATTCTTTCCGGTCATACGGGCACGACGAATCAAAATATCCTGAATCGTATTGTTCAGCATGTGCCCCATGTGCAACACACCCGTAACATTTGGCGGAGGTATGACTATCGTATAAGGTTCACGGCCATCGGGTTTCGACTTGAAATATCCGTTTTTGAGCCAATACTCATACCACTTTCCTTCAACCTCGGCAGGATTGTACTTCGTTGCAATTTCCATTCTATTTCGTAATTTCTTGTTTTTTATTTTTATACCAGAACAAAAGAGACAAAAATCTCCAAAATGCGACACAAAAGTACAAAATATTCGAGACAGAAAGAGACAAAAGAGCAAATTTCACAAGAAGTTTTTCTATTTTTGTCGAATATTAATAAGACACTCATTATGAAATTTCGGTTCTACTTTATCACATTAGCGATTTTACTATTTGCTTTTCCATTAAAAAGTCAACAGTCTCCCAAACGGGAATTCCGGGGTGCATGGATACAAACTGTTCATCAGTCTCAATACCAGAACATGGATAAAGCTACCATGCAGACATATCTTACAGCAATGCTTGACGGCCTGCAACAAATGGGTATAAATGCCGTCATTTTTCAAGTAAGACCTCAAGCAGACGCGTTTTATCGATCATCATTAGAACCATGGAGTCGTTTTCTAACCGGGACACAAGGCATAGCACCGACTCCGGTATGGGATCCGATGCAATATCTCATCGAAGCTTGTCATGAACGGAATATGGAATTTCACGCATGGCTCAATCCGTATCGCGTAAAAAGTAATCTGAACGAACAATTAGCGCCCGGACACATTTATCATAAACACCCCGAATGGTTCGTAACTTATGGTAATCAGCTTTATTTCGATCCGGGATTGCCCGAATCCCGTAAATTTATCTGTCAAGTAGTAGATGATATCGTATCTCGTTATGATATAGATGCAATACACATGGATGATTACTTCTACCCCTATCCCATTGCAGGAAAAGAATTTCCCGACCAAAAAAGTTTCGCTCGATACGGAAACGGACTGAGCCTATCTGATTGGCGTCGGAATAACGTAAATTTTTTGATTCAAGAACTTCATCAGACCATTTCGCAACGGAAACCTTGGGTTCGATTCGGAATCAGTCCGTTCGGAATATACCGGAATAAGAAAAATGACACGAACGGTAGCGATACGAACGGGTTACAAAATTATGACGACTTGTATGCAGATGTACTGATGTGGACTCGTAACGGATGGGTCGATTATATGATGCCTCAATTATACTGGGAAATAGGACATAAAGCAGCTTGTTACGAAACCCTTATTTATTGGTGGAATCGCCATGGTAACGGACGGCATCTCTATATCGGACAAGACGTAAAACGAACGATGAACGCAGCGGACGTAAATCCGAAATATTCGCAACTAAATCATAAAATACAATTGAGCCGTTATCTGGACAACATCTCCGGTAATTGTTTTTGGCCGGCGCATCCTCTGTTAGAAAATTACGGAAATGTAGGCAACGCCCTGAAATACGACCACTTCGCTTTTCCCGCAATAATACCGGCATACACATTTATCGATGATAAATGTCCGGCAGAAGTGAAAAGCTTGAAAGCCCGTTGGATACCGCAAGGTTATGTTTTGGAATGGAAACGTAAAAATACGAAAGACGAAATGCAGAAGCAGGTTTATTTCTGTATCTACCGATTCGCTGAAGGTGAACCTATAGATCTGTCGAACGGAAGAAATCTTGTTACGACAACACGAGAAACCGGGTATTTACTACCCTATCAAAAAGGAACAGAAAAATATACTTACGTTATAACCGCAGTAGACAGAATGCACAATGAAAGTAAAAAGGGTAAAAAGGTAACCGTAAAATTATAAAAACAAAAACTTGAAAAAACAGGGCAGAGAAATGTATGGTTTCTCCGCCCTGTTTTTTTTAAGCCTGCCTAAATTATCGGTCGGCCTTAACCGATACAAGATCAAACTGTTCCAGATATTGCCTCGATACCACTTCCCACAGATAACGACGATTTGCAATTTCAGACATATCTCTTGCAGACTTCTCCAACAATAAAGCATTGTCGTTTCTTAAAAGAGCAATCAGTTGCTCTGCATCCCGAAAATAAAAAGCTTTATTTTCGGTCGTTTCTCGATTATATATGACATCATAGGCCAAAATCGGACAATTAAAAAACATAGCCTCCACTAATGAAGGATTCGTACCTCCGGCACTATGTCCATGAATATAAAAGCGACAATTATTCCTCAATACATACAAAACATCAAGATCATAGACCGGATCGATCAATTGAATATTCCCGACCCCGCTATATTTCCGTTTCAGTTCTTGTCCGTATGCACTCTTATCCCAGTTACCGATAAAAACCAACACATCACCGCTTTTCGCAAAAGCCTCCAAAGTAATATGGCAATTGTTTTCCGGCTCGATACGGCACACCGTGAACGAATACTCTTTTCTTTTCAACCCATAAAGGTCCAATATCGCACGTTGTCTCTCCTCTCCGACCGACCGTTTCACATGATCCCCTCCGTAAGCGATCAATGCAGAATCTTTTCCGTAAACATCAAGAACATAATCTTGAATACCTTTATTATCCGCAACGATCACATCCGCAAAACGAACAGCCATAGCCTCGGAAAATCTCAAAAACCAACGGGCAAATTTTCCCCATTTTGCCCGCCGATGCTCTAACCCGTCAATATTTATAACCAAGCGTTTTCGGCAAAACAAGCGAAATACCGGTAAAAATATACACCCCGATACACCTAATATGACAATCACGTCATATCCCCGCATCACTTTCAACAAAGACCAAATATCATACGGAGTACTCTGGAAACCATTCGCATGTAACGGGATATACTTCAAAAGAGCACCTTTATAAGATAATAAACGCTCTTCTTTTTTAAAGTCTTTACTACTGCAAAATACCGTATATTGCACCTCAAGAGGACAATTTTTCCCAATGATGTTCTCTACCAAAGTCTCAAAACCGCCATATCTCGCAGGAACACCCTGAGTGCCCACGATAGCAACATTTTTCATAAAACATAAAGTGTTGAAAATCTATAAGATTTATATTCTGTCTAAATTTTGAACAGCCTCTTTTTAAGAGTAGCTTTCGAGAATATTTTTTGTTCCGATAAGGAGTATAACAGAGTACATGACACGCAAGAAACGAAAAGCAAGTTCAAAAAAATAGCTCTAAATATTTTATTTTAAACAGGCTTTCAAGCGTGTCCATTTTTCGGGGAATAATGGCAAGTTTCTTATCACTGTTTCATACGTCAGTGTGGTAGGGTAATATGGTGATTCGGAGTATTTGATAACACTCTCAAAAAGACGTCAGAAACACGAGAGTAAGACCTTGCCATACCCCGTATATAGAAAAAGTATCTGTAAAGAAATTAGTCGAATAATGATAAAATAGATTCGGTCATTTTATCGATATTGAAATTTCGAGAATAAGCAGAAGCATTATTCGACAGTTTATTATATAACTCTTGATCAGATAAAAGCAGATGAATATATTCGACAATTTTATTCAAATCCTGCACATCAATCTTATACCCGTTCTCTCCATCTGTTACCATTTCGGCAATTCCGCCTTCTGTCGGTACAATCACGGGAAGTCCGGCACTCATGGCCTCTAATGCAGTCAAACCAAATGTCTCGACAGCCAATTTTTTATCAGTCAAATTAATTACTATCGAAGCCTCATTATAAAATGAAACTACATTATTTTGACGCGGATATATAATTAAATTTTGGGAACAAAAAATATTATATTTATATAAAAAAGAATCAATATTTTCTTGGACATCATTAATAACTAATACAAATTTATATTGCGGTAACCTGTTAGCCAATTCGATAAATTCCCGTGTACCTTTATATTCTTTTAATGATGAGAGCATTAAGACCGTTTGTCGTCCGAATGCAGCTTCCGCATCCGGATGCAATCGGTTTGTAAACTCCTTAGGCAAAGCATTCGGAATAACACATACCCCTCTTTTTCTACCCAAAAATGATCTTTGATATTGCGACACACAAATAATTTTGTGTGCCAGCTTTTGCATCAGAGTTGCCAAAATCTTATAAAAAGCCCCCTTGACAAAAGCGTTTTCATGATAATGATATATTACTTTTTTCCCCATCATGCGCCCTGCTAATGCAGGACCTACCGGAAGCAATGTGTTAATATAAAATACGGTCTGTTTTTGAAATAAATAACGAAAAGCTATAAGAAAAGTATATAACTGAACACCCAAATACCGAGACATAGTTATTACCGGATTAGCAGAAAAATGATAACCATACGACACTCTTCTCAAATTTGCATGTCCGGTAAGTTCATCCAAAACTCCCCCCTTTGAGGTTATCAGATCTACTTCATACCCTTTATCCAGTATTCCCTGTAATACCATCTTCAGCACTTTAGGGCTGCCGCTATAATCATTGAAAAGGTGAAAACAAACAATATGTTTCATTTTTGTAGATATTCGAGAATTTCAAACCATATTATGAAAGATTCCTCCATATTCTCATCAATATTTCCTTTTTCACGGATTGTAAAACGTGAAATTATATCCAACAGATAAAGAATATAACTTTCCTTGTCAACCCATTGCGCTTCAGGAGATGATATATATTTGATTATCTCTTTTGCATCCCAATGCTTTTCAAATATGGCCGTCTGAGTGAAATAATGATATTTGTCCAACATTGGAGGATAAAGCATTCGAGCATATTCCCAATCAAAAACAAATAGTTCGTTTTTTTCAACAAACATATTCCATGGAGTGAAATCGGCATGATATGCGCAAAAAGCAATCGGTTTTCTGCTATATTTTTCAAAAATTGTATTTAATGTATTTTCAATCAACAGCTTGTCAATGGTTCGGGGAAGCCATTCCGTATGAGTTTGAAGATCCAATAAGGTTCGATAATAATCACTCTTTTCAAAATCAACTATTTGCTTAGTACGGGCTTCCATTTCTTTTAGAAAATTATCATGAATCGCCCCCCACTTATGCAGAACTTGAGATTTTTGCGTCTTAACGGTATCCTGAACAAAAATATAAATATCCTCATTGATCTTTCCACAATAAAGACGTTGAGGAATACCTTTTATACCTTGATTCTTCAGTTGTTCGAGAACCTTACTTTCTTCGATAAATAGACTTGCGATTTCTTCGGAATCAGAGACTTTGCAATATCCTAAAATCTTCTTTCCGACAGATAACTGAATCGTTATTTTCTGGTGAACGCAAGGAGTACCGCAAAATACAGAGAACTCCAAATCTGAATTGCGAAATAGCTTACACAGCAAATCATATAATTCACTTCTTAAAGCGCACTTTTTCTTTTCGACGTTCACAACTTTTTGAACAAAACCTACAGGATGCACCAAAGGGAAAAACGCTTTAAGCAATTTTCCTTTGATGCCGCTCGGCTGGTATAAGTTCATCGCCACCCGCATATTTTTTTCTGGCATTAACCAGACTTTCCCACCAGTATTTGAGATATGGTAAAAAGAATCACCTCTATCAGTTAGAATTTCATCTATCAACATTTTATCTTAATCTTTTCCGAAAACAAGTCACAGATCTCCTCTCCTCGCTTAGCCCAAGAGAATTGAGGACCTACAATTAGCGCTTTGTGGCCCATTTGTTTTCGTAAATTACGATCAGCTAACTTAATGATTCCATCAGTTAAATCATCAATAACCTGTTTACGATTATGTATTGGAATCAAAATGGCATATTCCGGACTAAAGTACCGTGTATACCCGGTTGTATCTAAACAAATAAGAGGTTTGCCTAAAGCCATACTATCAAACGACACCGTAACTGCCCCCTCTTTCAGCGAAGCATTCATAACGACATCCGCATTTCCGATTAGTTCTTTATATTGAGAAATCGACACTTTTCCTGTAAATGATATTTTATCATTCATCCCCAATTTATTTGTCAACTCAACAAGACGTGCTTTATCAGAACCATCCCCTACTATGGTCAAATGTACATAGGAAAGTTTTTTTGACGCTTTAGCTACAGACTCAATGCAAAGATCAAATCCTCGCCATGCATCCAATCTTCCCACTGTTATGATGTTCAGTTCTTCTTTGTCAGAATTGTCTAACATATTTTCTACATTAAACTGCCGGTCTACTGCTACATCGGTTTGTAAAACAGCCTTATTCCTATATTTTTCTGAAATTAGATTTTTAGTAATATCTGTTTTACACAGAATTAGATCTGCATTTTTACACCTTTTCTGAAAACCTAAATTTAATGGTAACATTTTGACAGCCAATCTGCGGACATGTTCGATAAGTTTCCATTTGCGGTCATAGTAGCAAGTAAATTCTTCAGATATAGTTTCTAATCCGCCCACAGGTCCCCAAATAAAAAATTGCTTTTGTCCATAGCTGCTGACTTTCCAAAGCATGTTACCGTACGTTAAATGATGAAAAACATGAATATCATTTTTTTGCATCGTTTGCCTCACAATACCGTTTGTACAAGTCTGCCAAATATTATAATATGTGCGCACACCCCGCAATCCCTTTTTCCAGAACCGTGCCCATTTCGGCCAGTCATAATAAAGGAAGTGGATACAACTATATTCTGGATGCTCCGTTATCCACGGCTCAATGGTATGGCGATTACTTTCACGTGTCAACACCCATAGGTCAAAATATTTCGACATTTCCAAAACCCAATGCCAACCTACTCCTATTTCACTACCCAAGCCCGGCTCACAAGCATAAGCAGAGACAAATATTTTTTGTTTTGCCATTATTTCAATTTTGTGCAAAATGTGTCTAATATAATTCTAATCGCATCATCCATTATTTGCTCAACGGAGTGATTTCCATTAAGTACTATGAAACGCTTTGATGATTTAACTAATTTATGGTATTCTCCAATTTGACGATTTATTTCATCAGGAGTTAATTCTTGTTTTCTGCGAAAAATTTCATCTGACTCTACATCCAAATAGAAAGTAAATCTCGGATGAGGCATCAATTCTACATATAATTTTCTTATCCAATAAGGCAAACTAAGACGAGTACGCCGAGGATCAACAAGTAAATCGTAACTATAACGATCAAACACAGTAAAGCGGTCATATTGAATATCTTTTGATGTATAAATGAACCAGCCAATTACATAATCAAACCAATAATAAGTGATACGAATAAGCGAACTAAACAATCCTGCAGGTTTTGCTCTATGAGGTATTGTGAAATTTTTATCTTGTTTCATTACCCTAGCTTTTTCGCCCACAGCTCCTAAATTAGGTAAAATTTCAGGTCGAAAATGCAAGACATGAGCGAGTTCTGTTTCTCGTAAATAATAAAAACTTAAATTTTTAATTAAAAGATTTAAGAATGTTGTTTTTCCAGCTCCATCGGGAGCCATTACAGAAAAAGATTTACCATATCTTTTTCGAAAGAGAATTATCCTCTGAAATTTGAGCCAATAAAATTCAATAATGCGAAAAAATACACCAACTGTATCCTTTTTAACCGCATACTTTTTTAGTTGGGTAGTCAGCCGTTTTGAATATGACAACATAAGATCAAAATTCTTATTCATTATCGCAGTTGTGATATCCTGTGTAAGTGATTTTCCGATTAGGATTTGTAAATCATTAGAAAACTGCGGATTTTGAACACATGTATCATATATAATGTCTTTATATTCTTGTTTTAATAGAGGGTCTTTATATCCAAATTGCTTATAGATAAGTACTATCAGTCCTTCATAATAACGGTTCAGAACACGAAACCCATTATACTCCATAGTTTGGTTATATAGCTCGTCAAAAGTAAAAATTTCATATCCTTTCATTCTATAACCTGCAATCAAATCTATGTGAATTGACAGCTGGTTATTTATATCCATTCCCCTCCAACAATATACCCATGTAAAACGCACTAAATAGATATGAGTTAAATTTTGTTGTTTATAAACTTGTTGAAGAATGTGATTTGCTTCTTTTATTTTACATGGTTCAATTAATATATCTATATCCTTTGACGGATTTGCATTGGGAAGTTGTTCGTAATTCCGAAGAATGAAGTAGCGAATATTTGCTTTCTCTAATTCCTTAATCAATGATGAAAAAATTCCGCCATGTCTACAAGTCCAATTATTCATATTATTTTAATTTATTTCTAATATAAACCTCTATTTTATATATCCGATTTTCTCCTAATACTTTCAATCCAATTTTCCTTCCGTTTTGAAGAACTGGTCGAATTACATTAATCCAAATTTTATTATTACCTCTCTTTTTTTGTTTCTCTGACATCCAGCTACTAGAAGCATGATGTACTGCAATAGTGCTAAAGTCACATCTAAATTCAGTACTTGAAAGTTTCTTTGGATAAAAAACTTCTCGATTATATATAACAATGTCATTAATTTCTTGATATGTTCCATCCATCTTAAGACCTTGTTTTACCAAAGAATCTGTTAGTATCGTGGTATTTGCAATATTATCTATATTTCCATTTTTGTTTAAAAAAGGATGCGTGTTATAGTATTCCAATAATTCAGTCATTAATGGATGATTTTCATGAAATCCCATTACACCACAACCCAAAAATTTTCGTGTAACAAAACCCATGAAATTTTTATTCGTTTCTAAAATTTCAGAAAAAGAAGATAAAACTTCTTCGTCGGTGTCAAGATATAATCCTCCATATTCAGAGAGAACTTTTACTCGGACATAATCACTTACAAACGCAAATTTTTTACATTTGTATGCTTGTTGAGTATAAAGTGTACTATTAATATCAAAACTTTTTTCATTCCAAAATTTAAATTCAAAATCAGGAAAAAATTTTTTCCAACTTACAATGCATTTTTTTTCTATTTCAGGAATTGGATTAGGACCAAACCAACAATAGTGGATAATTTTAGGAATCATATTATTTATTTCTTTTTCCAATGAATATGTTTAGTACAGTCGGTATTTGTTTTTTTAGCAATTGATATAATAATATACCTATAAGAATCACAGAAATTGCTAAAGAAAAATATAGAATAATAAATTGCCAATCATATTGAAAATTAAATCCTTTTGTGATTAATTTCCCCAAAAAAGTCAACGGTAATCCATGAAAAGCATAAATAAAAAAATTAGTAGATGATAAATATTTATTTACACTTATATTATACTGATTATGTAAATAAAGAATTAAAGAGGGAATAAAAAATATGCCTGACAATATTATGGATTTAACAAATATTGAATCAAATAGATTTCCAACAATACTAATTAAAAAGATTGATGTTAATATAATAAATTTATCTTTATCAAATTTAAAAGCAAAAGGTTTCTGATTAATCGATAACCATGCTCCTATTGAAAAAAATAAAAAAGCATCAATTCTGATTACACTGAATGTTTCAACAGTTCCAATATTAAAAATCCAAAGAAATAAAAGTATTAAAACAATGAATCCTTTAGTATATTTTATAAAGAAATGTATTAGAGGAGAAAGTAAAGACACAATAATAAGATCGCGAAGAAACCAAAGCGGACCATCTATAGGAAAGAGTCCCCCAATGATATTCCAATATACCTGTAAATAATTTGTAATAGAATAATCAGTAATTAGTTTATTATTTCCGCTCAGTAAGAATGGAAATATCATTTGCCCAGCAGCAAACAATCCTAAATATAGTGTATTCCATAAAAAATAGGGGATCAGTAAAGAGTAATAACGATTTTTGAGTTTCTGTTTATAATTAACAGCTGTTTCAGGCTTATATCCACTAAAAAATAAGTATCCGGAAACGAAGAAAAATAGTGGAACTGCAACCCTGCAAATTCCCCCCGATATTAAATTGAAAATATAAGGGAAAACAAAAACAGTATCAGGTATAGGTCCATTTCCAAATCTAAAATTAAGTAGATCGGTATGTATAAAAACAACTGCAACCATTAATGGAAAGCGAAGAATGTCAATGACATTCGATTGTTCGTTCTGTATTACCATACTATTCAAAATGTTTTATTATCATAAAAGACATCAAAATCCCCCACATGTAATATCCATTGCCTACCGTACATGCCATAAGAATAATGAAAAAAAGAGTTTCCAAACTAAAAAATTTTCTTATTACAGAAGTATATAAAAATAAAAGTAAAAAAAGAAAACTAATTAATCCATAGTTAGCAATGTTTCCAATCAATACAGTATTAAGATTTATACTTCCATTGGTATGAAATGTAGAATCAATGCCGTTACCAAACCAAAAAGGAATAGATGTTAAGTCAAAATTTTTAATAGTACTAACTAAGGGAGCAATCCGATAATATGCACTACCGTCAGCCTGACCAATAGTCCTAGCATCCATAGAAGGTATAGCTGCTATAACCTTTATGGCTCTATTCAATGGTGCAAACTCTACAGCTTCATTAACACAGATAATTGCAAATATAATAATAGGGATTATTAATAATGTTTTTGGTTTGAAAAAATAAAGCAATAATAGAATTAATGCAATAATGGCCGTACCGCTTCCCATAGCAAGCATCGTATAAAGAAACCCTATAAAAAAAAGTTTATGATTATTGTAAAGGGTCGTCAAAGTCTCTTTTGTTCCATTTTTATACTCATTAAGTTTTAACCATGCAAAAAAAGTAATACTCATTATACGTGCAGAATGCGAAGGCTCTAATGAGAGTGAATTTGTTTTGAATACTTCAAGATAAGGTTCTCCATTTAGATTGAATAGAATAAATCGTTTGATACCGATTAATAGGCTGATCTGTTGTATAATAAAAAAAACAATATACAGGACTAATAATATTTTTAATAAATTTATAGCAAACTCTATATCCCATATTTCTTGTTTTATTAGTGTATAAAATGTTAAGAACATAAACATAAACATATATAAATATACAAGTGTAGAGATACGAAAACTTTCTGGATGCATGTATGCACATAGTGTAACACTTGCTAAATAAAAAATACCAAATAAAAAAGTCCTGGAAATAAATGTTTTTTGGCTAATTAGAACAAATGGACAAATACACATAAGTCCTATTTTAAAAGGACTAAATAAATCAAGATCTATAAGTATATAGAATGTGTTAAATGCAAAAAATAAAAGCGCCGCAAAATATTTTTTCTCAAATATTTTATGAAAAGACAAAATATTAAATGTCATAATGTTTAGCATTTAATTGCGGAAGCCAAAATTTGAGAAATGTTGCGTAATGAGTAATTTTGTAAAATCAATGATTTTAACTGAGGTTGAAAAGTACCTCCATCAATAAAATATCTCACAGCTGTACCTATTTCGTCAATATTATAGGGATTTACAATTTTAGCTTTGTTTCCGTAGTATTCATGAGGACCGCCAAGTTTGGTGATAACTATGTCACACCCCATAGCAGCTGCTTCAAGAGCAACAATACCGACCCCTTCATTGGTACTGGGTAAGGCAAATACTTTTGCACGTGTATATAAATCTATTTTTTCTTCGTTCGAAATAAAGCCACGGTATTCTATATTCGATGCATTATCTATCCATGAATTTAGGCGCACTTGCTCTTCCTGATTACGAAGTTTACCTGCCAAAACAAGACGGAACTTGTATTTTTTTGCAGCATCAATAAGTCTTCTCACATTTTTACGTTCATCGCAAAGCAAACTAATATGCAGACAGAAAGCTTCTTTCTCAGGCAAAGATTCTAATGGCATAATACCACACGATAGGCGGACAATTTTACATTTTTCTGTTGGAAACCCAAAACCTTTAACCATATATTTTTTCTCAAATTCAGAACGGACTAACACTATTTTGATTTTATTTTTAATATTTCTAAGACTATAAAATGGATTGGTTAATCGAAGTTTGTGACTACCCCAATAGCTATATATTTTTAGGGTAGTAATACTATAATTGGGGTCTAATATAGGAGCAACAACGATATTAGGATTTACTTTGCTTACTACATTGATAAATTCACAAGCATACACATTAAAACCGAAAAATAAAATGGAATTAAATGATTTCCAATCATTTCTGTCCCACATATTGATTAGGACTATCTCATGACCAAGTTCTTCCAATCCTTTTTTCCAAGTTAGACCTTGACTTATAATGCCATTTGTTGGTGCAAATCCACCATATGATAGAATAAATGCTATTTTCATATTATTCATACTTAATATTATTATCATTTATATCTCTCCAAATACCTGTTTTTATATGTTTTGCAGGTATTCCTGCAAATAAGCTATATTCTGGATAATTACTATAATCTTTATTTAAGAGAGAATTTGTAGCAATAACGCATTTATTCGGTGTTTTTACGCCTGGAAGAACTATACACTTCGTAGTTATCCAATTGTCATCGCCAATTACAACCTTTTCATATCCTCTGCCAGTATAATTTCCATTAGAAGTTTTTAATCGGTGCATAGCTGAATCCATAATAATTGTATCCCATCCCATCCTAACATTATTTCCCAAAATAATGCTATAATTACAATCAATATTAACAGCTATCGCATTTCCAAAATTGTTACCAAACTCTAATACCGCACGCTGGTTAGAGCCAATTTTGATAACAGATCCAGCTCCAAAACAAGCAGTTCCCCTAAATATCACCGTTCCACCTTCATTCATCCATGAAACCCCTTTTTTTTGTAAAATTGGAGAATTAAAGAGTCCCATTCTAATCATTCCAAATTTGATAGTTGATGAAGTTATATATACTTTCCCTTTTAGTGCGTAAAATCGAGGATAGTATAATATAATAGGTATTTTTATTGCTTGGCGAAAAGGCAAGTAATAAAAGTTGAAAAATATACTTAGTGGAAATGACAGCAACAATGCAATCTTTCTATTAAGAGAGAAAAACATAGTATAGTTATTTAATATGGTTGATAATTGTTTTATAAAAGCAAAAAGGTAGATTCAATAGACAAAATTTTTGGAACTTCCCCTCCATAGAGATTGGTTTATAGTATTTTTTTATCTTACGTTTATATTGCATGTCGATATAAATATATTTCTTTTCTAGAATGGCAGAGTTAAGTGCAGAAATAAATATGCGTATCAAAAAGTTTAGAGTTTGAGGAATGTTTGATATTTTAATATTATTTCTATCAATAATTTTCCTAAGTTCAGTACTCAACAAATTATAAGCTAACAATTTATCTGCACTATTTTGTTTTGAATCTCTAGATAGCGATTGTCCATTTGAACGATTAATATAAATGTACATTACATCTTCTATAGTTGAAATACTTTGAATGTATTTGATATACTCAAAATAGAAAAGATGATCTTCATGGAGAGAAAGTTTTGGATTAAATTGAATATTATATCTTCGGATAATTTCTAATTTAAAGAGTTTTGCCCACGGAGTACCAAAAATAAGTACTTTATCCAGTAAATTATTGCTATGATTAAGGACAATAATAGAGTTTAAAAATTTAGACTCTCTTATAATTTGATTATTGTATTGGGCTGTAAAGCCTGAAACAACAAGGTCGTTTTCTTTTTTATCAATCAATAATTGAAGATAGTTGGGTTTTACAATATCATCAGAATCAATAAAAATGACATAGTCACCTGACGCATGTTTAAGTCCGATATTCCGAGCTATGCTAACCCCCTCATTTTTCTTCTCAATATAATGTATACGGTTATCGTCTTTATTATATTTCTTACAAATGTATGAAGTATTATCTGTACTACCATCATTAATAAGCAGCAATTCAAAATTTGTATAAGTTTGTTTTAGAATACTGTCAATACATTCAGAAACGTATAATTCTGCATTATAAATTGGCACTATTATTGATACTAAACTATCCATTATATATCAAATTTAAGCTTTTTAATAACAGTTTTGATAAATAATGTAGATGGTAATATTTTGTAGCCCAAAGGAATAAAATCTTTTAACACTTTATTGCATTTCGAAAAGTAGTACCATTTATTGGGATAAGCAGGCTTATATTCAGTTTTAATGTAAGGTAATCCATTCTCAATATTATCAAAAAGTGTATTCCATTGTTTACAAATTTCTTTAAACGAAAAATTTTTATCAAAAAAGAGTAAGAATTTATTATAATCATTATCTGTTTCATTTAACAACTTAACTATATAACTTGTAAGTTGATTAGTTGAGTGATATAAATGATCTCGATTATAAACAGTATCAATAAATCCGCCTTTTTGGATAGTTGTCACCAAAGAACCATATAGTTGCATTTCCAATGCTGAAATACAAAATGTTTCGTATCCACCAGGGTTAGGAACTCCAACTTTTGTCTTTCCTAATATTTCATATTTTTCATTGCCCATTTTCCCATAGAATGTAACAGAAGAAAGAATTTTTCCATTTTTATCCAATAAATAAGGCATAAAAACTTTTTCATAATTTTCTTCAGCTATTCCCCATTTTCCCAATTTTGTATTTTTATTATACAAATTTCCAGAACCAATAACATTTAAGTGTGCATCTGGAAAAATATTGGTTATTTCTTTCCATGCTTTTGCTAAAATATGAAAATTCGTATGGGGAACAATACTTGCTAAAAATGTTACTTCTTTTTTTCTTTCTTGAAATGGAATAAAAAAATTTTTATTTATATCTGTTGAAAATCCATTGAATATAACTATAGATTTTTTGTATGCCTTATGGTCTAGAAAAAGCAATCTTTCTTCATGCCCAACACAAACAATCTGTATAACATTTTTAGAGCTAGCATACAAGTTTAACTGTTGTCTGGACATGAAACTATGTGCCCAAATAATCAATTTGAGACCACCATTATGAATCTCCTCAAGTTTTACAATATTATTTGTTATAGGACTATTTTGAATGATTAAACACTTGATTCCATTTTGTAAGGCTATTGTATATGCATCTTTATAATTTTGGACTTTTAATACATTCATTTTTGGGGGTAATAAACTTGTATTCTCAGCCAAAACAAATATGCTATGTATACTTTTATATTTTGTTGTTAAAAAATAAGATATTGCAGTAATTTCATACTCTGTACCGCCAATACCGGGATTACCTTTTTCGATTTGTGTACAATCTGTATGACAGTTTGCATTGGATAAATAGAATGCTATTTTCATTTTTTATAAAGAATCTTTTTTAATTCTATGATTTCTTGCATTTTAAGTAATTTAGCAGCACCAATGTAGAAACAACCTCCGATTGTAGTTGCTGAAAATATTTGTGACCAAACATTTTCAGTAGACGATTGTAAAAACCATGCGATACCAAATAAGCCGATAGATAAAAAGACTGTTGGAAGTAATTGCTTAAAGACAAATATTACTGAAATTGTAGTTACCTTATTTGCATAATATGCTGAAATACATACAGAACAGCATGATGAAACAATCCGTCCATAACAAATAGCAATTAGTCCAAATGGCAATGAAATCAACAAGACTAAAAGATTTATGATTTTATTAATTAATTCAGATTTAAGTAGATAATCACTTCGTCCTTTTGCTTCAAGCACATTTAAATTTAACAAATATATAGGATAAAACATAAGAGCAAAACAAATTAGTTGAAGCAGTTTTGCAGATTCTATCCATTTTTCTGTGAGTAGTATTTTAATTATTGGCTCTGATAACGCTGAAACTAAGAGCATAATAGGAAAAACAATAAACATTGTAAGTTTAAGAATTTTAAAATAAGCATCATTAAACCTAACATATTCATCTTGGAGTTGTGCCAAGACTGGGAAAGTAACTCTTTGCAATATTCCTGTAACATTTGTTGAAGGAAATTGTGCTAATTGATCTGCTCGTGAATAAAATCCAAGGGAGGCAGCATTAAAATTTTTACCAATAATAATAGTGTATAAATTATTAAAGATTGAATTTAATAATCCTGTTGCTAACATTTTTGAACCAAAGGAAAATAATTCACAAAATGACTTTTTAGAAAATTGCAATAAAGGTCTCCATTTCAGAAAGTACCATAGTAAAATACACCGAATCAGTGCAGCTGTTACTTGTTGCCACGCAAGTGCCCATACTCCATACCCCCAATATGCTAACGTTATACCTAAAATTCCTGATAAAAAAACTGATATCAACGAAATTTTCGTTTGGGTTTTGAAGTCAACTCGAATAGTTAAAACCGCTTGTTGTACGTTACTAAGAGAAAAAATAAAAAACACAAGTCCCATAACTTTAGTCACAGGCACAAGTATTGGTTCGTTATAAAACTTTGCAATCAGCGGTGAACAGAAAAATAAAACTAAATAGAATACTAGGCCGATAACAATATTTGAATACAGAGCAGTAGATAAGTCTAATTCTGTTCTGTTTCTCTTTTGTACAATAGCAGAGGAAAATCCACTATCAACAAATGCTTGCGAAATGGATATGAATATCGTAAGCATTGCTATTATCCCATAATCATTTGGCGTTAATAAGCGCGCTAAAATAACACTAATAACAAATGCAATCCCTTGAGATGAAAATCGGTCAATTGCACTCCAAAGAACCCCTCGTATAGTCTTTTGTCTTAATGAGTTACCCATTCATTTATCGGTTCTTATACATCTCCTCATAATACTTTTCATATTCACCGGAAGTGATGTTATCTATCCATTCCTGATTATCGAGATACCAACGGACTGTTTTCTCAATGCCTTCCTCGAACTGCAAGCTGGGTTCCCAACCGAGTTCGTTTTTCAGTTTGGTACTATCTATGGCATAACGCAAATCGTGTCCTTTGCGGTCGGTAACGTAGGTAATCAGGTCTAAAGAATAACCTTCGGGATTGCCTAACAGACGATCGACCGTTTTGATGATGACTTTGATAATGTCAATATTCTTCCATTCGTTAAATCCTCCAATATTGTAAGTATCGGCTATCTTGCCATTATGGAAAATCATATCGATGGCTCGAGCGTGGTCTACCACATAGAGCCAGTCGCGCACATTTTCGCCTTTGCCATATACCGGTAAAGATTTACGATGACGGATATTATTGATAAACAGAGGTATCAGTTTTTCAGGGAACTGGTATGGCCCGTAATTGTTACTGCAATTGGTAACGATGGTCGGCATACCGTAGGTATCGTGAAATGCCCGCACAAAATGGTCGCTCGATGCTTTCGATGCTGAATAGGGACTGTGCGGATTGTATTTCGTATCTTCATAGAAGAAATCTTTGCCATAGGCAAGATGGTGTTCTATGGAGGAGGCTGTCGTTGTGAATGGTGGTTTTATCCCTTCGGGATGTGTGAGTTCCAAAGCTCCATATACTTCATCGGTAGAGATATGATAAAACCGCTTTCCGGTATATCCTTCGGGTAAAGATTCCCAGTATTCTTTTGCTGCCTGCAACAGGCTCAATGTCCCCATTGCATTGGTACGGGCAAAAGTGAAAGGGTCTTTGATGCTACGATCTACATGACTTTCTGCTGCCAAATGGATAATGCCATCCGCTTCGTACTGTTTCACCAACTCTTGCATTCCGGGGAAATCACATATATCTGCTTTTACAAAAGTATAGTTCGGCTTGTCTTCTATATCTTTGAGATTCGCCAGATTTCCGGCGTATGTCAGTTTATCGAGATTGATAATACGGTAATCGGGATATTTATTGACAAACAAGCGAACGACATGCGATCCTATAAATCCGGCGCCTCCGGTAATGATGATATTGCGTTTAAATTTCATGATCGATTATTTTTGTTTAAGTTCTTCTATGCATTTTACTAAAGAGTCTTTCCAATACGGAACTGTTATGCCGAATGTCTTTTTTACTTTTGTTTTATCCAATACCGAAAAATGCGGACGTTTTACTTTACTTGGAAATTCATCGCTGTGACAAGGTTGTATATCACAACAGTTTCCGGAAAGTGCGCATATCTCTTTTGCAAAATCATACCAAGAACAGACCCCTTCATTGCTGTAATGATAGATACCTTGCCGATTTAGAAAATTGTTTTCTATGATTTTGTAGATCAATGCCGCCAAATCACCGGCATAGGTCGGTGTACCGACTTGATCGAACACGACATTCAGGGTTTCTCTCTCTGATGTAAGACGTTGCATGGTCTTTACAAAATTGTTCCCGAACGGGGAATAGAGCCATGCCGTACGAAAGATCAGATAACGGCATCCTGAATCCAATATGGCTTTTTCTCCTGCCAATTTTGTGATTCCGTAAACTCCCAACGGATCGGTCGTCCAATCTTCGTGACAAGGGATATTCCGGTCTCCTTTAAAAACGTAATCGGTAGAGATGTGTATCAGAGTCGAACCCGACTCCTTGGCTGCTATCGACAGGTTCTCGACAGCCTTATTGTTCAGCAAATCGGCTGTTGCATAATCGTCTTCTGCTTTATCGACATTGGTATATGCAGCACAGTTTACAATTACTTGTATATTCTCTTTATCGATTATCCGGCGAATAGCCTTCAGATCGGTAATATCCAATTCCGCTACGTCGGTAAAAACATAATGGTTGCCCGAACTTTTCGATACACGGCGCATTTCATTTCCGAGTTGCCCGTTTGCGCCTGTTACTAATATATTCATCATCAATACAATTTTTCGTTATAGTCGAACAACCATGACGCATCTTGCAAACGACAATGATGCCGGTCTTTTTCTGAGAGTATTACTTTATCGGACGGTATTTTCCAATCTATCCCCAAATCCGGATCATCCCATGCCAAAGCTCCTTCACTTTGCGGGGCGTAAAATGCATCACATTTATACTGGAATATGACTTCATCGGTCAGGACGCTGAATCCGTGTGCAAATCCGCGCGGGATAAAGAATTGCCGATGGTTTTCTCCGGAAAGTTCTACGGCTACATGTTTTCCGAATGTGGGAGAACCTTTGCGAATATCGACGGCGACATCCAATACTGCACCTTTAAGTACTCGCACCAGTTTGCTTTGGGTATATGGCGGTTTCTGGAAATGCAATCCGCGCAAAACTCCGTAAGAGGATTTCGACTCGTTGTCTTGGACGAAAACGGTTTTACACACTTTTTCTTCAAATTCGCGCTGAGAGAACGATTCGAAAAAATATCCCCGTTCATCGCTGAAAATTCGCGGTTCTATGATAACCACTCCGTCTATGTCCGTTTTTATTACTTCCATTATTCCAATCCCAATTCATTAATAACTTTCAGCAAATATTGCCCATATTGATTTTTAAGCATCGGTTGCGCCAAATCACGCATTTTATCGGCAGTGATCCAACCTTTGCGAAGAGCTATGCCTTCGAGGCAGGCGACTTTCAGCCCTTGTCGCTTCTCAATGACTTCGACAAAGGTTGAAGCTTCACTTAATGAATCGTGCGTACCTGTGTCTAACCAGGCAAATCCACGTCCTAATGTCTGCACTTTTAATTCCCGATCATTCAAAAAAGCCTGATTTACCGTAGTAATTTCCAGTTCTCCTCTTGCCGAAGGCTTTATATTTTTGGCAATATCGACTACACGATTAGGATAAAAATAGAGTCCTACAACTGCGTAGTTGGATTTAGGCTTTTCCGGTTTCTCTTCGATCGACATACAATTACCGTCTTTGTCAAACTCTGCAACACCATACCGCTCAGGATCGGCGACCCAATAACCGAAAACCGTAGCTTTCTTGTCTTCGTCTGCCGTACGTACAGCGTCTTGCAACATTCGGGTAAAACTTTGTCCATAAAAGATATTATCTCCGAGAACCAGACAAACCGAATCGTCTCCTATGAATTTTTCACCGATAATAAAGGCCTGAGCCAGACCGTCCGGACTGGGCTGTTCGGCATATTCGAAATGTACTCCGTAATCAGAACCGTCTCCTAACAATCTCTTGAATCCGGGCAGATCGACCGGAGTAGATATTACTAAAATGTCCCGGATCCCTGCCAACATCAACACCGATATAGGATAATAAATCATCGGTTTGTCATAAATCGGGAGAAGCTGCTTACTCACTCCCTTAGTGATCGGATACAACCTTGTGCCCGAACCGCCTGCTAATACAATGCCTTTCATTTTTAATATAGTTGCAATAATATGGCGTACGAAAGTCTAATTTTCTTCAGAATAACCTTTGCCATATCCATAATTATAACCGTATCTGTACCCATATTGATATCCATAATGACCATAAGCTTCGGATGTGCCGTTCAGGATAACAGCCATGTTTTTATATCTTTGATCTGTATAAAATCCTTCTATTTCATAAAGCATGCTGCGATCTAATAAGCCTGACCGGATAATAAACAGTGTCATATCCGATAATTTATTGATAATAGAAGCATCTGCAACTATCTCTACCGGAGGACAATCGATAAAGATGCAGTCATATTCGGCCTTTAATGTACTCAACATTTGTTTTAAGCGCAGATCAAATAACAGCTCGGTAGGATTTGGAGGTATCGTGCCTACCGGTATTACATCTAAACCCGGATAAACCTTGCCTTTGACTACAATTTCAGAAAAATTTTCTACTTGCCCGCTCAAATAATTTGAAATTCCTATTCGGGGAGAATCGACATACGAGCTTAAAGAGGCTTTTCTCATATCGAGGTCAATAACCAATATTTTTTTACCTTTAATTGCAAGACTTTTTGCCAGATTCATGGTAATAAAAGTCTTTCCGCTACCCGGATTTGCAGACGTAACCATGATAACCCGGGATTGTCCTTCTTTACCCAACATGAACTCAAGATTGGTGCGTACAACTCTAAATGCTTCGTTGACAAGATTTCGGCTTTTTTCTTTAACTACGACCGTGTGCATCTCCGGTAATTTCTTTTTCCGGAATATCGAACCCTGTTTGCCCTGATGATATGCCAACGGTATTTCTCCGACAAAAGGAATTGTCATATTTTCTAAATCTTTACGTCCCCTAACTTTAGTATTCATATTCTCTGCAATGAATATGACTATTACAGGTATCAACAGACCTGCTACAAAGGCAACCAACAAGATATTCTTTTTCAGCGGGGCTGTAGGCAACATGCTTCCTCCCGCCGGAGTGATAATACGGGTATTATATGCCGTAAACGCTTGAGAAAGTTCGTTCTCTTCACGTTTTTGAAGTAAGTATAGATAAAGCGATTCTTTTACTTTTTGTTGGCGTTCGACCGAAAGCAGATATTTGGCCTGAGCAGGGCTTTCAGCAATACGAGTAGTCGTCTGCTGTCCGCTGCGTTCGAGATTTTTTATTTGTGCATTTAAGGTAACAACCTGATTATCTATAGACGCGATAATTGCTTCGCGCATAGCAGCCAATGCATGGTCGAGATCGATAACCAAAGGGTTCTGGTCACTGCTGTTTGCAACCAAACTGTTGCGCTGAAGCAATTTGTTATTGTATTCTGTAATCTGATTTCCGAGGTTAGAATTTTCTATACCCGAATTGGCCGGCAAAAGCTGGTATTTGTTCGACTCTCCTCCTAAATAATTGCGAATATAGCGAGCCATATAAAGCTGATTGTTCAATGCCAATAATTGTGCATCAGTTTCACTGACCTGTGCCATATACATACTGGATGCCGCTTGCACATCGGGCAAAAGATGTTCGCTCTTATACGAAGATATGTCCTCATCTACACTTCCCAATTCTTTTTCAATAACTCCTAAGCGTTCGTTGATAAACATAGAAGTGCTGATCGCTATCTGATTTTTATCTTTTACCCAATTTTCATTATATACGGCAATCAACGTATTCAGAATATCTTCAGCCCGCTGGATAGAAACGTCTTTGAATGACAGATCGACAACCGTAGATTTTTCATCATTCAGTACGACAGATAGATTCGGAGCATAACGGCGGACTGCACTATAAAGACCGGAACGGGAAACATATATAGGTTGAGAAAATTGTGAAGTATAATAAGGCGTGAGGCATACTGTTACTTTTCCAACGGGCGTCATAATCGTATCTCTCAGTTGTCCTTTTAGCAATTTTCCGGGCAACTCTTCACCATTCCGTATAAAATCAGACAGTTCTACGGTACTATCTGCCAAAATTTTTACGGTCAACGCTGACGACTCATTATCGTCCGGAGTATCTATAGACACATTTATCGGTAAAGTACGACCATATAACACTTCCCGGTAAAAGCCTCCGTCAACATGATAATCCATGTTCAAATGCAAACGCTTTACAACATCGGTCATGATTGCCGGAGACTGCAACGAAATGATTTCATTATTTACATTCGTATTTGCCTGAATCAATCCCAAATCGGCAAATGATCCGGCATCTGCGGAAAGGGACTTTCCTTTTGAGTCTTCTTTAATGAGTATTGAAGCCGACCGGGTATACACCGGAGGTGTTACTTTAATATACAAGACAGCAGCTCCTAATGTAATCATCAGAGATAGAGCAAACCAATACCAATTGGATGCACAAAGGTATAGCAAATCTTGTATTCGCATAAACTCTTCAGATTGCTTCGATTTCGGATTATTTTGAACAGCAGCCATATTTTTACTTTAATATCAAAATAGTTATTTAACAATAAGCACGGTAATAGTGGTCAGCAATGAGGCCAATGACATCCAAAAAGATGTAGAACGGACATTATTCCCGTTGACTGTAGATTGACGTGCCCGGACTGAATTAGGTTCGACATATATTACATCGTTCTGCTGAAGATAATATGCCGGAGAAGAATAAATCTGTTTTGCAGAACACAAGTCGAGTTGATAAGCGGTCTCTTTATCCCCCTCCTTTCTCAGGACATATACGGGATTCCGTTTCCCGTATATCGAGAGATCCCCGGCCATACTGATTGCATCAAGAACGGTAATTCTGTCCCGATCGATATTAATGCGCCCCGGTTTATTGACCTCTCCTAATACAAAAACACTGAGATTCATAAATTCTACCGTAACGACCGGATCTTTTATCAGATTTTCCTTAATAAGCCGATCCTTGATGTATCCGGCAAGCTCGGAGCGGGTCATTCCTGCCACACGAATTTTTCCTAAAACGGGAAATTCAATATCTCCTTGAGCATCGACAGTATATACCGACATTTCTTGATTAGAATTTTGCGCCCCCGATGCTAATCCTGCACGAAAAGAGGCTATAGGCAAATTGAACAGGCTTGCCAATTGAGGATCTTTACTACTGACAACGATAGAAAGCTTATCTTCCGGTCGGAACGTAATTTGAGTCGATGCTATCAATTGCTCAGATATTCCCGGCTTAAGATCCTGAAAATATACGACCTTTTTAGACGAATCACATGAACTGAAAAGTACAATAACAAGTAAAATTCCTAATATATACTTGATCTGCATAACCTTAATCATCATTATTTTATTCATACTATTTTAATTCTTTACTATTCTATTTTTTCGATCAACGAAGGATGTATAAATGCGGTTGCAACGGCCATTATCCCTTGAATAGAAACGACTACCCTCCTATCGCCCTTAACTCGTACAAATACACCTTCTACTCCGGAAAAAATTCCTCCGGTAATTCTAACCTTATCTCCCTTTTTCAACATTAACGAAACAGGATCGAGATAAACGAGCTGATCGTCATACGTACCCGACACTGCAATGAAATCTTGCATTTGCTTATCGGGAATTATAATCGGACAGCCTGTTGCCTTATCCATAATATATCGAATAGGCAAACGGACTTCAAGTTCAGACTTGAATGTATCTATACTTGTTTTTGTCGAATGGACAAAAACAAGATTATGTATAATCGGTACTAATTTTCGTGATTTTTTAGCTCCTAAATCCGTGCTTTCATAGTGCATCGGTATAAAATTTTCAACATTATGACCGTCGAGATATTCTTTGAATATCATTTCCCGGCTATAAGTAACACGTATAGCATACCATGCTATATCACCTTGTTTCTTTAATTCTATGTTTTCTTTTTGCTCCAAAATTTTTCATAAAATAATCTCCGGTATAAAAAGGGATTATTTAAGGATATTCTCATATCCCAAAGATGATCGCGATTCACATCGAGACTTCTCTTACTTAATATCTTAGATGTGTAATTTATATACCAGAGATTATATTTTTATAAATAATACACCAAGAACCTGTACTTCTAAGACAAGATAGTTTTTGAATCTTTTGACCCTTCTAAAACTAAGCCGATCACTATTTCAAGAAGTTCTCAAAACAGACTCGGGCAAAATTTAGACGGCTTTTAAAATTCCTATCCTATTTTGGTAAAACTTTGAACAAGTTCCAAATTCATAGACTTTGAAATCATAACTAAAACTTAATAATATCAATAACTACAACAACAACTTTTCTAAACTTTTAATTTTTACAAAAGAATGTTCCTTAGGGACACCAGAAACATATATATCCCTGATTAACAATTGTTTGGCTGTATAATATAAAACACACCTTCAGCTCTGAATCCTGTTTCTATCACAGAAGTAGGACTTTATTATCTTGTATATATAATTAACTGATTAATAGCGTATTAATTTATTATAACGTAAAAAAATAGTTCCCAATATACTTTTATTTAGCTACGTAATATAATATTTGTAATACATACTATAACTTATTACACAATAACCTTTATTTTCATTATCCGAATAATAATTTATATCTGATTTGAATTTAAATTACTGACTTGCAAAATATTGATTTTCAGCACATGTGATTTTAATAGCAAAAAAATGTATATTATTTAATTGGATAAACAAACTTATTTGTCTAAATTTGAACCCGTTTAAGTCCTACTTCTGTGATAGAAACAGATTATTTTCATATGGACTATACTTCTCTTTTCTTCTTTTTTCCAGAATTATCGTCTTTATAATATAAAGAACTAATAATAAATTTATTAGCCTCATCTATAATAGAATTGTCTAAAGATGCCAAATAAATTTGCGTGGTTTTCTCGGATGTATGTCCCATACCGGCACTTATAACAGAAAGAGGTATATTTTTATTTCTTGCGGCTGTAGCCCATGTATGGCGTGCAACGTATGAGGTAAGAGGAGAAGGCAGTCCTAATAAATCGGAAATTTTTTTGAGCTGTTTGTTATAATAACTCAGTGAATTTTGATATTGCCGATATGCTATTTTTTCGTCTGAAGATGTAATAATAGGAAATATATATTCACTTTTTGTTTTGTAATGGTCCATTATCTTTTTCATACATGATTCGATACGAATATTGATAATCTGTCCGGTCTTACGACGAATATATTGTATGAACCCATTTCTTATATTGCTTTTTCTGAGATAAGCAATATCGACAAAAGCCATTCCTCTCGTATAAAAACTAAAGATAAATATATCCCGGGCATAATCCAAAGCTTTATGTTCGGATAAATCCAAATTACTTAAACGAACAATGATTTCCTCATTTACAGCTCTCTTTCGAGTGCGGTCTACTCCGGTATATACTTTCCTGAATATATTTTCAGGATTAAAAAACATTTCTGCAGCAGCTTTATTATACACAGATCGCAATATACGCATATAAAAAGAGACAGAATTACGGGTTATACCTCTCTTTCTCAGCCATGAATCATATTCAAGAATAAAATCTTCTGTCATTAAATAAAACTCAATGTCTCGATTATGAAGAAACGAAGCAAAGCTATTTCTCGTGCACATATAATTCCGGGCCGTTCCCAAACATCCGTTCTTTATCAATGATCTTATCTGTTTATCCATAAAAGCAAGAAAAGATTTATCTTGTCTATGTATATGAAATGCTTGTAAGATATCCTTTGCCGAATAATTTGGAAACGATTTAATTATATTTTGTAAAGCAGATACATCTTTCTTTATTCGGAGGTCTATATCCGTTACGTACGAAAACCGATATTTTTCTCTAAAAACGACAGACTGGGACTTTTCATCCCATTCTTCAGGGAACAATTTATACTCTGTTGCAATCCGGACAGACCTCATGCCTTCATGCAATACATAAACCACCGTTCCGGGAACTCCGGAAACAGATGAATGACGTAATTTGATTTTTATAGATACCATAACTTCTAAATATTATATATCAAAAATATATAACATATAGCTGCGTAAATATCATAGAAAAAATCTTTTTTGTCCAAAGCCTGTCTAAATCTTGTACAGATATTTTTGAATGTTATTTCGAGGAGATTTTCCAAATTCGACCCAAGGAAAATATCAGATAGACTCTAAAACAAGTCTTTAATTAGAAACAAATAATTATTTATTGACGCACGATATCATCATTTTTCATTCGGTTGCCTCTGTAAAATCAGCAAAGCTACCGTTATAATAAAAATACCCAATATCGAATACAAATCGGGATATTCACCCGGAACAAGCAACCAACTTAAAACAACACCGGCAACCGGTACGACAAATTTCCACATGTTCAATTCAGAAACTTTCACTTCTGGTCTCTTAAGCAGCGAATACCAAATGGAAAATCCGACTGCCGGAATCAACGCCAACCATATCCATGCAATATAAAACTCTAATGAATAAGGTTTTACATACCAATCTTCTGTAAAAAACGATACAATATACAGAATTAATCCGCCAGAAAAATTAGCAAATGCAGTGAGCATGACCGGAGAAACTTTGTTTCTGTTCTTGGCAACTATAATATTAGTAGATGCTCCTACAATATTACTGATAATCAGCAATATGACTCCATAATAAAACGAAATGTCAGTATGAATAGAACCTCCTTTTGCAAAACTTATAAATACGATTCCGGCCATACCTAAAACAATAGCCAAAATCTTACGAAACGACATTCGATCATTTCCCATAGTGAAATGAGCCATAACAGCAACAAAAAACGGACCGCCTCCGATGATAATTGCAGATATGGCAGCGGGGACTTTATTTAATCCCATAAAAAAGAAACCGTACTGTATAAACGTCTGCAAAAAACCGAATAACAACATATAACGCCACTCTTTCAAATTAGAAATCCAATCGATCTTCTGATATATCAAAAAAGGTATTAACAGAAGTCCGGCCAGCATAAAGCGCATACCGGACAAATGTAACGGAGTTGTATATTCAAATCCTATTTTCGCTCCTGCAAAGGCCGATCCCCATAGTAAACATGCAAAAATCGCCAATATCTTAGTTTTCATGTAATTCTTTATCTTTTTAAACTGCAAAGTTACTACAAAAAAGTGAAATGCGGAAAGATATAGTGATAGAATTGAGTTACAAGGGTTTTAGTTAAAGTGGCGATAATTCGTGAAGCCATTACAATCCTTGCCGAAGCCAAATCTTGACGCCGCAACGTTACTTGTTCGTAACCATGTCCGAAAATGCGACAAACGGGTACGAATGGCGAAACAAGACACTATGTTATAGTGAGTTACCCACAACTCACGTAACAAATACGGTTACGGAAAAAAGATTGCGCCGTTCCTCCCCGTTTTGCGTACCGACACCGGACTCTTCACCAACTAATTTTGAAATCCAAAAATTAAGAACGATGAAGAGTACATTTTCAGTAATCTACTACCTCAAGCGTCAGGTAGTGAAAAAGGACGGGACGGTTCCCGTCATGGGACGCATCACGGTGGACGGCAGCCAGACGCAGTTCAGTTGCAAGTTGAGTGTCGATCCGAAGCTGTGGGACACCAAAGGGGGACGTGTCACGGGCAGAAGCGCGGCGGCACTCGAAACGAACCGTATGCTTGACAAGATGCGGGTGCGCATCAACAGACACTATCAGGAAATCATGGAGCGTGACAACTTCGTCACGGCGGAGAAGGTAAAGAACGCCTTTCTCGGACTGGAACACCGCTACCACACGCTGATGCAGGTGTTCCGTCGGCACAACGAGAACTATGAGAAACAGGTGGAAGCAGGCATGAAAGCAAAAGGTACACTGGAAAAGTACCGTGTCGTTTACAAGCACCTGCAAGAGTTCCTCGACATCCGCTACCATGTGAAGGACATCGCCCTAAAAGAGCTTACTCCCGCTTTCATCTCCGACTTCGAGATGTTCCTGCGCACGGACAAGCACTGCTGCACCAATACCGTGTGGCTGTACGTCTG
>ENA-UEPJ01000941-UEPJ01000941.1-human-gut-metagenome-genome-assembly--contig:-NODE-941-length-37364-cov-11.922520_pt1 | contig 37364 bp, 33 predicted proteins | sample MGYA00242890_ERZ507896 | MGnify/ENA primary metagenome ERZ507896 (study PRJEB26167, sample SAMN06115508) | human gut metagenome | host: Homo sapiens | place: China:Qinghai | collected 2015-08-20...
GGCGAACGGCTGGACTGGCTTCTTCGATACACCACTATGCTGCGCTACGACGACTGCCAGCGCTTCCACTTCTGGCCGGGTTTCCGAGCTTTTCTCCTCTGGGAGATGGAACGGGAGTATACCGAGGAAAAGCGCAAAGCGCTCTTCAGCCGGGGCGGGCTGTACTATGAGCTGAAGGAGGACTACGCCCACGCCCTGGAATGCTACACCAGCGGCGGTGACCATTCCAAGGTCTCCGAGCTGCTGGTGCGCAACGCCGAGCTGCACCCCGGCATGGGGCACTATGCCGAGATGGAAAAATACTACCGCAGCCTGCCGGAGGCGGAAATTCTCGCCTCTCCCTCGCTGATGCAGGGCATGAGCATGCTCTGCGCGCTGGCGATGGACTACGAAGGCTCGGAGCGCTGGTACGGCGAGCTGCAAGCATTTGCCGAGCGCTGCGGCAGGCAGGACGCCGCCGGAAAGCAGGCCCGCAGCCGCCTTGCATGGCTGGACATTTCTCTCCCCCAGCGGGGCGTGAACGGTCTGACGGAAACCATTCCCGCCGTGTTCCGGCTGCTGATGAACAAGGAAGTGACGCTGCCGTCCTTTTCCGTCACAAGCGCGCTGCCCAGCATCATGAACGGCGGCAAGGACTTTTCCGCATGGAGCAAAAAGGACGACCTGCTCTACAAGACCCTCCGTCTCCCCGTGGAGACGGTGCTGGGGCGAGACGGCGTGGGACTTGCGGACTGCGCCATCGCCGAGAGCAAGTTTGAAAAGGGCGAGGACATCGCCGGTCGGATGCTGTCCCTTCTCCCACAGCTGAACGAGGTCCGCAACCGCGGCACGCCGGACATGGAGTTCGCCGTCAGCGGACTGCTGGCCCGCAGCCAGCTGGCGAACGGACAGCCCTCCGACGCGCGGCGCACCATCGAGGTGCTCCGTGAATGCTTTGCCGAGCGCGGTTTGACACGCTTTCTGCCCAATATGGACGCCATGCTCTGCCGTATTGACCTGCAAACCGGCGACCTTGACGCGGCGGACGCGTGGTATCGGGAAAAAGCCCCGCGCGAACCCACGCGCCTGAACGTCATGCGGCGCTACCAGTATCTCACCCAGGCCATGGTGGAGCTGGAGGACGGCAGACCGGACGCGGCGTTGCTGACGCTTGCCCCGCTGGAGCCGTACATCCAAAACTGTGCCCGCATCATCGACGGCATTCACCTGAATGTCCTGACTGCCATCGCCCTGCACCGCAAGAAGGACGAGCGGTGGCGCGGGCGATTGACGGCGGCGCTGGACGCGGCGGCGGAGTACCGCTTCATCCGCACCGTCAGCGTATACGGCACGGCGGTGCTGCCGCTGCTGGAGGCGCTGGACTGGGACGGCGACAAGGCATGGCGCAAGCGGCTGATGGCGGCGGTGCGGACGCAGGCGGCGTTCTACCCGCATTTCCTCGAACCCCGCCTTGCCCCCGGTGAGGAGCTGACGCCCACGGAGCTGCAAATTCTCCATCTGCTCTGCGCGGACAAGTCCAACGCCGAGATCGCGCAGATCATGGATGTGAAGCTGCCGACCGTGAAGACCCACGTCAGCCACATCCTCGACAAGCTGGACGTGAAGCGCCGGGCGGAGGCCAAGACCGCCGCGAAAAAGCTGCGGCTCGTTCCGGACGATCTATAAATGCTATGCCTGTGCCTGAACGGGCTGGATATAAACCCTATACACATATCCTAAAGGAGGAGCTTATGAAAAAACGAGTATTGAGCTTATTTCTGGCGCTCACGCTCTGCCTGACGCTGTTGCCCACAGCGGCTTTTGCCGAGGGTACGAACGGCAGTGCCGTCAGCAGTGAGGCGGCCGCGGCGGAGGGCGGTCAGCCGACCGCCACCGGAGCGCCGACCGAAGGCGGCGGACAGTTAACCAACACGGGCGAAGATGAACAGCCCAATTCCGAAACGGACGCGCTTACGGAGATCTGGTGCGTAAGCAAGCCCGATTCCATTGGCCGCAGCTATGACGGCACGACGAACGGCAACACGATTCTGATCGACTTGACGTTTACAGACGGTACAAATAGCATCATACTCAAAGAAGGAACGGACTTTACTGCCAAGAAGACCTTCGATTCCGCTGATGCGGGATCGCGTACCGTCACTGTGGAAATCGAGCTGATCGGTGATGCCGCGGCAAAGTACAAGCTCAAGGCGGGCGAAGAAACGTTTACGATCAGCGGCACCATCAACAAGGCCTATCCCAATTTGACCGTATCTCTTTCCGAGACGACTTGCACGGTGGGCGAAAAGCTCCTGCCGCTGTTGTCCATCAGCGGTGTGCAGGAAGATGCTGCGGTGACATATTACTATGCGCAGTACCAAACAATAGTTGGCAATTCGGAGTACGAGGGTTATATCATTCCTGCAATCGATGAAAACACCGCAGTCAGCAGTCTCGACGAGGAAGGCAATAACACCTACTACGTCTACGCCAAGACCGGCGAGACCAGAAACTACAATGAAAATATTTCCAATGTGGTGGAGCTCACGGTCAACGAGGCTGCCGTTGAGGCTGCTTCGATCACAAGAGCGGACGGCACGGACGGCGGCACATACGGATCCCTCCCGGCGGCGCTGAACGCGGCGCAGGACGGCGACACCGTGACGATGCTGACAACGCTGAACGATGATGACACGATCAGCTTCTGCCGTGATGCAGAGGGGGAGCCTGTCGAAAAAACCGTTACGCTCATGATGAATGGGCAGAGCCTGTCCTTTGAGGGCGCTTCGCCTTTGCATATACAGAGCGGCAAGCTGATCATCGGCGATGATGCAGCGATTTCCCAGCCTGCACAAGCGGCGGTGCCTGCTGTCTTCGTAGATAACAATGAGCAAAGCAAGGACAGAGGTACGCTGGAATTCAAAGGCAAGGCAACCCTTACCGGCGGCTTGCTCATCCAGAACTGGGGCAAGCTGGTGGGTGGCCTGAAGGAAGGCACGATTATCACAAGCAACGGTACATACAGCGTTTCTGTAGAGCGATCTATAGATACTTACAGCAATGTGCTGGGGCTGCTGGGCGAGGGGCTTGCTTTTGCGAAGAAAGATAAACCAACTGAACTCGTCAACGGCAATGTGAAGAATCTGACCGAGGATGTCATCGTTGTGGCGCACACGCATAGCCCAAAGTGTACTCAGAATCCCGACCCGGATGCGCTCCAAACCTACATCTACACCTGCGACTGCGGCTTCGTATGCCCACACGATCGCTTCACGAACAGCATCTGCGACATCTGCCACGCGGCGTGTACCCATGACGAGTATACCAGCGACGATAAGTGTGCTCGCTGCGGCGCGCCGTTTGCGGTGCGGGTGGAGTGTACCGATAGCGTGGGTATCACATCGAACAAGCTGTACATGAAGACCACCACTCAAGACGGCACCGATGATACGCTGCGACAGGTCTTTAACGAGGCCGCAGATGGCAGCACCATCACCCTGCTGGCAAACGGGGGGCTGCCTTACGGCATATATGCCAGCAAGACCCTCACGCTGGATCTGAACGGACATAGCCTGAGTGGGCACAGCTTGAATGTCGGCGGCTCTACGGCCACGGGCCAGACTCGCACCGGTAATCTGACGGTCATTGACAGCCGCGGCGGCAACGGCGCAGTGGGAGTGACCGTGCGGGACGGCGGTACACTGGTATTTGATCCGGAGAATGACAGCACCACCCTGCTCCAGCTGGAGGTTTGGGGCGGCAAAGTCGAGCTGCACGGCGGAAAGATTTTGAGAAAAGATCTGCGGCTGAATAACAGCATCACATTGGGCGATCTGCTTCCCCAGAAAGCGGGGCTTGCTTACTACTGTGGCGACACGCAGCTCACGCTGAAGGAAGCCGCTTCCAAGACCTGCGACCTGGTGGTAAAGTCCTGCGCCCACGGCGGCAGGAACGGCTTTGACGAAACCGCCGCTGCCTGCCCCTACTGCGGCGCGCCCGCGGTGGCTGAAACAGCCTTGAACAATGGCGAGGGCAGCTGCCTGCAGCGGAGATTTGCCAATTTACAAACGGCCCTTGACGCAGACAGAGACGGCGGCGCGACCCTCCGGCTGCTGACCGACGTGACCGGCGATTACACCATCGACGGCACGCAGGACACGGGACTTGACCTGAACGGCCACTGCATCAAGGGCACGGTGACGGTCAAGGCGGCTGCGGGCAGCAACACCACCACTTTCAGCAACACACAAAACACCACCTCAGTCAGCATTGATGCGGTCGTTGCCCACAGGGGAGCAAAACTCGCCGGGTCGAAATATCCCGCCGTGATCGGCGTATTGACATTGGCCGATACCACGCAGTGGAAGGATATCCTGCAGCAGCCTGCCCGCCTTGGCTTCAGGGTCACAAACGCGGACGGCACTCACCAGTGGTACGCCCCGAATGATGTCAAGGACTCGCAGTTGAACAACGTTATTATCAATGGCCTGCCCATCACCACCAAGACCCTGAATCTGAAGGTCGATGGCAAGAACCTGACCGGCAGCTCGCCGAAGGTGGAGCGCGGCACGACCGTCCAGCTCTGCGCCAGCTGCAATACGAAGGGCGCGACGGTGACGTTCTCCATCCTGAAGGAGGGCGAGACAACGCCCATCACGCTGTCGGGCAGCGATGTGAAATATACGACAGTCGGCACTGGCACCACCAAATTCTACGTCGCGGAGTACACCTTCAACGATTTCGGCAGCTACACGATTTCCTTCACCGCCGCCAAGGAGGGCTATACGGTGCAGAGCGCCGAAAAGAAGGTGACCGTCACCAAGGCCGCCATTCCGGCCAGCGCGATCACCGCGCCCGCGGCAAACGCCCTGACCTACAACGGCAATGAGCAGGAACTCGTCACGGCGGGCAGCGTGGACGCGAAGTACGGCGAGATGCAGTACCGTCTGGGCACGAGCGGCGGCTTCAGCACTGCCACTCCCACCGCCGCCGATGCCGGAACGTACACAGTCTATTACAAAGTCGTAGGAGCTGAGGGCTACAATGACACCGCTGCTAAGTCCATAAAAGTAACCGTCAGCCCGGTGAAGATCAAAGGCATCTGCAACGTCACTTCCGTCTCCAAGACCTACGACGGCAGCGCAAGCGTTACGCTTCCCAAGGCCAATCTGGCGTTCCTCGACGCTGCGGGCAATATGATTTCCCTCCCCGAGAGCGCTTATACGATCACGGACGCCCGCTTTACCACGCGGCAGGATGACTTTGCCTATGAGGATTCGCCGGACGCCGGCACGAAGGAGACCATTTCCTTCACTCTGACGCTCACAGATTCCAACTACGTGTTCGAGGGCGAGGCGGCGGACGTCGGCTCGGACAACTTCAATTTCACCTCCAATGATGACCGCTTCAAGATCGATCAGGACACTGTGACCCCGGCTGAGATCACGCTGTTTGTTTACAACGACGTGGCAAAGACCTACACGCTCGATCTGGCCACGCTCCTGCCGGAGCTGACTTCGGGCTGCGAGTACGGCAAAATCAAGTATCAAGGGTGTGATTACCATTTTACGGATAGCACCTACCTCGACAGTAACAACGGTATGTTCGTGTCAAACGAGGGCATTTTGACTCTGCCCATCGTGGCCGCGCACTCCGCAGATGTGAACAAGCAGATCGGCACGATAACCGCCCCGGTTGTAACCGCGAACTATCAGCAGTTCGAGCTGACCATCAAGGTCGTTATTGGCGAGAAGATCACGCCCGTACAGTCAGATGACTTCAAAATCAGCGCGACGGGCATCACCTACCGCCAGACATTGGAAAACAGCACGCTCACCGTCAAGGGCACGATGAAAGACCCCACCACAGGAGAAGAGGTCAAGGGCACCTTCGCGTGGCTGAATAAATACGACAGACCCATTAACACCGGCGATGTGTACTTCGATTGGACATTCACCCCGGACGAATCCTACGGCGGCATTTACGCAACCGCAACCGACAGCGTGAAAGTCCCCGTCGCCCCCAAGTCCATCGAGGGCGCAGCCATCACGCTGGAAGCTGCCAGCCTCGAGTACAACGCGGCGGAGCAATCGCCGAGGATCACCGGCGTGACGCTGGAGGACTGGGATGAAACAAGAATCACCTACATTATCAAAAGAGGCGGCTCGGCCATCGATGTCAGCGACAGCATCACCCTGACCATCGAAGGTACCGGCAACTACACCGGCACGGCCACGGTCGAGCGGAAGATCACGCCAAAAACCGTGACGCCCACGATGGAAGTCGCATCCTGCACCTACACCGGCAATGCGCTGGAACCGGCCGTGACCCTCAATGACGGAGATGCGGTCATTCCGGAGGGAGAATACACGGCAGAGTATTCCAACAACACCAACGCCGGTACCGGCCGGGTGGCCATCAAGGATGTTGAAGGCGGCAACTACATCATCACGTCGATAAGCCGGGACTTCCCCATCGATCAAGCTGCCGCACCCACGAATATCCAACATGGCACGCTGAGCGTGATCAACGGCACGCAGCGGACGTACACCTATGACTTCCAGCAGCTGCTGCCCGCCGCGCCCCATGGAGATTACGGCACAGTGCGCTACGATTTGGGGAATCGGCAGACTGCTATCCACTTCACCGCTCATGGATATTATATCGACCCGGAGATAGCGGAATTTGAGGGGAGCAAGCTGACTTTGGTAGGTCTCTATGCGAAAGAGGGAACAGCGACCGGCCAGATCGGAACCGCCACGGTGACGGTCACCACCACCAACTACAAGGACTTTAAACTGACGCTCGTCCTCAACGCGGTAGACCGGATCACGCCCGTGGCGGATGGCAGCATCACCGCAAGCAAAATCACCTACGGCCAGACATTGAGCGAGAGCCGGATTTCGGGCACGATGAAGGATCCCGCCACCGACGCAGCGGTTGAAGGGACGTTCGCGTGGCAGCTGCCGGACGATACGATTCTGGATGCGAGTACGCTTGGCCATGATGTCGGATGGAAGTTCACGCCGAAGGATGGGAATACCTATACGGAAGCGACCGGCATCGCAACGGTCAAGGTCGACAAGGCCCAACAGTACGGCGAGGTCAGCATGAAATTCTACATTTACGGCGAGACGCCCAGCACACCAAGCCTGACAGACCGGACGGGTGACGGAAGCGTGACCTACTACTATAACACCACCAATTCCAACAGCGGCGGCACAGAGTGGAAGAACATTCAGCCGGACACGCTGAGCGCCGGAACCTGCTACTATATGTACGCAGAGCTTGGCGAGACGAAGAACTACGACTCGTTCACCACGGATTGTGTGAAGTTTTGGGTAATGAAGGCGATACCGACCTGCACGAAACCCACCGGCCTGACAGCCAAATACGGCCAGAAACTCAACCAGATCGCTCTGCCCAATCCGGAGGGAAATACACCCGGCACATGGCGCTGGCAAGAACCGGAGACGGTGCTGGATCAACTGGGTACCCCAAGATTCTATGCTGATTTCAAGCCCGACAATGAGACCTATAGCGAAGTGCTCAACGTCGCCATTGACGTGACCGTCGGACCGGCGGATGGCGGCAGCCTCAAAACGGTCGAGCTGGCGCAGAAGTACACGGACGCCTCCGTGCATACCTACACACCGGACTGGTCGGGGCTTCCCGGCGGACAAACGTGGCGCTATAACAGTGAATACAGCGTCAGCACCGGCTCGAATGTCACACTTACCAAGCAAGATTTCGCAGCGGATGGCAGTTTGCTGACCTACGCGATTTCCGGCGGCAAGGCGGGCGACAAGATCACCCTCACCCTCAAGGCGTCCTGCGACAATTATAAGGATTTCACCATCACGCTGAACATCACCCTGACAGAAAAGGACGATCAGAAGCCGTTGACCATCACCGGCAACACTTCCGTGATCTATGGTGAAAAGCTGACGCTGACCACCAGCGGCGGCAACGGCACAGGCGCTGTGACCTACCGCATTGACACTGCGCACAGCACCGGCGAAGCGGCCATCGATCCCAATACCGGCGTTCTGACTCCGGTCAGGGTCGGCTCTGTGAGTGTCATCGCTGCCAAGGCGGGCGACAACGACTACAACGACGTCACCAGCGCCCCCTTCGTGCTCATGATCAAACCGGCCACTCCCACCGGTGAGCCGAACTACACCAAGATCACCACCGGCGGCAAGACGCTGAAGGACGCGGCGCTGACCACCAAGGGAAGCACGCTGAATCCCAATGACGGCAAGCTGGAATGGCTGGATGACAAGGGCAATGCGCTGCCCGACGATACCAGGGTCAAAGTCAACACGACCTACAAGTGGCGCTTTACGCCCACGGACACCAACTACACGACCCTGACCGGCGAGATCGAGCTGCTGTATCACAAGTCCAACGGTGGTGGCAGCAGCGGCTACAGCTACTACACCATCGGGGCAACCGCCGGGGCTGGCGGCTCTATCTCTCCCTCCGGCAGCGTCAGCGTCCGTGAGGGCGGAGATCAGACCTTCACCATCACCCCGGATAAGGGCTATGCTGTCTCCAATGTCAAGATCGACGGCAAGAGCATCGGCGCGGTAAAGTCCTACACCTTTGAAAATGTCAGCAGAACCCATACCATCGAGGTCATCTTCGTCAAGGGTACCGCCAGCGCCCGCACTGGAGACGGCAGCGATCTTCCGCTGTGGAGCGCCCTCCTGCTGGCAAGCACCCTTACTCTGGCCGGCGCTGTCCACTACAAGAGAAAACGCGCACGATAATCGCCTTATCATGCCTTAAAGGCCAACAAACAGCTCAGCTTCCGGGTATTTGGCTGGAAGCTGAGCTGTTCCCTTTTCGCTGCAAGAAGCAATCAATGGCATTTTATGGTAGACGGTTGCAACGGCTTCATCATGCTGGACAAGAACGACAGTCCGAAGGTCGCTTTGCACATCGAGAATGAAATGCGCTGGGCAAAGAAGCATCAAAAGCTGCATCCGGATAAGCCTCTGCCGCACATCACGCCTTATGTGTTCCGGCATACCTGCTGCACGAACATGAATTTTATCCTTTTGGGAATTGCAGAATTCATGTTGGCGGGTATATTGGCCGCGGGAACATTTGCCCTGGCATTGGGGTCAAAAGACACAGAGGAGTTTGTTGATAAGACAATCTCCAATCGTTATGAGAAACATGTAAATTCGATTTATCGGACGGACGGGATGCAGGAAACGGCATAAGAATAATGTGAAAGGAGTTGGCCTTATAACGAGGCTGCCTGTTTTCTTTTGTGCCTGCCGCAGCCAGTTCCATGTGGGGTTCAGTGGTGTGAGACGGAGAATTTGAAGCGGGAGACGGGGCAGCGCACAACGGCGCAGAGAACATGGTGGGAGGCGCGGGCGCTGGCAGATCGGTTTATTTGTGAAACGGCGGCACTTGTCCGCGTTTATGAGGTGCTCAGCGGACCCCAACCAAATTTTTTTAATTCCAAATGCAATAAAACGCCCTTTCCGCGCATTACACGGATGACAGGAGAAAAAAGCCCATGCTCAGTATGCTGATGACAACCAAATATGCGCCGGCGGAGGATCGACACGAGCTGCAGCAGTTGTTGCTCCACATTGCCGGCGGGGAGCGTGACGCGCTGGCGGCGCTGTATCAGCGCACGCGGACGGCGGTGTACGGCCTTGCGCTTTCCTACCTCAAAAACGCGCAGGATGCGCAGGATCTCACACAGGACGTCTATGTGCAGGTGTGGGACTGCGCGGCGCAGTACCGTCCCATCGGCTCGCCCATGGGCTGGCTGCTGACCGTGTGCCGCAGCCTGTGCCTGATGCGCCTGCGGCGGGAGGAACGCCATGCCGCCCTCAGCGAGGAGGAATGGGACGCCATTCCCGCGCGGGAGTGTGGACTGGACGCCGATGAGCGCGCACTGCTGCAAGGTGCGTTGGCTGTGCTTGGCGAGGAGGAGCGACGCATTGTGCTGCTCCACGCGGTCACGGGCATGAAGCACCGGGAGATCGCGGCGCTGCTGGAGCTGCCGCTTCCCACCGTCCTGTCGAAATATCACAGAGCATTGAAAAAGATGCGCAGCTGTCTGGAAGGAGATGACGCCCGATGACCAATAAAAAAATGGAGCAGAGGCTGGCTGCGGCGCTTGAAAAGACTGCGCCGGACGATGTGAGCGGCGTTCTCTCCCGCTGTGAAGCGCGGAAAGGAACGGTAATTCCCATGACAACAAAGAAAACGGTAAATCGAAAATGGACAACGCTGGTAGCTGCCTGCCTTGCGGTGATGCTGCTGTGCGGCGGAGGCGTGTTCTATCAGCAGGCGCATGCGGTGGCGTCCGTGGTGTCGCTGGATGTGAACCCCAGCATTGAACTGAAGGTCAGCAGGAACGAAAAGGTACTGGCCTGCGTGCCGCTCAACGAGGATGCAAAAGCCATCCTGGCGGATATGAGTAATGGGGCTGACCTCAAGGGCGCAAAGCTGGATGTGGCAGTGAACGCCATCGTGGGCAGCCTCGTGCGAAACGGCTATCTCGACAGTATTTCCTCCGCCATCATGATCTCGGTGGAGGACAAGGATGCAGCCCGTGCGGAAAAGCTCCAGCGTGAGTTGACCAGCGCCGTGGACGGCGTGCTGCAGACCAGCGAAGCGAAGGCCGCCGTCCTGACGCAGACGCTGACGCAGGACGCGACGCGGGAGCAGCAGGCTCGGGAAAACAACATTTCCACCGGCAAGGCGGCGCTGGTGAACCGCGTCCTCGCCATCAACCCGTCGCTGAAGTTTGACGCGCTGGCGAAGCTCTCGGTGGAGGAGCTGAAGGACCTTGCGGAAGCGGGCGCGCCCGCCATGCCCATCGGCAGGGATGCCGCCGCTTACGCTGCGGAGCAGTATGCCGGGACAACGGCGTCAGACTCCGTCACGGCGGAGGTCGATTCCGAACTGGACGAATCCCCCGCGCATTACGAGGTGGAGCTGCATACGGCATGGGGTGAGTTTGAGTACCTGGTGGACGCCTACACGGGGAAAGTGCTCAGCGGGCAGAAGGACTTGCTGGCCACAGCTCCCGCAGGGGATGAGGCGGCAAAGCCCACTGCACCGTCCGGCGGCGCGGATATCGGCCATGCCAAGGCGAAGTCCATTGCCCTGAACCACGCGGGCGTGAGTGAAAATGAAGCGTATGACATGGAGATCGAACTGGACGACGAGGACGGCACGCTCGTCTATGAGGTCGAGTTCAAATCCGGCGGCATGGAGTACAGCTACGAGATCAACGCCGCCACCGGCGCCATTCTCAAGCACGAGACAGAGATAGATGATTGATGCGAAAGCTGAAGGTATGCGGCGCAGGCGTACTTGCAGGGCAGAGTAATATTTAGAAGCGCAGAAAATAATCTGACCATAACATGACCTGCGCTTGGTGAATATGTAAACATATGGCAAGATGGCTTTTGCGTTTGCGAAAGCCATCTTGCCATATCATACATCGGCGCAGAAGCAAAAGGCTCCCGGCATATGCAAGAGGTCATACGCTTCGCGGGTAATAGAAGCAGCCGGCGTTTGCGGGAAGATCACAATTTGCGGTGGTGAGTTTCAAATACCGCTTGCCTTTTTGCGCATGATATAATATACTATTGGTATGTGTACTAAAACGTTTGGGAAGAGGTGCTATTTTTGCGGAGAGACAGCAGTGAAACAAAGAGGAAAATACTGACCGTGTGCGTCCGTCTTTTTCTGGAGCAGGGGTATAAAAGCACTTCTGTCAGTCAGATCGTTGACGAAGCAGGCGTGGCAAGGGGAAGCTATTTGAATCTGTTTCCGACCAAGGACAGAATTTTGCTGGAGCTGACCGAAACGATGTTCGGCGGACAGTTCGGCGTGGCGAGAAGCATTGCGGACAGCAAGCTGCCGCCGGTTTACGCCTATGCGGTGGAAACGGCGATACAGCTCACTCTTACCGAGCTGAACGAGAATCTGCGGGAGATCTACATCGAAGCCTACTCCCTGCCTGAAACATCGGAGTATATCTACCTGCATACCACGGCGGAGCTGAAGCAGATCTTCGGCGGGAATTTCCCGGAGTACAGCGACAGCGATTTTTATGAGATGGAAATCGGCACGGCGGGGCTGATGCGCAATTATATGGCACGGAAATGCGACATCCATTTCCCGCTGGAACGCAAGCTCAGCCGCTTTTTGACGGCGACCATGCGGGTGTATCAGGTGCCGGAGGAGGAACAGGCAAGGGTGCTGGCCTTTATCCAATCACTGGATATCAGGGCAATTGCCACCAAGGTCATGTATAAGCTATTCGCCATGCTGGAGATGAAATACGATTTTAAGCTGTCGAAGGACGGCGAAACGGAGGAGACAACATGAAGAAACGAATACTTAGTATCCTGCTCATGTGCTGCATGGTGTTGACGCTGCTGCCGGTGCAGGCACTGGCGGAGGACTCGGCCTACACCGTGGGCGAGGACACCGGCGTATCAGCGCGGGCGCTTGCCGGAACCGCCGGAACAAAGCTGAAAGCGGACAACATCGCCACCTATGTCGCCAATGGCCTGGGCAGCGGCGTGTATACGCTGGCGGAGGACGTGACCATCTCCGGCACACTGCGGGTCACGGGCGAGGCCACGGTGGACCTGAACGGCCACATCCTGCGCTATGCCGAAGAAGCGGAGCCGGACAGCATCTTCCGCGTCACCAGCGGCAGCACCCTGACCCTGACCGACAGCGCCCCCACGGCGACCCACAGCGACGCATCCCTTCCCGCAGGCGGCCTCATCACCGGCGGCAAGGGGTTTAAGTATGACAATGGCGCGGGACAGTCCTACAATTACTATGGCGGCGGCGTGTATGTGGAGACGGGTGCATCCTTCGTGCTGGCGGGCGGCACCATCTATGCCTGCGGCGTCCGGAGCGGAGCGACTTCCGCGTATGGCGGCGGCATCTATGCCGAGGGCGGCTCCGTCACCATGTCCGGCGGCGTCATCAGCGGCTGCTCTGCCATGGACGGCGGCGGCATCTTGACATCCGGGTGTACCGTCCAGATCACCGGCGGCCGCATCGAGAACTGCAAGGCAAGCGGATGCGGCGGCGGCCTGTCTGTCCGCGGCCACACAAACGGCCCGGTGTCTGTTCTGGACGCTGTGATCTCCGGCTGCGAGGCGAAACGCGGCGGCGGCCTGGCCCTGATCGCCTTTGCTGAGCTGGAGCTGGGGGAGAATGCCCGCATCACGGGCTGCACGGCCACCGAAAAGGACGATACCGAGGCAGGCGCCATCGAATACGGCGCCGCGATCTATATGGATCTTGACTCGACCTATACCGTCAACTATCCCGGCTGCTTCCTCTATGCCAACGGCGGCCGGGTGGAGGGCACGGTGTATGTGGGAACGAACAAGATTGGCACAAAAAATAACTACTTAGACTCCGTAAAGGCCACCAACGCCATCGACCACACGGACGGGAAGCCTACCACGGTCTTCACCGGCGATGTCTACTGCGAGGGCGACATCCGGGGCGGTATTTTCCATGGCAGCGTCACCGTGCTGGATCCTCGTGACGACATGGCCGACGTATCCAAGTATAACTATTGGAAATTCTGCAGCAACCTCTCCGGCGGCAGCTTTTACAAACCCGTCCGCACGGAGTGCCATGTCTCCGGCGGCACATTCTACGGCGGTCTGACTCTGGAAAAGAACGCCAAGCTCAGCGGCAAGCCCATGAACACCGGCAGCGAGCTTACTGACAAGACCAACATCCCCAACCCCAACGGCACGCCCGTCACCGTGACCTATGCTTACGGGGCTTTGGGCGGGATCTATGCCAAGCAGATCGTCCAGGCGGGCGAGACGGCCAAGACCCCCGCCGAACCGACAAGAGAGGGTTATACTTTCATCGGTTGGGATAAGGCGATTCCCGCAACCATGCCTGCGGAAAACATCACAATCACCGCACGGTGGAAAGACATCGAAAAGCCGACGGGCGAAATTATCATAGGCACAGATAAATGGCAGGAATTCTTAAACGAGCTCACCTCCGGCCTGTTCTTTCAGGATACGCAGGAGGTAACGATAAACGCCGCCGATAACAGCGGGATCGTGTTTGCTTCCTATTTGGTAACAGATCAGGATCTCTCCGAAGAGGAGCTGGAATCTCTTGTGTACCGTGGGTACGATGAGCCGTTCCGCATAGAACCCAACGGAGAGTATATTGTTTATGTAATGCTTGTTGACGCGAGCCTGAACATAACCTATCTTCGTTCCGACCGCCTGACGCTTGATAATGTGCAGCCTGTCATCAGCGGCGTAGAAAACGGCAAGACCTATTGTGGAGCACGGACGGTTACAATTACCGAGAAGTATATAGATACCGTTACCGTAAACGGCACGACGGTCGAGCTTGACGAAAGCGACAGCTTCCGCCTTGCTCCGGCAAACGGCGGACAGAAGATCATAGTTGCCGACAAGGCCGGCAATACCACAGAAATGACCGTGACGGTCAACGCCGGGCACACTTACGGTGAATGGGCATCCAACGGCGACGGTACGCACACCCGAAAATGCACGGTAGACGGCTGCGCTGGCTCCGAAACCAAAGACTGCTCCGGCGGGAAAGCGACCTGTAGGGACAAGGCCAAGTGCGCGGTCTGCGGAAAGACCTACGGCGAGCTTGATGCGAAGAACCACGCCGACTTAAAGCACATCCCGGCAAAGGCGGCGACCTGGGTCGCCGAGGGCAATATCGAGTATTGGTACTGCGAAGGCTGCGGCAGGTATTTCAGCGACAGGGACGGTACAAAGGAGATCAGAAAAGCCGACACCGTAACGGCGAAGCGGAAGAGCAGTTCCGCAGCGGCGAAGCCGGAGGACGATCCCAAATCGCCGGGTACCGGCGACACAAGCAACCTTGCGCTGTGGATCGCTCTGCTGTTTGCCAGCGGCGGCGCAGCCATCGGTACAACGGTTGTCAGCAGAAAAAAGTACAACAGATAATTGAATCGTGGGGAGAGAGGCTGAGAAGGCAGCTTCTAAACGGCATGATCGCGCAGGCAAAACGAACACAAAAAGCACTTTTCTGACAAGTTTGTATGGTGGAAGCTTTCCTTTGTGTGCTGTATAATAATGGCACAGACAAGGAGGTGGTCAATATGCTGGCAGAAAATCTGGCGCTCCTGCGAAACCTCCGCGGCATGACGCAGGAGGAGGTGGCGGAGGTCATCGGCATCTCGCGCCAGTCCTACTCCAAGTGGGAGCAGGGCGAAACGATCCCCGACATTGAAAAATGCGACCGGCTGGCAAAATTCTACGGGGTCGCTATCGATGCCCTCGTCCATCAGGATGAGGAGATCGGCAGGACGCGGGTGGCGCCCGCCCCGGTGGGCAAGCACCTGTGGGGAACGGTGGCGATGGGCACCAAGGGGCAGATCGTCATCCCCAAGGCAGCGCGGGATACCTTCCATCTGAGCGAAGGCGACCGCCTGGTCGTCCTCGGGGACGAGGAGCAGGGCATCGCGCTCATCAAGGCGGAGGTCTTTGAGGAGCGGATGCAGGAGGCCCTGCGTGCAGGTCAGAAATCCAACGAATAAAAGAAGGTGCGATCATGAAATGTCCCGAATGTGGAAAGGAAATGCGGGAGGGATACCTCTTTTGCAGCAAGGACGGCGCGTTCAGCTTTGCAAACGAGGTGCCGGGTGTATTTGAGAACGCGAAGAATGCCGATGGCTTTGTGAAGATCACAGACCTCAAGGCCAGCCACCGGACGAGAGTTCCGGCGTCCGTCTGCGAGGAATGCAGGACGGTCATGCTCAAGTATTGAGCGAAGCTGCCGTTTCCGACCGAAAAAGTCCCCAAGCCGTTGTGTCGCAACGGCTTGGGGACTTGCTATATTTGCGCGGTTGAGGGAAGTGCGTCAGATGTTGTCTGATTAGACCTCTTTGCCCATCTGATAGGCCTGCTCCAGCGCGGGATGCCCGGCGATCTCGCCCACGCCGTTCACGCCGCCTGCGAACACCGTGCCTGCCAGCGTCTCGGAATTGCCGCCCCTGCGGGGACTGGAGGAAATGATCCGTACCTTTTTATTCATCGTAAACCACTCCTTGCGTTTCAAGTTTCCCTGTTGTATTTTCATAATAGTACCTGCACCCGGCTTTCTGTCAAGATGCATTTGAAAATTTCGCGCGGGAGAGGGCTGCGAAAAGAGATTGACATTTCCCGCCGACACTGCTACCATGGGTGGGTACGCCGAGAAGGCGAATTTTGAACGGAGGTGAAGGTTCATGGATAGCTGCGGAAGTACAGGACGAAGCCGGATGTGCGGCGCGTGGGAATATGGGCTTCGGATGCGGTCATTCATGGACTTGAACTGACCACATTCCATTTTGTCGTGTTCTTCTGCACCGCATCTCAGGCGTCTTGCTGCGGCAACTATCGCTGAGGCGGTGCATTTTTGCGCCTATTTTCAGAGCCAAAGGAGGACACGACTATGATGAACAATATGGTAAAGAAGGATCTGACCCAGGATATCGGCAGCCGGATGAGCGGCAACTTTGTGTGCATCCGCGACACGCTGACCATCCGCGAGGCCATGAGCGAGCTGGTGCGGCAGGCGGGAGTCCACGACAACATCGCCACGCTGTATGTGGTGGATGCGGGCGGCGTGTACGCCGGCGCCATCGACCTGAAGGATCTCATCATCGCACGGGAAAACGACCGGCTGGCGGACATCATCCGCCGCGGCTATCCCTACGTTTTCGCCAGTGAGCGGACGGCAGACTGCGCGGAGCGCATCGCGGACTACGAGGAGGACTCCCTGCCGGTGCTGACGGAGGACCGCCATATCGCAGGCGTTCTGACGGCGCAGGAGCTGGTGGAGCTGGTGGACGACGCCATGGGCGACGACTACGCCAAGCTGGGCGGCCTGACCTCGGAGGAGGACCTGCGGGAGCCGGTGCTGGTCAGCATGAAGAAGCGGCTGCCGTGGCTCATCGCCCTGCTGTTTCTGGGTATGGGCGTATCGTCCGTGGTGGGTGTTTTCGAGTCGGTGGTGGCGGTGCTGCCTGTCGTCATCTGCTTCCAGTCGCTGGTGCTGGACATGGCGGGCAACGTGGGCACCCAGTCGCTGGCCGTCACCATCCGCGTGCTGATGGACGAGAAGCTGACGTGGCGGGAAGAACTGGCCCTGCTGGGCAAGGAGATGCGGGTGGGCCTGCTGAACGGCGGGTGCCTGGGCGTAATGGCTCTGGCGTTTCTGGGCGTCTACATCCGCGTGTGCAAGGGCTACGCGTGGCTGTCCGCATTCCTCATCTCCGGCTGCGTGGGGGTGTCGCTGGTGGTGGCCATGGTCATCTCCAGCCTGGTGGGAACTCTTATTCCTATGCTGTTCCACAGGATCCGCATCGACCCTGCCGTGGCCTCCGGCCCGCTGATCACCACCGTCAACGATCTGGTGGCCGTGGTGACCTACTATGGGCTGGCACTGGTGTTTCTGGTGAATATGTTTCATATCTAAGGGAAAACGGGAAAGCTCTCCTGAGCTTTCCCGTTTTTATGCGAATTACTGCTGCTTCGTGACCTGACGGATGCCTACCAGGATCAGCACCGAACCCAGCAGCAGGGCGGGCGTCAGCGGCTCATGCAGGAGAACTACGCCTGCAAACATGGAACACAAAGTGGTCAGAGATCCCAGGGACGACAGCTTCACCACGGACATCTTCCCCGCCGCGTAGTTGACCATGTTGTTGCAGAGGATGGAGCAGAACAGGCTCAGCACTACCACGCAGATCAGGAACTTCGGATCCGACAACGGGCGCACGTAGGCGGCGAGGTCGCCCTTGATGGTGCGGAGGGCCGACAGGGTGAACGCCGCCGCGCAGGCCAGCATCACGACATATGTCCGCTCGAAGGCGGTGAACTCCTGAGCCGTCCGGCGATTCACCGTTTTATACGCGCCGGAGGTCAGGCAGGCGCCCATCAGGAACACCACGCCCAGAGGGCGAATGATACCCATGGAGCTGCCGGAGACCGTCATCAGCATGACGCCCGCCACCGGCAGCAGACAGAACACGGCCTGGCGGCGGGTGGGGTACTCCTTCAGGAACAGCACGGACAGCAGAATGGCCACCACCGGCGCCACCGCCAGCACCACACCTGCGAACGTGGCGTTGGTATACAGGATGCCGTAGCTCTCAAAGTAGAAGTACATAGGCTCCGTGACGGCCAGCAGAAGCAGCGGCTTCAGATTTTTTCCGCGGAGGGATAGCTTCGCCTTGCCAAACAGGATCATCAGCGTCATCAGCAGCGCCGACAGCAGAAAACGGATGGACAGCAGCACGTCCGGCTGGGCCACCTCCATGGCTACCTTGGAAAACAGGACGCTGAAGCCCCAAATGATATGCCCCAGAGCGGCCATGGCCAGCGGCATCCAGGGACGGTCTTTCAATGGTGTATGCTCCATGGGTCAATATCCCTCCTCAAATTGCGTCCTTATTATAATGAGAGATAGAGGGGTTGTAAAATACAATTTATCATGCTATCCTATTGAGCAGATTCAATAGAAGTGAGGCTTTACCATATGACAAACGCGGGAATCGAGGCTTTTCTCATCGTCTGCAAGCAGCACAGCATCTCCAAGGCGGCGGCGGAGCTGTTCATCAGCCAGTCATCCCTGAGCATCCGTCTGCGGACGCTGGAAAAGGAGGTGGGATGCCCCCTGTTCTTCCGGCACAAGGGCAGCCGCGAGATGGTCCTGACGGAGGAGGGCAAGCGGTTTTACCAGCTGTCCCTGCAATATCAGGACATCGTGCGCAGTATGCTGGCCATTGGGAACCGGAAAAGCAGTCTGCGGCTGTCCGCTCTCAACAGCGTGTCCACGTATCTGCTGCCGCCGGTGTACGAGCAGTTCATGCGGGACCACCCCGACATCCACCTGGAGATACAGGACATGACCGTGGAGGCGGCCTGCCAGAGCCTGCTGCGGGGCGAGACAGATCTGGCGTTCACCTCGGACGTGCCCCGCACCGACGCCATACGGGCGGAGCTGGTGATGGCGGAACCTATGGACCTCATCTGCGCGGCAGGCTCCTGCTATCCCGACGGCATCGGGCCGGACGAGCTGCCCGTCTGGCAGGAGGTGTATGTGGAGTGGACCGACGAGTTCGCCCGCTGGCATCAGGAGCTGTGGGGTGTGGACGCGGTGCCCCGGATCCAGCTGGAGATCATGAGCCAGCTGCAGATGTTCATGACCAAGCGGGACAGCTGGGCCGTGGTGCCCCGCAGCGTGGCCGATGGGCTGTGCGCCGCAGGCGGGAGACGGCTGGATGCGGCGTTCCCCTTGCCGGAGCGCCGCATCCACGCGCTGCAGAAAAAGGCGGTAAGCTTGGAGGCTGCGCAGCTGTTTCTGGGCATCACCCGCCGGCTGTGGGCCGCAGCGGAGGCATGAGCGCGAAGCCGCGCCAACGGGGCTGAGGGAAAGAAAACCGAAAAAAAGACTCCGGCGAGAGGAACTCGCGGAGCGACTCGACGCGGGAAATATGTGGAAAATACAGGGAGGGATCGGTTTTCGCCGACCCCTCCCTGCTGCTATTGCGGCGGTTCAAGGAGCGGTGCTCTTTTTCGGCACGAAAAAGCCGGACGTATCGGCATGCTCCAGCGTCAGCAGCTGCACCTTTCTGTCGATGCCGCCGGCGTAGCCCGTCAGACTGCCGCCGGCGCCCACCACGCGGTGGCAGGGGATAATGATGGAGACCGCGTTGTGGCCTACCGCGCCGCCCACTGCCTGAGCGGACATATGGGCGAGGTCCTGCTGCGCGGCCAGCTGCTGCGCCAGCTGGCCGTAGGTGACGGTCTGGCCGTAGGGGATGCGGAGAAGCAGATCCCACACGCGGCGGCGGAACGCGGAGCCTGTGGGGTGCAGCGGCGGCAGGAAGTCCGGCTCCCTGCCGGTGAAGTACATATCCAGCCAGCGTCTGGTCTCCGAAAGAACGGGGGTGTCCTGCTCCGTGTGCTGGATGGGCAGGTCACGGGTGAAGTACTTCTGCCCGTCGAACCATAGGCCGGTGAGCCCCGTCTCATCCGCTGCCAGCAGGATACCGCCCAGCGGGGAATCGTAATGCTGCGTAAACGTCATGGCGTGCTTCTCCTTTGCTTTTTCGGCTGATAGTCCCTCATCTCCGGAATGGCCCCGCCGGCGACCGCCCACAAATACAGGCTGGCCACGCTGCCGTAGGGACTGAAGCGGCGGCGGTATTTTTCGAACAGCTTGCGGTCGATGCTGCGGTGGTGGTAGACCATCCGCAAGCCCCGCAGGATGGCCAGATCGTCATAACTGAGGATGTCGGGGCGCTGCAGGCAGAACAGAAGGATCATCTCTGCCGTCCATACACCGATGCCCTTCAGGCCGCTCAGGGCGCGGATAGCCTCCGCGTCGGGCATGTGCGCCACAGCGTCCAGATCAAAGGCACCGGTGTGGACCTTTTCGGCGAAGTCTGTGATGTATTCCGCCTTGCGGAAGGTCATGCCCAGCGCTTGCAGCCGGGGGACGCCTGCGGCCAGGACGTTCTCGGCGTTCACCCTGCCCAGCGCGTCCTGCATCCGCTGCCAGATGGTGGCCTGGGCCTTGGTGGAGATCTGCTGGCCCACGATATGGTGGACCACGGCGGAAAACAGATCCGTGTCTACCGCGCGGCGGACAGGGCCCACGCGGTCGATGACCTCACCGAGCCGCTTGTCCTTCTGCCGCAGGTAGGAGAGCTCTGTCTCCCCGTAGGTGAAATACATGTCTGCCGCCTCCCTGCACTCTTGCATATGATGCTCATTATAAATTGGGCGATGGAGCCCGTCAAGAAAAGGCGAACAAAATTTCTACACTTTTGATTTTTTCAGAAAAAGCCGGATTTTTTCTGTACCGCAGGGCGGTATTCGCGGTAAGCTGCGACATAGAAAGCCGTGCGGGACACGGGCCCGCCGCTGAAAAGAGAAAGGAGCCATCCTCATGACGTACAGCTTTGACGAGATCGTTGGCCGCCGCCATAGCAACGCCCTGAACACCGACGGCTTCCGGGGCTGCATTGTCCACGCGGCGGAATACGCCGGAAATGCATCCGCGCATTGCCTGCGTGACCGGAGAAGAACAAGCGAAAAGCCGCCCAACGGGCGGCTTTTTCCTGCGTACTCACCGGCGGCAGGGGTGAGACTATTTCTACTTTAGCACGATGGAGCGGCCAATGCAAGAAAAAAATGAGGCTTTGCAACTATTTCTCCGCGATTCCACATTTTGACGGTGAAATCAGGCAAAATATTGACGAATCGAACCATTGACATCACTTTTCGCGGAGCGTAGGATAGGAGCATATTTTTGAAAATGGGAGATGGCGGGATGAAGTACATTTTTGTGACCGGCGGCGTGGTGTCCGGTCTGGGCAAGGGCATCTGCGCGGCGTCGCTGGGACGGCTGCTGAAGCAGTGCGGCCTGCGGGTGCGCAACCAGAAGTTCGACCCCTATTTCAACGTGGACCCGGGCACCATGAGCCCCTATCAGCACGGCGAGGTGTTCGTCACCGACGACGGCGCCGAGACGGACCTGGATCTGGGACACTATGAGCGGTTCGTGGACGAGGCGCTGGACGGCAACGCCTCCGTGTCCTCCGGCAAGGTGTTCTGGGCGGTGCTGAACCGCGAGCGGCAGGGCGGCTATCTGGGAGGCACGGTGCAGATCATCCCCCACATCACCGACGAGATCAAGCGCCGCGTCTATGCCATGGACAACGGAGAGACCGATGTGGTCATCACGGAGATCGGCGGCACGGTGGGCGACATCGAGAGCCAGCCGTTTTTGGAGGCTATCCGGCAGGTGGCGGCGGAAAAGGGCCGGGATAATGTGCTGTATATCCACGTGCCGCTGATCGTGTCCATCCCGGGCAGCGGAGAGCTGAAGAGCAAGCCTACCCAGCACTCCGTCAAGGAGCTTCTCAGCGTGGGCATCCAGCCGGACGTGCTGGTGTGCCGCACCGATGGGCCCATCACCGAGGACGTGCGGCGGAAGATCGCCCTGTTCTGCAACGTGGAGGAGGACTGCGTCATCCCCAACGTCACGGCGTCCACGCTGTACGAAGCGCCGCTGCTGCTGGAGAAGGCGGGGCTGTGCCGCGTGGTGTGCCGCAAGCTGGGACTGGGCAGCGGCGTGCCGGATATGGCCCACTGGCAGGCTATGGTAGACAGGATCCACGGTGTCCGCAAGCGGGTGCAGATCGCGCTGGTGGGCAAGTACACGGAGCTGCACGACGCCTATCTCAGCGTGGTGGAGTCCCTGTTCCACGCCGGTACCGCCTGCGACAGCCACGTGGACATCAAATGGGTGGATTCCCAGACCCTGACGCCGGAGAGCATCGGCGGGGTGCTGGGGGATTGCAGCGGTATTCTGGTGCCGGGCGGCTTCGGCGACCGCGGCATCGAAGGCATGATCCTGGCGGCACAGTACGCTCGGGAGAACGGCGTACCCTACTTCGGCATCTGCCTGGGCATGCAGATCGCGGTCATCGAGTTCGCCCGCCACGCCGCAGGCTGGGCCGACGCCCACAGCGCCGAGTTTTCCGAAACCACTGCCCATCCTGTCATCGACCTGATGCCCGATCAGGTGGGCGTCACCGACAAGGGCGGCACCATGCGGCTGGGCAAGTACCCCTGCGTGCTGGCGGAGGGCTCCCGCGCCAGAGAAGCCTACGGCACGGCGGAGATCTGGGAGCGGCACCGCCACCGGTATGAGTGCAGCAACGCGTTCCGACCGGAGCTGGAAGCGGCGGGCCTGCGCATGGCCGGTACGTCGCCGGACGGGCATCTGGTGGAGATCGTGGAGCTGCCGGAGCACCCGTGGTATGTGGGGTGCCAGTTCCATCCGGAGTTTAAGAGCCGTCCCGACCGGCCCCATCCTCTGTTCCAGGGGTTCGTGGCCGCGGCACTGGAACATCAGAAGAAGTAAAAAAGACGGACGCTGCGAAGGCGTCCGTCTTTTTTTACTTCTCGTTGACCCGCAGCTCCAGAACATCGGGGCGGGCGTAGTGGCCCACGCAGTCCAGCTCCATGCGGCTGGCGGGCACCTTCTGCATGTCCAGATCGGCGTAGATGATGGCCTCGCGGTCCCACACCGTCTCCGACGCCTCGTGGCCGAAGGGATCGATGAAGCAGCTGCCGCCGCGGCAGGCGATGTCCGGCAGGGCGGCGATCTCCGCTTCGGCACCGGCGGTCCGGGGGTAGTCACTGCGGCGGAAGATCAGGTCGGCGTTGAGAAAGTAGCAGTGGCCCTCGATGGCGATGTGGCGGATGGTGTTCTGCCACTCGGGATTGTCGTTGGTGTTGGGGGAGATATAGAGGCTGATGCCCTTCTGGTACAGGGCCACACGGGCCAGCGGCATGTAGCTCTCCCAGCAGATCAGGTTGGCCATGGGGCCCCAGGGGGTGTCCATGACGGGGAAATAGTCCCGCTCTGCATCGCCCCAGACCACTCGTTCGCTGCCGGTGGGCTTCAGCTTTCGGTGATTCATGGCGCGGCCATCCGGCGCGATCATCATGTTGGCATTGTACAGCGTGCCGGTGACGGCGTCACGCTCGGAATAGCCCATACTCAGGTAGATGCCCAGTGCGCGGGCCTTGTCCATGAGCTGCCGCAGCTCCGGCCCATCGGCCAGCAGGGAGTTGTCGTAATACTGCTTCCAGTCCTGACGGCCTGCGGCCTTGCGGCTGCCCACGGTGAAGCCGAAGGTCATGCCGAGGGGATAGCCGGGGAGGAACAGCTCGGGGAACACGATGAGCTCCGCCCCGTTCCGGGCGGCCTCGTCGATGAGCGTCAGCGCCTTTTCCAGAGAGCGGGCCTTGTCGAACATGACGGGAGTGGCCTGCACGATGGCGGCGCGGCAGGTATTTTTCAGTTCACGCATGGGGAGACCTCCTTTTATCGCGGCGGGCTCAGGACTTTTCCGGCTCGTCCACCATGCCTCGGGCGTGGAGCACATCATCGGCGGTGAGGGTCATCAGGTCATCGCGGGTGACGCTGTCCAGCTTGGCAAGGCGGTTGTTCTGGGCCACCAGAATATGCTCGAAGATATTCCGGACGCCGCGGGCGTTGCCGAAGCTGTCTCCGGCGGCGCTCTCCTCGGCGATGTAGTCCCGTACCAGCGGTTCCGCTTCCGGCGACAGGACGTACCCCTTGCCGCAGCGCATCTTGAAAATGGCCACCAGCTCGTCCAGCGAATAGTCCTCAAACAGCAGGAAGCGGTTGAAGCGGGACTCCAGACCGGGGTTGGAGTGGATGAACCTATCCATCAGGTCGGTGTAGCCCGCCACGATGACCACCAGATCATCGCGGTGGTCCTCCATGGCCTTCAGCAGGGTGTCGATGGCCTCCTGACCGAAGTCGTTTTCACTGCGGCCGTTGAGGGCGTAGGCCTCGTCCACAAACAGCACGCCGCCCATGGCCTTCTCGATGACCTTCTGGGTCTTGAGGGCCGTCTGGCCCACGTAACCGGCCACAAGACCGCTGCGGTCCACCTCCACCAGCTGTCCCTTGGACAGGATGCCCAGACTCCGGTAGATGCGGGCCATCATGCGGGCCATCATGGTCTTGCCGGTGCCGGGATTGCCGGTGAACACCATGTGCAGGGACATGTCGGTGGTGGGCAGATCGTGCTGCTGGCGCAGCTTGTAGACCTGCACCATGTTGATGAGGTTGTGTACCTCCTCCTTCACCACACCCAGTCCGATGTAGCTGTCCAGCTCCGCCAGCAGATCCTCGATCTTCTCCGGCGGCGGCAGCTCCTCCTCGGCGGGCTTTTCATCGCCGGGCTTGGCGGTGGCGGTAAGGGGCGTCTTTTTCTCCGGCGCAGGGGCGCTGCCGCCATTGGAACTGCTGCCGGTGGGGGCGGGGGACTTGGGCGCACTGCCGGTGACGTTTTCGAAGGGCGTGCCCCAGAAGTCGCTGTTCATGCGCTTCATGTTGTTCTCCGTCATGGAGCGGATCACGTCCAGCTGCTGGAGAATGATCTTGTCTTTCTTGTCCATAGAGTAGACCTCCTCAGTGGGATAGGTGGATATTGCGCATGGCACGGAACAGCAGACCGGCCACGAAGCCGGTGAGCGTGCCGGTGACCAGCGATACGGCCAACAGGAAGGGCAGATAGCCCAGCACCATGGTATTGCCCAGAGTGATGCAGGCGGCGGCCATCTGGCCGATGTTGTGGGCGGCGGCGCCGCCGATGGACACGCCGTAGATGGACAGTCCCTTGCAGTGCTTGAGGGCGATCATCACCAGCATGGCGGTGAAGCCTCCCAGCAGACTGAACAGCAGCGCCGACAGGTTTCCGGCGAACAGACCGCCCAGCAGGCACCGGGCCGTCAGGATGGTCAGCGCGGGGACGGCGCCCAGCTCGTAGAGGGCGAACACGGTGACGATGTTGGCAAGACCCAGCTTCACGCCGGGCAGCGGCACGATAAGCGTTACGGGAAACAGGTTTTCCAGTGTGCTCAGACCCAGTGCCAGCGCGGTCAGCACGGCGCACAGGGCGATGGAACGGGTATTCAGCTTCATGGCGCACCTCCTAACCCAGCACCGCGTCCACGTCGGACGAGGCGCTTTCCAGCGAGATGACCACCTGCGCCGGCAGGCACACGATGGACTGTCCCGCCCGGGAGATAGCCCCGGTGTGGACGCAGTCCTGCCCCGGACAGTCGGAGTCGGCGACATACACGCCAGCGCCGTCCACGTGGACGGTGAGGTGATAATTGCCGTCGTCCAGCGGGATGATCAGCTCCTTATCAAGGCTCGTGAGGGGCACGGTGCGGACAGTTTGCCCGTGCTGGGTGATGACGGCGGTAAGCTGTCCTGCGCCGGTCTTGGGCGCGTAGAACAGCAGTGCCGTGACCACGGTCAGGGCGATGACGGCGGCGGCCACCAATGCGTCCAGCGGCTTAGGCCGCAGGCTGGGCGATGATGGGTTGGAAGTCATAGGCGCAGCCCTCCGGTGCGGTAATGGTATCCGCCAGCTCCGGCGTGTACAGCAGCCGGCCGTCGGCGGTGATGAGGATCAGGTCGAAGCCGCCGTGGGCGCGCCAGAAGGACACGGCCTCCTGCTCACCCATGACGTACAGGGCGGTGGAATAGGCGTCCGCCGCCGTGCCGTCGTCGGAGATAACGGTGACGGACAGCAGATCGCTGTCGGCGGGACGGCCAGTACGGGGGTCGATGATGTGCTGATACACAGTGCCGTCCTCCGCCACGTAGTAGCGCTGGTAGCCGCCTGAGGTGACGGCGAAGCAGTCGGTAAGAGCCACGGTGGCGGCATAGCCGCTGGAGGTGGGGTCCTGAATGCCCACGTTCCACGCGGAGCCGTCGGGCTTGGCACCGCAGACATAGACGTTGCCGCCCAGTGACACCACGGCGGAGGTGACGCCGTGGGCCTGCAGGATGTCCGCCACCTGCTGAGAGGCGTAGCCCTTGGCGATGCCGCCCAGATCCACGGCGCAGCCCGCATCCAGCGAGACGATGCTGCCGTCCATATGGACGTGCTCGCCGCCCACCAGCGGCAGCAGGGCGTCGATCTCCTCCTGGGAGGGGACATGGGGCGCGTCGGAGGTGATGCCCCACAGGGATACCAGCGGGGCCACGGTCATATCGAAGGCGCCGCCGGTCTCATCGGACAGGGCCAGCGCCCGCTCCAGAAGCTCCCGCGTCTCCTTTTGCACCGTCACGGTCTCACCGGCGTTGAGGCGGCTGACATCGCTGGCGGCAATGGTGCGGGAGAGGGTGGACTCCAGCCGGTTGATCTCGCGGGACGCGGCGGCCAGCGCCTCCTCTGCGCTGCCGCCGTAGGCGGAGAGGGTCATGTAGGTGTCCATGGCGAACAGGGACACCTCCTGGGCCTTCGGTGCGCCGCAGGCGGTGAGGGACAGTGCCGTCAGACAGGCCAGCAGCAGGCAGGTAAGGCGTTTCACAGCTCCCGCCGCCCTTCCAGCGCCCGCATCAGCGTGGCGTCGTCGGCGAATTCCAGATGACCGCCCACGGGGATGCCGTAGGCCAGGCGCGTGACCTTTACGCCGAAGGGCTTCAGCAGCCGGGCGATATACAGCGCCGTGGCCTCGCCCTCGGTGTCGGGGTTGGTGGCCATGATGACCTCGGTGATGCCGCCCTGGGCCACGCGGTCCAGCAGGGAGCGGATGTGCAGATCGTCGGGGCCCACATGGTTCATGGGGGACAGCACGCCGTGGAGCACGTGGTAGCGGCCGCGGTACTCGCGGCTGCGCTCGATGGCGATGACATCCCGAGGGTCGGCTACCACGCAGATGGTGGCATCGTCCCGTTTGGCGTCGGCACAGATGGGGCACAGCCCGCCGGCGGTGAGATTCTGGCAGATGGGGCACAGGGTGACGCTGCGCTTGGCGTCGGTGATGGCATCGGCGAAGGCCTGGGCCTCCTCGGCGGGCAGGCTCAGGACGTGGAAGGCCAGACGCTGGGCGGATTTGTAGCCCACGCCGGGCAGCTTGGCAAACTGTTCCACCAGCTTTTCCAGCGGTGCGGGGAAGTATTCCATGGTATCAACCTCTCAATGCGGCGATGGTAGCGGGGATGTCGGCGGACTTGTACACAGAGGAACCGGCCACCAGCACATTGGCACCGGCGGCGATGCAGAGCTTGCAGGTCTGGGCGTCCACGCCGCCGTCCACCTCCAGCTCGCAGGCGGGGTTCAGGGCATCGATATAGCCCCGGACGGTCTGCACCTTGGGCATCATGTCGGCCATGAACTTCTGGCCGCCGAAGCCCGGCTCCACCGTCATCACCAGGATCAGCTCCACCTTGTCGATGAAGGGCAGCACGGCGCTGGCAGGGGTTCTGGGCTTGATGACCACGCCGGCCTTTTTGCCCTTGGCGTGGATCTTGTCGATGGCGGCGTGGATGTTCTCCTCGGTGTCCGCCTCCACGTGACAGGTGATGAGGTCGCCGCCGGCATCGCAGAACTGTTCTGCGTAGCGGATGGGGCGGTCGATCATCAGGTGGACATCCAGCGGCAGGGTGGTGGTGGGGCGGATGGACTTCACCACGGGGATGCCGATGGAGATGTTGGGCACGAACAGACCGTCCATCACGTCCACGTGGACGTAATCGGCAGTGGAGATGGCCTCGATATCGCGGCCCAGATGGGCAAAATCGGCGGAGAGGATAGACGGAGCGACTTTTATCATACGGAGACTCCTTTCAACGGCACCGGCAGGGCCGGCGCGGCATAGTATAAGTCGTGCAGAGCGCCGCGGCGCAGCCTGAGAGCGCAGCCGGTTCCGCCCGCGGACGGGGCGCTCTGCCGTTTCCTCCGGCGGGGGACCGGCCCGGCGAGACCGGCCCTCCCGAGGAGGGCGATACAAATTCATACCATTATACCACGGCGGGCGGGGAGTTGGCAAGAACGCGATGCCCGCGGCGAAAATTTGTCCATTCTGTGAATTTTACATAAAAGCCCTTTACCTTTGCGGAGTTTTCCTGTAAAATAGCACTTTGAAATGACACAAGAGCAGGGGGACGGACTTCCGTATGAATTTTCTGCAGAGAATCGGCAACGCACTGTCGCGCTTTATGTACGGACGCAACGGCGCAGATCAGCTGGGCTTGACCACTATCTGGGCGGCCCTGCTGCTGGATGTGGCCAACATGTTCATCAAACAGCAGACAGTGCATCTGGTCATCAGCTTTTTGTCCACGGTGCTGCTGGTCATCGCTGTGTACCGCATGTTCTCCCGGAGCCTGCAGAAGCGGCGGGCAGAGAACACCCGCTTTCTGGAGAAGGTGTGGTGGCCCATCAAGCGCCGCGCCGCCGGAAATAAGCAGCAGCGGATGGATAAGGAGCACAAGTACTTCACCTGCCCCAAGTGCGGCACGGTGTGCCGCGTGCCCAGAGGCAAGGGCAAGATCGTCATCACGTGTCCCAAGTGCGGCGGCGAGATCCACGGGAAAAGCTGAACAAATACGAAAAACCGCCCCTCCGGCCATGCCGGAGGGGCGGTTTTTCGTTGTCTCACAATACCTTGCTGAGGAAGTCCTGCAGGCGGGGATCCTTGGGGCGGTCGAAAAGCTCCTCGGGGACGCCCTCCTCCAGAATTTTGCCGTCGGCCATGAACACCACGCGGTCGGCCACCTCCCGGGCGAAGCCCATCTCGTGGGTGACGACGGCCATGGTCATGCCCTCCTTGGCAAGGTCCCGCATCAAATCCAGCACCTCACCCACCATCTCGGGGTCCAGGGCGGAGGTGGGCTCGTCGAACAGCATGACCTCAGGATCCATGGCCAGAGCGCGGACGATCGCGATCCGCTGCTTCTGACCGCCGGAGAGCATATTGGGGAACTCGTTGGCCTTGTCGGCAAGGCCGATGCGCTCCAGCAGGGCCATGGCCTGCTCCTTGGCTGCGGCCGCAGTCTTTTTCTTCAGGGTCACGGGGGCCATGGTGATGTTCTGCAGCACCGTCTTGTGGGGAAACAGGTTGAAGTGCTGGAACACCATGCCCATCTTCTGACGGTGCAGGTCGATGTTCACAGACTTGCCCGCCAGATCCGCACCGTCGAAGAAGATGGCGCCGGAGGTAGGCTCCTCCAGCAGATTCAGACTCCGCAGCAGCGTGGATTTGCCGGAGCCGGAGGGGCCGATGATGGCCACCACCTCGCCCTTGTGGATGTCCAGATTGCAGTCGTTCAGGGCGTGGACGGCGCCGTGATTGTACTCCTTTACCAGATGCTGGACGGAGATCAGGACCTTACTGCTTGTCGCCACGGCGCATCCTCCTTTCGATGGCCTCAATGCCCTTGGAGGCCGGATAATTGATGCAGAAATACACCAGCGCCGCCAGGGTGTAGGGCGCCAGAGAGATGCCGGTGGAGCCGGCGATGGTCTTGGCGGCGAACATGATCTCCGCCATGCCCAGCATGGAGCAGATGGAACTCTCCTTCACCATGGTCACCAGCTCGTTGGCCAGTGCGGGCAGCACGTTCTTGATGGCCTGAGGCAGCACCACCAGGCGCATGGCCTGCCAGCTGCTGAGACCCAGAGAGCGGGCGGCCTCAGTCTGACCCTTGTCCACCGCCAGGATGCCGGCGCGGAAGATCTCCGCCACGTAAGCAGAGCTGTTCAGGGCCAGCGCCACCACGCCGGGGACGAACCGGCTGATATCTACGAAGCCGAACAGGCTGACGCGGGGCAGGGAGATGGCATAGAACAGGCCAAAGTAGATGATGGACAGCTGCACCAGCATGGGGGTGGAGCGGAATACGGCGATATACGCACCGGACAGCCATTTCACGGGCTTGACCTTGCTCAGGCGCATCAGAGCCAGCAGCAGGGCGGGGATCACCGCCAGCAGCACGGACACCACCGCCAGCAGCAGCGTGTACTCGATGCCGCGGACGAAGGCCACGCCGTACTTGGGCAGGAAGGAGAAATTGAAGAAGTCGGAGGGGCGCATATCCGTGAACAGGCTGCTCCACCACATACGCGGTCAGTCCTTTCTGTAAATAATTGGTCGGAGACGCGCGAAAGTGCAAAGTCGCGGACGGCTTTGCACTACGCGCACAATTTTGGAAGGAGTTAATCGGCAGAGACTTCCACAGCCACGCTGGCCAGAGCGTCAGCATCGGCGATGAAGGACTCGATCTTATTCTCGGAGGCCATCTTGGCCAGCGCGGCGTTGATGCCGTCCAGCAGGCCCTTGGGGTCGCCCTTGGCCACGGCAATGCAGTAAGGCTCGGCGGTGGGCAGCTCGGAGGAGGCGCTGCAGATGACCAGGTCGGGGTTGGCGTCAGCGTACTGCTGGGCCACGCCGCCGTCCACCAGAATGGCGTCCACCTTGTCATACACCAGCTCGTTCACCAGATCCAGCACGGATTCCAGAGAGACGGCGTTGACGCCCTCGATGTCGTTGACCATGTCCAGCTTGGTGGTGGCGGCCTGTGCGCCCATGGCCTTGCCGTTGAAGTCGGCTAGCGTCTTGTACTGGTCAGCCTTGTCGGCCTTCACCAGAATGGCGGGAGGGGTATCGCTGTAATAGCCGGTGGAGAAGTCGGCGTTCTCCAGACGGTCGGGAGTGGCCTCCATGGCGGACAGGACCATGTCGAAGTCGCCCTTGTCCAGAGAGGTCAGCAGGTTGTTGAAGCTCATGTTCTCCACCTGCAGGGTCAGACCCAGCTCGTCGGCCACGTACTGGGCCACGGAGATGTCGATGCCGCCGTAGACCATGTTGCCGTTCTCGTCGGGATACATGAACTCGAAGGGGGCATAGTCGGCGGAGACGCCCACCACCAGGGTGGTCTTGGCCGCAGGCTGGTCGTCGCCGGTATTGGCGTCGTTGTTGTCGTTGGCATTGCTGTCGTTCTGCTTGCCGCAGGCCATCAGGCTCATGGCCATGACCAGCGCCAGCAGCATGGCGATCATCTTTTTCATGGGATGTACTTCCTTTCTTCTTTCTTATGGCTCCGGTATGCCGGAATATTGATGATGCAGCAGGAGGTGTTCCTCCTGACAGTGGCTATCATACGCCTGTGGTGTATAAATGTCAAGCGCTAAATGAATAAAATTTCAATTGAACATGCGGTTTTGTAAAAAATGTGCATATATTAAGAAAAATGAAAGTGGATTCGTGACGGGATGACGGAAAAATAACGTGTATAATTGGATAAATATGCAAATATACCGCATATAAGGAAAGGACAGACCGGCGCGGGCCGGTCTGTCCTTTCGGAGAAACATGAAGAAGGTTCGATATGATCAGCCGCTGATGATGCGGCCGGCGTACAGATACGTATTGGCGTAGTAGCTCTCGTACAGGGAGCTGATGACGACGCCGCGGCTGGTGCTGGCGTGGATGAACTGCCCGCCGCCCAGATAGATACCCACGTGGCCGATGCCGCGTCCGCTGGTGTTGAAGAACACCAGGTCGCCGGGGGCCCGCTCCGCCGTGGTAACGGGGGTACACAGGGCGTACTGGTCGCTGGCGCCGTGGGGCAGGGAGATGCCGAACTGGGCAAACACCTTCATGGTGAAGCCGGAACAGTCGATGCCGCTGTAACTGGTGCCGCCGTAGCGGTACGGCGTGCCCAGATAGGTGTAGCTGAAGGCGATGATGTCCTCCACCAGCGTGCTGGTGGCGTAGGTGCCCTCGTAATCGGCGTAGTGTACCGGCTCGCAGTACTGGGCCATGACGTAGCCGGTGGAGCTGCCGTAGCTCACCTTGTACCAGTCGTCGTTCTCCACATCGATGAGGTGGGCCACCTTGCCGGCCCAGATGGTCCGCAGGGCGGCGGCGTCCTGATCGGGCTCGGCCCGCAGGGTGATGTAGTTCTCACAGGTGGTCAGCACGCCATCGTACTCCGCCAGGAAGTTCTGCTTCTGCAGCTCCTCCGTCTCGCGGATCAGGGCCTGAGCGGCCAACTCCGTCAGGGACAGGGAGCTTTCGCTTTCCTCCAGCGCGCCGGACTCCTGGGCCAGGCGCAGCCCGTTGGCAGCCTGAAGGGCAGTGGCACTGCCGGCGGCCACACCGCTGGCGGCCAGAGTCTCCACGGCTGCGCTGTATTCATGAGGTGTGACCAGAGTGGTCTCACTGTCGTTCTTCGTCTCCGCACCGGATGCCACGACGCCGCCGGACAGCACCATGACGGCGGACATGCCGAACGCGGCCAATTGTTTCAGATACATGGGTATTACCTGCCGTTCGTGTCATAGATTTCCATGGGGACTATCCCCCAACGCATCCTATCATACCACACCGCTTTCAAAAAAGCTACACAAAAATTACAAAATGGCAACAAAATTTTCAGAATGGTAATAATCTGGAGAAAACTTGCACGAAGCGCATAGCTGATGATATAATATCTGCAAAAAATGCGGAGGTGGCGTGTATGGAACCGTTGCAGTACGAGGTGAGGGGCTATCTGCGGGAGCCGTTCCGGCTGTTCCATCTGGCGGACGGACGACGGGAGCGCATCGAATACCACTATCATACGTTTCATAAGATCATCATTCTGCTGGCAGGGAAGGCGGGCTACGCCATCGAGGGCGAGCGGTACGATCTGAGCCCCGGGGACTTCGTGCTGGTAGGACGCGGCAGCATTCACCGGCCGGAGGTGGCGGAGGACGCCTTCTACGAGCGAATGATCCTGTATATCGCGCCGCAGTATCTGGCATCGCTGGGCACGGAGGACTGCGACCTGGAGGAGTGCTTCCGGCAGGCCCAGGACTCCTTCCGCTACGTGTACCGCGACGAGGGAGGCAGCCGCGTGCGTCAGCTGTTCGAGACGCTGGCCCGGACGGTGCGGCAGGGGGGGTACGGCGCGGCCCTGCTGGAGCGGGCTCAGTTTCTGGAGCTGATGGTGGAGGTGAACCGCGTGTGCCGCGGCGGTCATCAGGTGCAGGCGGCCTCCGGCGACAGCAAGGTGGTGGCGCTGCTGCAATACCTGAACCTGCACCTGACGGAGGAGCTGACCATCGACCAGCTGTCGGAGCGGTTCTACGTCAGCAAGTACCACATGATGCGGCGATTTCGGCGGGAGACGGGCTATTCCATCCACGGCTACGTGACGGAGAAGCGGCTGCTGCTGGCCCAGCGGCTGCTGGCTCAGGGGGCCTCGCCATCGGAGGTGGGGGCACAGGTTGGGTATCAGGACTACTCCACATTCTCCCGTGCCTACAAGAAGCAGTTCGGCCGCGGCCCATCGGCGGATGTGGTTCATGAGAGCACGATTTGCATGGAACTGGGCAAGAATTGCGATTTACAATGAGAAAAATGCCCGTATAATAAGTGCAGTAACATCCTGTTTGGAGTATCTTAGGAGGAGAGCTATGAAGAAATTCCTGAAAAATTACTGGTTTATCCTGTGCATGCTGACGGGCATCGTGGGAGGCTGCCTGGTGGGCGCCTTCGCGCCGGCTTTCGGCGGCAAGATCAAGTTTCTGGGTACGCTGTTCATCAACATGATGTTCTGCGTGGTGGTGCCCATGGTGTTCTGCTCCATCGCCTCCGCCATCGCCAATATGAAAAGCGTCAAGCGCGCCGGCAAGATCATGGGCGTCACCGTTGCCTCGTTTCTGGTGACAGCCGCCATCGCCGGTGTCCTGATGTACATCGTGTGCCGCATCTTCCCGCTGGTGGACGGTCAGTACACCATCGTGGAGGGCGAGGTCGGCGAGGCCCTGGGCTTCGGCGACATGATCGTGAACTTCTTTACCAAGCCGGATTTCATGGAGCTGCTGAGCCGTAAGGCCATCCTGCCGCTGATCGTGGCGGCGGTGCTGTTCGGCTTCGGCGTCCAGATGAACGGCGGGCCCGAGACCAGAACCGCCCAATTTCTGGAGGATGTCACGGGCTGCATCATGAAGACCGTGAAGCTCATCACCTACTACGCGCCCATCGGCTTCTTCGGCTTCTTCGCCGACCTGGTGGCCACCTATGGACCCGAGCTGATGAAGGATTACAGCCGTACTCTCATCATTTACTACGTCATGAGCTTCGCCTACATGTTCATCTTCTTCCCCATCTACGCCCGCTTCGGCGGCGGCAAGGGCGGCGCAAAGATCATGTTCTCCAAGCTTTTCCGCCCGGCGGCGGTGTCCTTCGGCACCTGCTCGTCTGTGGCCTGCATCCCCACCAACATGGAGGTGGCGGAGGAGACCGGCATCAGCAAGGATGTCAGCGAGATCGTACTGCCCATGGGCGCCACCATGCACATGGACGGCTCGGCCATGTCCGCCATCATCAAGGTGGCATTCCTGTTCGGAGTGTTCGGCCTGGATTTCTCCACGGATAAGGCCATCCTGGCCATCATCGTGGCGGTGTTCTCCTCTGTGGCCATGAGCGGCATTCCTGGCGGCGGCGGCACCGGCGAGCTGGTGGTCTGCACCATCTTCTTCCCTGACCAGCTGGCTGTCGCCTATCCCATCGCACTGGCCATCGGCAATCTGGTGGACCCTCCCGCCACCATGGTCAACGCTGCCGGCGACTATGTGGTGTCCTTCATCGTCTCCCGCTACGTGGACGGCAAGGACTGGCTGCAGAAGAAGCTGCACGGCAAGACCGAGAACTGATCCTATATACGGCGCCGCTGTCGGCGGAGCGTCCGTTCGGACGCTCCGCCTTCTGTTTTGCCGGGGAAAAAATAATTGTGGGCAGAGGTTTACTTTCACGGATTAAAATGGTACAATGTGAAACAACGAACAGGCCCGTGGGCCCGAGGAAAAGAGGAGAAGCAAGACATGGTAAGAGCAGCCAAGTCCAAGATCGCAAAAAAGGAGAAGAGCGACCGGCTCTATCAGGCGATCCTGACGCTGGAAACGGAGGAGGAGTGCTACAACTTCTTCCAGGACCTGTGTACGATCTCGGAGCTGCGCAGCATGGAGCAGCGCTACGAGGTGGCGTCCCTGCTGAACGACGGCATGATCTATAACGACATTCTGGAAAAGACCGGTGCGTCCAGCGCCACCATCAGCCGCGTCAACCGCTCGCTGATCTACGGAAACGGCGGGTACGAGAGCGTGCTGGAGAAGATGAAGGAGAAAGAGGGAAAATGAGCTGCTACGAGGCATTGGCCTCCTCCTACGATGCGCTGACGGAGGATGTGGGCTACGAAAAGCGGGCGGACTTTCTGGAAAAGCTGTTCCGCCGCAGCCGCATCCCCGTGAAGGTGGTGCTGGATCTGGCCTGCGGCACCGGCACCATGACGTGGCTGCTGACGGGGCGCGGGTATGAGCTTATCGGTGTGGACGGCTCCGAGGAGATGCTGGCTGCGGCCATGAGCAAGGGCGGCACCGTACAGGGCGTGCCGCCCATTTTCCTGCATCAGTCCATGCCGCAGCTGGATCTGTACGGCACCGTGGATGCCGCCATCTGCTGTCTGGACAGCCTGAACTATCTCACTGACCCCGCCGACGTGCGCCGCACGTTCCGGCGGCTGCACCTGTTCGTGGCTCCGGGAGGCGTGCTGGTGTTCGACGTGAATACCGTAGCCAAGCTGGCGGCACTGGACGGACAGGTGTTCCTGGACGAGACGGAGGATACCTACTGCGTGTGGCGCGCCGAGTATCACAAGGGACTCTGCACCTATTACATGGATCTGTTCCGGCGTCGCGGAGACAAGGCCTGGGATCGGCGGGAGGAGCTGCACCGCGAGCGGGCCTACACTGTGGAGGAGCTGACGGCGTGGCTCACCGAGGCAGGCTTCGGCGACATCCGTGTCTACGGCGACGCCAAGCTGCGCCGTCCGCGGGAGGACGAGCAGCGGGTGTATTTCTGCTGCATACGAAACTGAATGAGAGAGGTTGACATAATATGGAAGACAAGATCGTGCGGGCCATCTCCGACGATGGCATGGTGCAGGCGGCGGCCATTTACAGCCGGAACCTGACGGAGCGGGCACGGCAGATCCATAAGACGCTGCCGGTGGCCACGGCGGCACTGGGCCGCACGCTGGCGGCCGCGTCCATGATGGGCAACGCCCTGAAGGGGCAAGGAGCCAGCCTGACCCTTCAGCTCAAGGGCGGCGGCCCGCTGGGGACCGTGCTGGCCGTCAGCGACCACGAGGGGAATGTCCGCGGCTACGTGACGAACCCCCAGGTGGACCTGCCTCTGCGGCCGGACGGCAAGCTGGACGTGGGCGGCGCCGTGGGCCATGAGGGCACGCTGACCGTCATCAAGGACCTGCACATGAAGGAACCCTACGTGGGCACCATCGACCTGCTGGGCGGCGAGATCGCCGAGGACGTGGCGGGTTACTTCGTGGAGTCGGAGCAGATCCCCACCGCCTGCGGTCTGGGCGTGCTGGTGGACCGCGACCAGAGCGTGAAGTCCGCCGGAGGCTACCTTATCCAGCTGATGCCCGGGGCCACAGAGGACACCATTGTCAAGGTGGAGGGCGGCATCATGGCCGCCGGCCCGGTGTCGGCGCTGCTGGAGCAGGACCCCGATCCCGAGCATCTGCTGCGGGCAGTGATGAGCGACTTCGATTTGAAAATTCTGGAGACACAGCCGGTGAGCTACAAGTGCTACTGCAGCCGCGAGAGGGTGGAACGGGCGCTGATCTCTCTGGGCCGTCAGGAGCTGGAGGACATGATCCGCCAGCAGGGCGGCTGCCAGCTGAGCTGCCAGTTCTGCGACACGGTGTACGATTTCTCCAAGGAGGAGCTGGAGCAGCTGCTGGCGTCCCTGCAAGAAAAAAAGTAAGTTTTTGCAAAAATGTTATTGACAGATGCGGATGGTTTTAGTATAATAGCCCATGTCGTTCGGCGAGAGCGGCAGGTACGGGAGCATAGCTCAGCTGGTTAGAGCACCTGCCTTACAAGCAGGGGGTCACTGGTTCGAGTCCAGTTGTTCCCACCA
>ENA-UEPJ01000957-UEPJ01000957.1-human-gut-metagenome-genome-assembly--contig:-NODE-957-length-37065-cov-9.675706_pt1 | contig 37065 bp, 26 predicted proteins | sample MGYA00242890_ERZ507896 | MGnify/ENA primary metagenome ERZ507896 (study PRJEB26167, sample SAMN06115508) | human gut metagenome | host: Homo sapiens | place: China:Qinghai | collected 2015-08-20...
CTCGGTGCAGGCCAGAGTGATTTTAACGGTCATTTGTTGACACCTCCATTATAACGGTTGTTTTGAACCTCCCTCGGGTGCGGGTGGCAGCTGTAAAAACAGGCGCACTTAATAACCCCGCAAAAGAGGTGATATCATTGTACCACGCGTTTTTCAATCCGTCAAGCAGAAAAAAGCGATTTTGAGAAACTTTTTTTGCAGCCTGTGTCTTTTTGTCCCAAAGCGGCTTTTTTGCATTCTGCTTGCATCGCGGGCGTAGATATTGTATAATGAATCGAAACGGCATTTTACCGGTTTGAAGCCGCCCCTTTACCGGGGCTTTATAAATAGGAGTGAGATATCATGCAGTCTGCAAATAAAATGTGCGTGGCGCTGCTGTTCGGCGGTATGTCCAGCGAACATGAGGTCAGTTGTGTCTCTGTGGGCAACTTTGTCCGCAATATTGACCGCAGCAAATACGAGGTGCTCACCGTGGGCATCACCAAGGAGGGCCGCTGGCTCTACACCGAGGCCACGGCAGAGCAGATGGCCGACGGCAGCTGGGAAGAGCTGTCCGGCAATATGCCCTGCGTGATCAGCCCGGACCGCGCCGACCACGGCATGATCCTGTTCACCCCGGACGGCCGGGTGGAAAAGATGCACCTTGACGTGGTGATCCCGGTGCTCCACGGCCTGTGGGGCGAGGACGGCACCGTGCAGGGCCTGCTGGAGCTGGCAGGCATCGCCTATGTGGGCTGCGGCGTGCTGGCAAGCTCCGTGTGCATGGACAAAGCTGTAGCCAACGCCCTGTTTGAAGCCAACGGTGTGCCCCACACCAAGTGGGTGGCTGCCAACCGCTGGGAGATCGAGAAGGATCTGGAGGGCGTGTGCGCCGGCGTGGAAGAAAAGCTGGGCTGGCCGGTATTCGTCAAGCCCGCCAACGCAGGCTCCAGTGTGGGCATCTCCAAGGTGTCCAGTCAGGAGGAGCTGAAGGCTGCCATCGCCCTTGCGCTGGAAAACGACCGCAAGGTGGTATTTGAAGCCTTTGTGGACGGACAGGAAGTGGAGTGTGCCGTCATCGGCTCTGATCCCGCTGTTGCCACCCGTCCCGGTGAGATCCTTGCCGGTGCAGAGTTCTACACCTATGATGATAAGTACAAGAACGGCGTGAGCCAGACCGTCATCCCGGCACATCTGCCGGAAGCCAAGCTGGACGAGGTAAAGACCTACGCCGCCATGGCCTACACCGCACTGAACTGCGAAGGTCTGGCACGGTGCGATTTCTTTGTGGAAAAGAACACCGGCCGGGTGCTCATCAACGAGATCAACACCTTCCCCGGCTTTACCGCTATCAGTATGTACCCCAAGCTCATGGAGCACGAGGGTCTGCCGGTGCCGCAGCTCATCGACCGCCTGATCGCACTGGCGGTGGAAAGGACGGAAAAGCAGCATGGATAATCGCCCCATCGGTGTGTTCGACAGCGGTCTGGGCGGTCTGACCGGCGTGCGGGAGCTGCGCAAGCGCCTGCCCCATGAGGATATCATCTACTTCGGCGATACCGGCCGGGTGCCCTACGGCAGCCGCAGCCCGGAGACCATTCTGCAGTACGCCCGGCAGGACGTGGCCTTTCTGCTTTCCAAAAACGTCAAGTGCATCATGGCAGCCTGCGGTACGGTGAGCAGCACCTACCCGGCTGCGGAAGCAGCCCAGCTGCCGGTGCCCTACCTTGGCGTAGTGGACGCCGCCGCGCGGGAAGCAGCCTTTGTCACCCGCAACCGCCGCATCGGCGTCATTGGCACAGCCGCCACCATCCGCTCCCGCAGCTACGAAAAGCTGCTGCGGCAGCTGGTGCCCGGGGTGGAGATCACCGCCCGCCCCTGCCCGCTGTTCGTACCGCTGGTGGAGGCCGGGTATGTGGATCACAGCGAGACCGGAAAGCAGCAGGTCACGAAGCTGGTCATTGCCCAGTACCTGACCGAGGTGCGCGAAGCCGGGGTGGACACCCTGATCTTGGGCTGCACCCACTACCCGCTGCTGAAAAGCATGATCGGGGAGTTTATGGGCCCGGGCGTCACGCTGGTGGACCCCGCCATGACCGCCGCCCATCATCTGGAGCGGATGCTCGCCGAGCGCGGGCTGCGCGCCGACCACGAAAACGGGCAGGCACACTTTTACGTCAGCGATGTGCCGGACTGCTTTGTGCAGACGGCAGACCTGTTTCTGGGTGAGTACAAAGGCGGCCCGGTGGAACAGATCGCCATTGATAAATATTGATAAGGAAATACAACGTGAGCAAGCCACTGAAGGAAGACTATATCATCCGCATCAAAAGCCGCATTGAGCAGCGGCTGGACGAACCGGCTGCGGAGGAAGAAAAAGAAGAGTTTGTGGAGCTGATGACCCGGGGCAGTTTTGTGCTGAAGGGCGGCAGCTACTATGTGACCTACCGCGAGACCGAGACCACCGGCTACGAGGGCTGCACCACCACCCTGAAGATCGCCGTAGACGGCAGCCGGGTAGCGATGCTGCGGTTCGGCAAGGGCGGCGGGGCCGGCACCCAGCTGCTGATCGAAAAAGGCCGCCGCAACCTGTGCCACTACGAGACCGGCTTCGGCTCCATGACCTTGGGCGTGACCGCGGACGAGATCGACTGTCAGCTGACCGAAAAGGGCGGCACCGCCCGGTTTGCCTACCTGCTGGATGCCGACAGCGCCGAGCTGGTAAGCCGCAACCGTCTGGAAGTTACCGTGACCCATGTGAATTGATGAAGTTCCCTGAGACTGTGAAAGGAATCCGACCCATGACTGATTTTGAAAAGACCTACCAGAACTACAACCCCCGGCAGGCTGCGCTGGACGAGGCACGCGCTCTGCTGACCGCAGCCGCCAAGGCTGCTATGGCAGACGGCACCCTGCCCGCAGCAGAGCTGCCCGCCTTTATCGTGGAGATCCCCGCCGACGTGAAGAACGGCGACATCGCCTCCAACATCGCCATGGCGGGTGCACGCACCTGGCGCAAGGCGCCCAAGATGATCGCAGACGCCCTGCTGGCACATTTGCCCTCCATTGAGAACAGCGTGTTCTCCAAGGTGGAGGTTGCCGGTCCCGGCTTCATCAACCTGTTCCTAGCCCAGAGCTTCTGGGCAGGCGTGGTGCTGGGTGCCTGCGCCAACAAGGAGTATGGCCGCACCGACCACGGCAAGGGCGCAAAGTACAACGTGGAGTTCGTTTCTGCCAACCCCACCGGCCCCATGCACATGGGCAACGCCCGCGGCGGCGCACTGGGCGACTGTCTGGCCGCTGTGCTGGACTGGTCCGGCTACGATGTGACCCGCGAGTTCTATATCAACGATGCCGGCAACCAGATCCAGAAGTTCGGTAAAAGTCTGGCGGTGCGCTACCTGCAGCAGTTCTGCGGCGAGGAAGCCTATCCCCTGCCCAAGGAGTGCTATCAGGGCGGCGACATCAAGGTGCTGGCCGGTGAGTTTGCCGAGCTGAACGGCGACAAGTACGTTGCTGCCTGCTCTGGGCTGAGCGAGGAAGCTCTGTTCGAGAGCGAGGCCTTTGCCGCTTTGAAGGACGCACTGGTGGCCTACGCCCTGCCCAAGAACATCGCTGCCCTGAAGCGTGACCTCGGCAAGTACCGCATTGATTACGATGTCTGGTTCCACGAGAGCACCCTGCACGAGTCCGGCGCAGTTCTGGCTGTGGTGGACAAGCTGCTGGAACTGGGTGCCTGCTACAAGGCCGAGGACGGTGCCATCATGTACCGCAGCGCCCAGTACGCTGCCAAGTACGGCACCGTGAACAAGAAAAAGACCGAGGACGGCACCGAGGAAGAAGCCAAGGACGAGGTGCTCGTCCGTGCCAACGGCATCCCCACTTACTTTGCCGCCGATATCGCCTACCACTACAACAAGCTGGCCACCCGCGGCTTTGCCAAGGCCATTGACGTGTGGGGTGCAGACCACCACGGCCATGTGGCACGCATGAAGGGCGCGATGGACGCCATCGGCCTGAACGGCGAGGATCTGGACGTTGTGCTGATGCAGATGGTCAACCTGATGCGGGACGGTCAGCCTGTTCGTATGTCCAAGCGCACCGGCAACGCCATCACCCTGACCGACCTGCTGGAAGAAGTGCCCATCGACAGCGCACGCTTCCTGTTCAATATGCACGATGCCGGCAGCGGCATCGACTTTGATCTGGATCAGGCCGTCAAGACCGACAACGACAACCCCGTGTACTATGTGCAGTACGCCCATGCCCGCATCTGCTCCATTTTGAAGAAGATGGAGAGCGAGGGCGTGCAGTTTGCCGGTGCGGAGAACATCGACGCCACCCTGCTCACCGAACCTTCCGAGATGGATCTGATCCGTATGCTGGCCGCTTTCCCGCAGGAGATCGTGATGGCTGCCGAGAAATACGACCCCAGCCGCATCAACCGCTTTGTCATCGATCTGGCCAGCGCCTTCCACCGCTTCTACGGCAACTGCCGCATTCAGGGCGCAGACCCTGCCGTGCAGCAGGCACGTCTGGCCCTGTGCATCGGCGTGAAGAACGCCATCTTCAACGTGCTCACCATGTTCAAGATCAACGTGCCTGAGAAGATGTAACATAAAACCACAGGGGCTGTTGCACAGCATTTGGCGCAACAGCCCCTTTTTACGGTGTATAGAGAGAAATAACCCCTCCCGTGAAAATGCGTTTGGAGCGCTCCGCAGAGCGCGACAAACGCGAAATCAAAAATAATTTTTTTCCGCTGAATATGCCCAAAGTGAAACGGAGGGCATTCCAAATCGTCTACCCCAAAACAGATACAAGGAGAACCCATGGAACCTTTGAAGATCGGCAATATCACCCTGCCCCACCGGGCGGTGTTCGGCCCTATGGCGGGCTTTACGGATGCCCCCTGCCGCCGCCTGATGGCACAGCACGGCGCGGGCTTTACGGTCAGCGAGATGGTGTCCAGCCGGGCGCTGGTGTACGGCGACCATAAGACCGTCAGTCTGCTGAAAGCAGAACCCAACGGCGCACCCTATGGGGTACAGATCTTTGGCGAGGTGCCGGAGATCATGGGCGAAGCCACCGCCGCCATCGAGCAGTACGAATTTGACTTTGTGGACATCAACATGGGCTGCCCTGCCCCTAAGATCGTTTCCGGCGGGGCGGGCAGCAAGCTGATGCTGGACCCCGACCGCTGCGGGCGCATCGTGGAGCAGGTAGTGGCGCACACCAAGCGCCCGGTCACCGTAAAAATGCGCAAGGGCTGGGATGCCGACCATATCACCGCCGTGGAATGCGCCAAAGCCTGCGAGCAGGCGGGCGCGGCGCTGGTGGCGGTGCACGCCCGCACCCGGGAGCAGATGTACACCCCGGGCATCGACCCGGAGATCATCGCCCGGGTAAAGGATGCGGTAAAAGTGCCGGTGCTGGGCAACGGCGATATCCACTGCGCCGAGGACGCGCTGCGCATGGTGCGGCAGACGCACTGCGACGGCGTGATGATCGCCCGGGGCGCACTGGGCGACCCGTGGCTTTTTGAGCGGGTGAACGCCGCGCTGGAGGGCCTGCCCGCCCCCAAGGAGCCGAACCTGCAGGCACGGATGAACGCGCTGCGCCGTCAGGTGGAGGAGATGGTGGAGCAGAAGGGCGAGTTTGTGGCCATGCCGCAGGCACGCGCCCAGACCATGCACTACATGAAGGGGCTGAAGGGCGCAGCCGCCCTGCGCCGCTACTGCTGCACCCTGACCCACTTGGAGGACTTGGACGAGCTGATCGCCGCCGTATTTGAAGAGCAGCGCAAGGCCGGGCTGGACCCCGATGATGTGCGGGAAGTGCCGTTCCCGTAAGCCCACAGGCTGAACAACGATTTATAATTCCGGAATACCGGAGCGTCTGCGGACGCTCCGGTATTCCATTTTCACGGGAGGAGTCGTGATGGCAAACGGCAGTTGCCGCGCTCGTTTCCTGCGGAAGCAGTCGCGCTGCGGGGCAGATTTTTGTTGCTCTCAGCAGGCTGAACCCTCTCGCGAAAAAGTAAACCGGAAAAATCCGCAGATCTTCCCGGTTTACAAAAGATAGAATATTCCTTCCGCTGTATAAAACGGTCTGGCGTTACACGCCGGAAGCACCATAGTTTGCCAGCACGCGGGCAGAGGGGTCGTTAACGTTGCAGCCCGGCCATGCCTTGTTGGGCATCCAGAAGCCCACGATGGTGCGGCTCTGGTCGTGGTAGTACTTTTCAAAAATTTCGCGGTAGAACAAGCTCTCCTTGGTAAAGGGCATACAATGTGCCGAGTAGTTTGCCCGGCGCATCTGGAACTCCTCGTCGGTGTACAGGCTCTCGGCGTACTCCTTGATGTCGTCCACCATGCTGTGGCCTACGGCGTCCGAGAAAGCGGCCTTTTCGCGCCACAGGATCTCCGGCGGCAGCCAGTCGCCCTCAAAGGCTTTGCGCAGCAGGTACTTGCCCTTGCCGTAGCGGTTCAGCTTCTTTTCCGGGTCGATGGCCATGACGTAGCGCACAAAATCCAAGTCGCCAAAGGGCACGCGCGCCTCGATGCTGTTGGAGGAGATGCAGCGGTCTGCCCGCAGCACATCGTACATATACAGCTCACGGATGCGCTTCTGGCTCTCCTGCTGGAAGGCATCGGCGGTGGGGGCGTAGTCGGTGTATTTGTAGCCAAACAGCTCATCCGAGATCTCGCCGGTCAGCAGCACACGCACATCGGTCTGCTCATGGATGGCCTTGCACAGCAGGTACATTCCCATGCTGGCGCGGATAGTGGTGATATCCCATGTGCCCAGCAGGCGGATGACTTCTTCCAAGCTGCTGAGCACCATCTCGCGGTTGATGATGATCTCGTGGTGCTCGCTGCCCAGATAGTCCGCAGTCTGGCGGGCGTATTTCAGGTCGATGGCATCGGTGTCCATGCCGATGGCAAAGGTGCGGATGGGCTTACCCAGCTTCTTGGCGGCAATGGAGCACACCAAGGAGGAGTCGAGCCCGCCGGAAAGCAGAAAGCCCACGGGTGCATCGGCATCCAGCCGCTTTTCCACACCAGCGATCAGCTTCTCGCGGATGTTCTGCAGGATGGTGGGCATATCGTCCTGCATGGGGGCGGGCACATCGGCAATGTCCTCGTAGCGTACAAAGCGGCCGTCGCAGTAGTAGCTGCCGATGGGGAAGGGACGGATGTCATCGCACCAGCCGATGAGGTTGCGCATCTCGGAGGAGAAGGCGATCTTGTGGCTGGACTTGGAGTAGCCGTAGAACAGCGGACGGATGCCGATGGGGTCGCGGGCGGCAATGAGCCGATCCTTGCGGGAATCGTACATGATCAGCGCAAACTCCGCGTCCATGTGGCGGAACATATCCAGCCCGTACTCGTAGTACAGCGGCAGCAGGATCTCGCAGTCGCAGTCGGAGCAGAACTTGTAGCCCCGGCGCTTTAAGATCTCCTTTTCGAACCGGAAGCCGTACAGCTCGCCGTTGCACACCACGCAGTCAGCGCCCCGGTAAAAGGGCTGCATCCCCTCCGGGGTCAGTCCCATGATGGCAAGCCGCCCAAAGCCCATCAGGCCGTAGGGACCCTCCACCACCCGCTGGTCGTCCGGCCCGCGGTCCACGGTGCGCAGCAGATACTCTTTGAATTTTTCGGCGGGCAAATCATGCCCCGTATAGCCCATAACACAACACATACTTCTTACCCCTCTTGTAAAAACGATAAAAATAAAAATACGGCAGCACATTCATCCCATAGTCCTAGGACGAATATGCTGCCGTATCCGTGGTGCCACCTAAATTACCGGCATACGCAATACGCCGGTCACTTTTGTGCGCTCTCCCCGTTGAAAGCACTGCCGCGATAACGAGCGGCGTACGTCTGCCCCTACTGCTGCACACCACAGGTTCAGGGAGCGGCTCACGGGTGTTCTTCGGGTCTCGTTTTCTGCGCGGTTTCCAGCATCCCGCACTCTCTGTAAGAAAAGGGTGAAACCTTACTTTTCCCGGTCAACGCTTTTATTGTCTGCATTGTATCACGGGTTTTTGTCTGTGTCAACACAGCAGGCGCATTTTTTTGCAGACTGTTCTTCCGCTGCGGACGGTGCCGCGTTCTGCGCGCAATGACGGCACAGCCCGTACAGCACGCTGCCCTCGCATTGCAGGGTAAAGCCATGCTCTGCCATCAGGTGGGCGCGCACCTCGTCCATAAAATGGCAGTCCAGATGATAGATGCGTCCGCACTGCACGCACTTGAGGTGCAGGTGCTCCCGGCAGTGGCGACCCTCGTCCACATACTGGAACACTGCCCGTTCGCCCTTGTCGGCCACATATTTCATAATGCGCTGCTCGCCCGCAAGCTTATCCAGATAGCGGTACACGGTGGTGGGATTGGGGCTTGCGCCCTGCTCCTCCAGATGCTCCAGAATGTTGGAGGCGCTTACTGCGTGCTGGCGGTTGTTGATGAGGTAATCCAAGATGAGCTGCCGGGTGCGGGTGTTGTAGCCATCGCTTCGTGCCATGAGAGATACGGTCCTTTCCGGTGTAGATGTGTTGTTTTTCAGCCCTATTGTAGCACATTTTGCGCTTGGATGCAAAAGAAGAGGGTAAAAAGTCGGTCTGTTTGGCGATAAGCACAAAAAACATTGTAAAAAGTAGCAAAACCGGGGCGTAATCTTTGTATAAAACGGAAAACACGCCAAAGTTAAGCGAAAAGTCTTGTAAAAAACGCCCTAATGTGAAATAATATATTAGATAAAGTGGTTGGATTGCAGCCGGGATACAAGCTGGCTGAACATGAAGAAGAAGCGAACTGGCAGCGGTGGGTTTGCGCTGCCGGTTCGGACGTTTTGGAACGTTTTTGGAGAAGAAGACAAAGAAGATTAGGAGAGTGTGCTTATGAAAGAGCAGGAAGCACAGGCAAAGCTCAGCCTGAAGCTGCAGGCGTACCAGTACCTCAAGACCAAGATCCTGAACTGCGAGTACCGCCCCAATGAGTTTTTGAACGAACAAAAGCTCTGCGCCGAGATGGGCAACATCAGCCGCACCCCCATGCGGGATGCGCTGGGGCGTTTGGAGCAGGAGGGGCTGATCACCATTCTGCCCAAAAAGGGGCTGATGGTCTCCGGCATCACCGAAGAGGACGTGCACAGTATGTTTGAAATGCGTCTGCTGGTGGAGCCATACGCTCTGCGTACTTACGGCAATGCCATCCCCCGCGAGCAGCTGGAAGCCTATGCCGAGCTGATGCACCACAGCGAGCGCATCGAGGACTTCTGCGAGTCGGACGACGATTTCCACGAGCTGCTGATGAGCACCCTGCCCAACAAGTATCTGCGCTCTGCCTACGACCGTATCACCGGCCTGAACACCCGCTTCCGCATCATGACCGGCAAGGTAAGCATGATCAATCAGGAGCAGACCTGCGAGGAGCATCTGCAGATTCTGGACGCTGCCCTGTCTGACAACTGGGACGGTGCAGCCATGGCGCTGCAGCACCATCTGGAGCTGGCCCGTGATAAAGCCGAGGGCGTCATCAAGGTCATTCGCCTGTGGTAAAGAAATAAAAGTAAAAAGGTCTGCTGCACCGGTATGATGCAGCAGACCTTTTTCGCTTTTACGAGAAGGAACACAGCATAGAAGGAAGTCTCCCTCAGATAAGGTGGTTTTCAAGGCAGTAATGATAGACCCCGTCCTCTTCCACAGAGCGGCAGCGGACGGCAGCTCTGGCCTTGACCTCTTCGAGCGCGTTTCCCATGGCAACGCCTGTACCGACTGCTTCCAGCATTTCAATGTCGTTCCGTCCGTCCCCAAAGGCAATGGCTTCGGACTTTGAAAATCCATAATGCGCCAAGACCGCCCTTACAGCGTTTCCCTTGCCGCAGGAGAGCGGAATAATATCTACTGCCTTGTCCCACCATGCGGTGATCTGTGTGGCGTGCGTCCCCTGTAAGATCTGTGTGTATTCGGCGCTGTTGCAGGAGCACATGATCTGATAGATCTCCTCCTCGCACAGCGCATCAAAATGCTCGGAAATCACCAGCTTTTCGCTGCCAAAGGAAAAGTATTGTGCCAGATCGGGGTCTGTCCCGTTTGTTACGATAAAGTGCTCATTGCTGATAGCAGCTGCCCGGTGCATCTGCTTCAGGTTTTGTAGAATCTTGTGTTTGTCGTCAGCGTCCAGCGGATTTTTGAAGAGCACAGTATCCTTGCTGCGGACATAGGAGCCGTTGAAGGTAAGCCAGATATCAAAATCGACACCTTCAAAATGCGGGATGGAGAGATAGCCTCTGCCGGTCGCCATGCACAACAAGACCCCGTTTGCTTGCAGCTGCTGTAAAGCCTGCACAGTTTTTGGGGATGGCTCCTTGCTGCCCAGCTTGAGCAAGGTTCCGTCTACATCAAAAAAAGCAATTTTTATCATACGACACCTCTGGTAAAAATATTTTTATTTCTCCACCTTGCTCAGCAGGATGCGGTCATTATCCAGATTTTTGCCCGCGTTCTCGCGGAACTTTTCCAGCAAATCGTCCACGGTCATTTTGCTGCGCTCTGCACCCTTTACGTCGAACACGATGCGCCCGGCGTCCATCATCAGGGTGCGGTTGCCCAGTTCCAGCGCCTGATGCATATTGTGGGTCACCATCAGGCAGGTGATCTTTTTCTCAGCCACGATGCTCTTGGTCAGCGCCAGAACTTTTTCGGCGGTGGCGGGGTCCAGCGCGGCGGTGTGCTCGTCCAGCAGCAGGAGCTTCGGGGTGACAAGGGTAGCCATGAGCAGGGTAAGCGCCTGCCGCTGCCCGCCGGAAAGCAGCCCCACCGGCTGCTTCATGCGGTCCTCCAGACCCATGTCCAGCAAAGCCAGCTTTTCGCGGAAAAGCGCCTTGTCCTTGCGGGAGATGCGGGAGAAGATGGCGTTGGACGCAGTGCCTGCCCGCAGGTAAGCCAGCGCCAGATTTTCCTCGATGGTCATGTTGGGCGCGGTGCCCTTGAGCGGGTCCTGGAACAGATGCCCGATGACCTTGCTGCGCTGGTGCTCCGGCGCAAAGGTGATGTCCTGCCCGCCCAGCAGAATGCTGCCCTCGTCGGCGATAAAGCCGCCGGTAATGGCATTGAACAGGGTGGATTTGCCCGCGCCGTTGGAGCCCACAATAGTGGCAAAATCTCCGGCTTCCATCTGCAGGCTCACTCCGGCAAGCGCCACCTTTTCGTTGACGGTGCCGGGGTTAAAGGTCTTGTGCAGGTCGTTCAGCTGCAGCATTTCCATGTTACTGTCCCTCCCTGTTGGTCACGGTGCGGCGGGCACGGGCGGCGTGCCGGCGCTTTTCAAAGGCGAAGTGCTCCCGGATGGCGGGCATGGAGATGGCCACTGCCACAATGATGGCAGAAACCAGCTTCATGGCCGCGGCGGGCACGTTGAACCGCAGCGCCACGGCCACGATAAAGCGGTACAAACAGCTGCCGAACACCACGCCAAGGATGCGGCGCAGCATGGTGCGCTTGCCCACCAGCGTCTCGCCGATGATGAGGGAAGCCAGTGCAATGGTCACCATACCGGTGCCCACATTGATATCGCAGCTTTTCTGGTACTGTGCCAGCAGCCCGCCGGACAGCGCACACAGCGCACCGGACACGCACAGACCCACCGTGATGGTAAAGGCAGGGTTGATGCTGGAAGCCCGCACCATGGCGGCGTTATCGCCGGTAGCACGGATGGAAAGACCCAGCCGCGTGCCCAGAAAGCCCAGCATCGCCGCGCAGGCTACAGCAATGATGCCTGCCGCCAGTGCCAGCTTGTACCAGCTGCCCAGAAAGCCCAGCGAAGTCTTTGCCATCGAGAAGATGGTAGGGGTCTTGACCAGCGACATGGTGGAAGAAAAGCCCATCACCGCCAGATTGATGGTGTACAGGCCGGTGTTGACAATGATACCGGCCATAATGCTTTCCACCCCGAGCCTTGTCTGCAAAAAGGCGGTGACAAAGCCGGAGCACACCCCCGCAGCCATGGCTGCCGCCAGTGCAAGGATGGGGTGACCGGTCAGCGCCACCTGACAGGCCACGGCGCAGCCCAGCGTAAAGCAGCCGTCGGTGGAAAGGTCGGCAATATTCAGGATGGAGTAGCTCAGAAACAGTGCCAACGCCACCAGTCCGTAGATGCAGCCCAGCTCCAGCGCTGTCTGCAAAACGTTGAGGGAAAAAATACTCGCCAGCATGGTGTATGCTCCTTTTATGTTTTTTGAATCCCCTTTTCACGGGAGGGGTCGTAAAGGTAAACGGGCTCGCCCTCTCAGTCAAATCCTCCGGATTTGCCAGCTCCCCCAAAGTGGGAGCCCTTGGCAGTCCACGCAAAGTTCATCTCTTTGCCAAGGCCTCTCCCTTTGGGAGAGGTGTCACCGCAGGTGACGGAGAGGGCGAGGATGCTGCCCTTGCGCAGCAGAACCTTTCCCCCAGAACTGCCAAAAGCTCTCCCTTGCGGGAGAGCCGGAAAAGCCGTCAGGCTTTGACAGAGCGGGGCGTTCAGGAGAAGTTCTCGGCGGTGGTCACCTCGCAGATCTCGGTGCAGTAGGGCTTGAAGGCTTCCTTCAGGGTAGCCAGATCCAGACCCAGCGCTTCGGCGGTCTCGGTGTTGATGGTGACGATGCCGTTATCAAAGGTCTGGTAGGGCAGGTCTGCGGGGGTCTTGCCGTCGCACAGCAGCTGGCTGACCATATCGGCGGTGGCTTCGCCCAGCTGGACGTAGTCCACGCCGTAGCCCACCATTGCGCCGTTCAGTGCAAAGCTGTCGGCACCGGTGTAGTGCTGCACACCGGCCTCGATGAAGCTTTCGTAGATGGACAGCTCGGCGGTCATGATGGTGTTGTCGGTGGGAGTGAACACGGCCTTGACCCCGGCGGCGACCAGTGCTTCGGCAGCCATCTGCACCTCGGCGGTGGTGGTGCCGTTCTTTTCTACCACCTTGATGCCGTTCTTCTCACAGAAGGCCTTGGCGTCCGCAATGGCCTGGGTGGAGGCATCCTGACTCAGGTCGTACAGCAGACCGATGGTGTCGATGCCGGGGTTTGCCGCCACGATCAGGTTCATGATGGCGTCGGTGTTCAGGGCATCGGAGGTGCCGGTGATGTTCTCCTCGCCGTCAAAGCCTGCGGCGGCGGGGTCGGTCACGGCAGAGTAGACCACCGGGATGTCGGTGTCCTCCACAGCGGCCAGCATGGTAGCGGCGGTGGGGGTGGCCACTGCCACGATCACGTCCACGCCGTCAGCCACAAGGTCTGCACCGATCTGGTTCAGGTTGGACTGGTCGGCCTGTGCGTTGGCATAGTAATCGGCGTAGTCAAAGGTGACCCCCTTCTCCTTGCCGATGGCGTCCAGACGGCTCTCCACAGATTCTACGATCTGGTTGAGGGAAGCGTGGTCCACATAGTTGACGATGCCCACCTTGAAGGTCTCGCCGGTGGCAGCGCTGCTGCCGGAAGCCGCTGCGGAGGAGGAGACCGCTGCACTGGAGACGGTGCTGGAAGCAGCGCTGCCGCAGCCGGTCAGTGCCATGGCAGAAACAGCAGAAGCGGCCAGAGCGGCCTTCAGGAAGCTGCGGCGGGAGATCATGTTCAGGTTTTTCATAGTGGTAACTCCTTTCCCGGAGCGGGCGGCAAATCAAAAGACCCGCTCCCTTTGCGGGACGGGTCTTAAAACAAAACGACCCTGTCCCTGTGTGTTATCCACAAGGACAGGATCGGTAAATTACGATTCTGCGGTGCCACCTTGCTTGCTCTGCATCCAATACAGCAGAGCCACTCACGGAGAGCCAACACTCCCCTGTCCTATAACGGAGACTTCCGTCCAAAGCTACTAGGGCTTGCGCCCGTTTGCCCGGCCCTCGGCGGCCCACGAATCTCTGCCCCGCTTTCGCCCGTTTGCACTGTCCGGGCTCACTGCAGATGCGCTGTGCAGGTTCTCTTCCGCCTCATCGGTTTGATTGCATTATACACTTTATCTTCGTAAAGTCAAGAGGAAATTTAAAATTTTTATTTTTCTGCCCGGTCAAAGTCATTCTTCTGCCGGGGTGCCGGTGCTGCGGCGCTTGCGGCGCACAAAGCAGGCAACGTACACCACCCACACCGGAATTGCCACGGCGGTGACCACCCGGCTGGCGGAAAGCCCGGCGGCCCGATACACAAAGTCGATGCTGCTTGCACCCGCCGGGCAGAGCACTGCCATCAGTCCCTCGTCCACCTGAAGGATATCGGCCTTTTCGCCGTTGACGTAGGCGGTAAAGCCGTCGTCGTAAGGCACCGAGAAAAAGACGAGGTTTGCCTTGTCCAGCGTGATCTCGGCATGGAAACCGGCATTATTCATCTGGAACACCGAGCAGCTGTGGGCGCGGCGGTCGGCGCAGTCCTGCGTGTAGCTGTCGTAGTGCAGGTCATCCAGCATGGCGTCCGGCAGCTCGGTCAGGTACTGGCCGTACTGTGCCACGTCCTCTTCCTCCAGCACCAGCGCCCGCATCAGCAGGTTGGAGCGCAGGGTCTTGACCGAAGCTTCGTAGGTCTGCTTGGTCACATAGTAGTCGTAGGTAAAGCCCATGGGCACATAGTTGTCGTTGTGGTACAGCGCGTAGCCGTCCACATCGGCAAGGTAGGTCCAGTCCGCGTCTGCTTCGTCCTCAAAGCTCTCGCGCTTTTCCGGAGTGGTGATGAGGTACTCCACGCTCAAAAGGCCGCGCAACGCGTAGTTTGCGATCTCCGGCTCGCTGCGCACATCCCGCTTGACCCCCAGCGCCGGGTAGAAACTGAGGATGCTGGGTGCAGCCGTGCTGCCGAAGTATTGCAGGCAGCTTTTATCCAGCCACATCCCGATGTTGTCGTGGATCTTGTAGGTGTCTATCCGGTAGTCGCCCTCCGGCAGGTCGTTTTTCAGCAGCAAGGCGTTGGTGTCCTGCTCCACAAGGTCGCTGTCGGTGTACCACTGCCCGAACTTGCCAATGCCGATGTGTACCATGGTGAATGCGCAGGCAAACACCAGCACTGCCGCCGTCATGCGCTGCACCAAACGGCTGTCCTGCCGCCACTTGCTGCAAAGAACGCGGTACAGCATAAGCCCCAGCAGGCCGAAGCCCAGCACGACAAAGAACTGTCCCGGGTTTTTCAGCACGCCCAGCGACCATGTCTCGGTGGTATCGTCCCGCACGGGCACCACCGCAAAAACAAGCGTAGCCAGCATGATCCAGCCGATGCCCCGGGCGGGTGCATCCAGATCAACGTCCGGGTCCTCCAGCGCGTTCACGGTCATGGCAGCAAGGATGAGGGTGGGCATATAGTACCAGCGGGCGTAGTAGCTGGAATTGAGCGCGTAGAAGGCGCTGTTCAGCACCGGCACCAGCGCGCACACGGCGCATACCGCCACGATGCGCTTTTTGCTGTCTGCCTTCCGGCTGCGCCAGTAGGCCATGGCACCGGCCAGACTGCACAGCGGCAGATAGGCCGTCATGCTCGTCCACTTGATGACGCCCTCCGACCAGACCGAGGTAAGATAAGGGGAGTCCGGCGGTAGGATCCAGCTGAGCAGGATGGCCAGATACTGCTGCACCTTGGAGTAGGTCAGGAAGCCCCACCCGGAGGAAAGGTCGATGGTGCGTGGGTTCTGCAGCAGACTGAGCACCGCCGGGAACAGCAGCAGACAGCCCATGGCTACGCCCAGCACGCTTTCCCACAACAGATGGCCGAACTTGCGCCCGGTCAGCCGGAAGTCCCGCGCCGAAAGCTTGCACACAAAGTAGATGCACAAAAAGAGCACCTGTCCCACAAAGAAGAAGTAGTTATTGAGCAGGTTCACCGCCACCCAGAAGGCGAACAGGCCGTGACGATCCTCATAAATGGCTTCGTCCAGCGCCCAGAGCAGGTATGGAAACAGCGCCACCACATCCACAAAGTGGTTGAAGAACACGTTGTACACCGCAAAGCCGGAAAGCGCGTACAGACAGGCACCCAGCACCGCGTAGTTCGCATTTTTGACGTAGCGGCGCAGGTACAGGTACGCGCCGCCGCCCGCCACGCCGAACTTGAGCACCAGCAGCGGCACCATCATATAGGGCAGCCAGCTTTGCGGCAGCAGTACCGACAGCCAGAAGAACGGCGAGCCGTACAGATAGAAGGAGTAGGCGTTCATCACCCCGCTGCCAAGGTCGGTCGCCCACGAAAAGGTATTGCGCGGCGCACCGGCAAAGGCGCTGTCCGGGTAGCCCGCGCCCTTGACGAAGCCGTTCATATACCGGTAAAAGCTGATCTGCTGGCTGTTGAAATCGCCGGCATAGTGGAAAAAACCACCGTCAAGGAGGTAGAAGGGCAAAAAGAAGATGGCCGCCGTCAGGGCGCACAGCCCCGCCGCCTGCCAGAATTTTTTATGGCTCTGCCCGCTTGGTGTGAGCAGCCGTGGCTTTATAAACTTTTCCATAGCGTTCCTCTTTCTCCGCGCACCGGCGCGGAAGTGGATTTGATGACACCTTGTAGTATAGCACGACGGCGTACAAGAAAAAAGGGCTTGACAACCAAGCGCCCGGCGGGTATGGTGAAGAAAAGGAGGCGTATTGTTATGCTGTATCCCTTCAGCGCCTTACTGGCGCGCATGAAGTACATTACCCGGTGGAGCCTGATGCATTCCACCCGGGCGGAATCCCTCAGCGAGCATACCTGCGACACCGCGCTGCTGGCGCACCTGCTGTGCCTGATTGCCAAACACTACACCGGCACGCCCTGCCGCCCCGAGGTGGTGGCGGTGGCGGCGCTGTACCACGACGCACCGGAGATCATTACCGGGGATATGCCCACGCCGGTCAAGTACCACTCCCCGGCGCTGCGGGACGCCTACAAGGCGCTGGAGACCGAGAGCGTGCGCTCCATGGCAGCCCTGCTGCCCGCAGAACTGGCCGCAGAATTGACCCCCTGCATGGACGGCAGCGCCCTGACGGCAGAGGAGCACCGGCTGCTCAAAGCCGCCGACCGGCTGAGCGCGCTGATCAAATGCACCGAAGAGCAGCGCAGCGGCAACCACGAATTTGACGCCGCACTCACGCAGCAGCGCACTGCGCTGCAGGCCATGCACTGCCCGGAAGCCGACTGGTTTCTGGAACACTGCCTGCCCTGCTACACCCAGAATCTGGACGAGCTGACGAAGCCGTAAAAAGCAACGCCGGACAGCCTGTTGGCTGTCCGGCATTGCTCTGATAAAAATATGTTTTCCGCTATCTATGCGCAAAGCGAAGCGGAGCGCATTTCAAATCGTCCCGCGCTGCGGCTTAAAGCTCTGCCAGAATGGCATCGCCCATGGCAGTGCAGCCAAGGCAGGTGCAGCCGTCGCTCATGTTGTCGGCAGTGCGCAGACCCTTGTCCAGCACACGGCTTACAGCATTCTCAATGGCATCGGCTTCTGCTGCCATGCCAAAGGAGTACCGCAGCATCATGGCGGCAGAAAGGATACAGGCGGTGGGGTTTACGATGTCCTTGCCTGCAATGTCCGGGGCAGAGCCGTGGATGGGCTCGTACAGACCCCGGGTGCCGTCACCAAGGCTGGAGGACGGGATCATGCCGATAGAGCCGGTGATCATGGAAGCTTCGTCCGACAGGATATCGCCGAACATATTCTCGGTAACGATGACGTCAAACTGGGCGGGGTTCTTCACGATCTGCATGGCGCAGTTGTCCACGAACATCTCGCTGTACTCCACGTCCGGGTACTCGGCCTGCAGCCGGTGCATCACGGTGCGCCACAGACGGCTGGTGTCCAGCACGTTGGCCTTGTCCACGCAGCACAGCTTTTTGCGGCGCTTGCGGGCGGTCTCGAAGCCGATGCGGCCAATGCGCTCGATCTCGTGCTCTGCATAGGGCATGGTATCCACGGCCTGCTTTTCGCCGTTTTCCAGCGTGTGGGTCTCGTGATTGCCGAAGTACACGCCGCCGATCAGTTCCCGCACGATGATAAAATCAATGCCCTGTGCCACGATCTCGGGCTTCAGGGGGCTGGCAGGCGCCAGCTGCGGCCAAATCTTCGCCGGGCGGTTGTTGGCGTACAGTCCCATCCCGGCGCGCAGCCGCAGCAGACCTTTTTCCGGCCGCTGCTCCCCGGGCAGACCCTCCCACTTGGGGCCGCCTACCGCGCCCAGCAGCACGCTGTCGGCGGCAAGGCACTTATCCAGCTCGTGCTGGGGCAGCGGGTCGCCATATTTATCAATGGCTTCGCCGCCCATGGCGGCAGCGGTATAGTGGAAGGTGTGGCCGTACTTTTCGGCCACCTTATCCAGCACCCGGAGGGTCTGTTTTACGATCTCCGGGCTGGAGCAATCGCCCCAGATGACAGCAATATTTTTTTCCATGAGGTACTCCTTCTATGCTCAAAACGCCCCTGATAGCCCCACTCTCTCAAAGCCTTACGCCCTCTTTTGGGGATGGGGTTATTTCTGGATGGCCTTCATCAGGCCGCCGGCGGAGATGATGTTCTGGATAAAGGGCGGGAAGGGCTCGGCGTGGAACACCTTGCCGTTGGTCTCGTCGGTGATGACGCCGGTGTCAAAATCCACCTGAACGGTGTCCCCTGCTTCAATGGCGTCCACAGCCTCCGGGCACTCCATGATGGGCAGGCCGATGTTGATGCTGTTGCGGTAGAAGATGCGGGCAAAGCTTTTGGCAATGACCACCGCGATACCGGCGGTCTTGATGCACAGGGGCGCGTGCTCGCGGGAAGAGCCGCAGCCAAAGTTCCAGCCGCCCACCATGATATCACCGGGCTGCACCCGGTTCACAAAGTCCTTGTCGATATCCTCCATGCAGTGGCTGGCAAGTTCCTTGGCATCCTGCGTGTTCAGGTGGCGTGCCGGAATGATGACGTCGGTATCCACGTTATCCGGGTATTTGAAAACAGAACCTCTTGCGTTCATGCTCATGCTCCTTTCGGGTCAGACCGTGCGCGGGTCGGTGATGCAGCCGGTCAGGGCGCTGGCGGCGGCGGTGGCGGGAGAGGCCAGATAGACCTCGCTGTCCACATGACCCATGCGTCCCACAAAGTTGCGGTTGGTGGTGGAAACGCAGCGCTCGCCCGCTGCCAGAATGCCCATGTAGCCGCCCAGACAGGGGCCGCAGGTGGGGGTGGACACGATGCAGCCCGCATCGATAAAGGCGGTGGTCCAGCCCCGCAGGATGCACTCCTTATAGACTGCCATGGTGGCGGGAATGATGATGCCACGCACGCCCTTGGCGATGTGCTTGCCCTTGAGGATGTTGTAGGCGGCTTCCATATCCTCTAAGCGGCCGTTGGTGCAGCTGCCTATGACCACCTGATCGATCTTGATGTCCTTGCCCTCGCTGGCAACATGGGTGTTCTCGGGCAGATGGGGGTAGCTGACGGTGGGCTCCAGTGCGCCGAGGTCGATCTCGATGGTCTTTTCGTACACGGCATCAGGGTCGGCTTCGTAGAACACCGGCGGGCGCTGGCTGCGGCCTGCAAGGTAAGCCTTGGTCACCTCATCTACCGGGAAGATGCCGTTCTTGGCACCGGCTTCAATGGCCATATTGCAGATGCACAGGCGGTCGTCCATGGTAAGGCTTTCCACGCCCGGGCCGGTGAACTCCATGGATTTATACAGTGCGCCGTCCACACCGATCATGCCGATGATGTGCAAAATCAGGTCCTTGCCGGACACCCGGGGATTGAATTTGCCAGTGAGCACGAACTTGATGGCAGAGGGCACCTTGAACCATGCCATGCCGGTGGCCATGCCTGCGGCCATATCGGTGGAGCCTACACCGGTGGAGAAAGCGCCCAGTGCACCATAGGTGCAGGTGTGGCTGTCCGCGCCGATCACGCAGTCGCCGGCGGTGACGATGCCTTTTTCCGGCAGCAGGGCGTGCTCAATGCCCATCTGGCCTACATCGTAGAAGTTGAGGATATCGTATTTATTGGCAAATTCCCGGCACTGCTTGGACTGGGTAGCGCTCTTGATATCCTTATTGGGTACAAAGTGATCCAGCACGATGGCGATATGCTCTTTATCGAACACGCGGTCAAAACCGGCGCGCTCAAACTCGTTGATGGCCACCGGGGTGGTGATATCGTTGCCCAGCACAATGTCCAACTTTGCGTTGATCAGCTGGCCTGCCTTGACCTCCGGCAGTCCGGCGTGTGCGGCAAGGATCTTCTGCGTCAGGGTCATTCCCATGGTAGTTTTCTCCTTTTTACTTTGATTTGCAGCTGTCGGCGGATACCCCTTCCGTCACGGCTTACGCCGTGCCACCTTCCCCAAGGGGACGGCTTTTCGTGGTGGCGGGTAACTTTTCCGACATTGCTATAAGGCGTCCCCTTGGGGGAGCTGTCTTTGCGAAGCAAAGACTGAGGGGGTCTTATCGATTATTGATCGCACTGACGAGGGCACGGATACCGGCCACAATGATGTCGGTGTCGGTACCGGCACCCCATGTAACCGTGTTGTCGCCCCAGACAAGGCCTACATAAGAGGCTGCGCGGGAGGTGGAGCCCTCGTCCAGACTGTGCTCAGAGTAGTTTTCCAGATGGAAGTCCATACCGGTGGCGCTCTGGATAGCGTTGGCTACAGCATCCAGACGGCCGTTGCCCACCGAGGTGACCACCTTGCGCTGGCCGTTCAGCTCCAGCGTGACTGTGGCGGTAATGCCGTTTACCTGTGCAAAATGGGCTTCCACCACATTCAGCGGCTTTGCGCGGTTGCGGTAGGTATCCTCGAAGATGTGCAGCACCTCGGCGGCGCTCAGCTCCTTGTGGCTGTGGTCGGACACGCTCTTGACCTTATAGCCCAGCGCCTCCCGCATCTTGGGGGGCAGATTGTAGCCGTAGTTCTGTTCCAGCACAAAACCGATGCCGCCCTTGCCGCTCTGGCTGTTGATGCGGATAACGTCGGCATCGTAGGTGCGGCCGATGTCGTGGGGGTCCACCGGGATGTAGGGACAGGTCCAGCGGTGTTCGCCGGTCTGCTTGCGGTACGCCATGCCCTTGGCAATAGCGTCCTGATGGCTGCCGGAGAAGGCGGCAAACACCAGCTGTCCGGCGTAGGGGGTGCGCTCGTAAATGTGCATCCGGGTCACCCGCTCATAGGTGGCGCAGATGGCGGGCATATCCGAGAAGTCCAGCTTGGGGTCTACGCCATGGCTGTACATATTCATGGCCAGCGTTACGGCGTCCACATTGCCGGTGCGCTCGCCGTTGCCAAACAGGCAGCACTCCACGCGCTGTGCACCCGCCAGCACTGCCAGCTCGGCACAGGCTACGCCGGTGCCGCGGTCGTTGTGGGGGTGGGTAGAGATGATCACGCTGTCGCGGTACTTCAGGTGCTTGTCGCAATACTCGATCTGGTTGGCGTACACATGGGGCATACTCATCTCCACGGTCACCGGCAGATTGATGATCATGGGGCGCTCCGGGGTGGGCTGCATGATATCCAGCACGGCGTTGCACACCTCTACGGCGTAGTCCACCTCGGTGCCGGTAAAGCTTTCGGGGCTGTACTCAAACAGGAAGTTGCCCTCGTACTCCTCGCTGAGCTGCTTTACCAGCTTTGCGCCGTCCACAGCGATCTGCTTGATCTCCTCCTTGGACTTGTGGAACACCTGTTCCCGCTGCGCCACGGAAGTGGAGTTGTAGAAGTGGATCACCGCCCGGGGTGCGCCCTTGACTGCCTCGAAGGTGCGGCGGATGATGTGGTCGCGGCACTGGGTCAGCACCTGCACCGTGACATCGGCGGGGATCATATCCTTTTCGATCAGGGTGCGCAGGAACTCGTACTCGGTCTCACTGGCGGCGGGGAAGCCCACCTCGATCTCCTTGAAGCCGATCTTTACCAGCATCTGGAAGAACTCCAGTTTTTCTGCAAGGCTCATGGGCACGATCAGCGCCTGATTGCCGTCCCGCAGATCCACGCTGCACCATGCGGGAGCCTTTTCAATATGGTCTTTTTTTACCCAGCTGTCATAACCGGCGGGGACCGGGTAGTATCCCGGTGCGTACTTGGTAGCGTCCATCATCCTGTTGTCCTCCTGATGTTGTGGTGCATAAAAATGCACCCCTTCCGTCTGCTCGTTTCACTCGCATCCACCTTCCCCAAGGGGACGGCTTTCCGGAATGCGGTAAAGTTTGCGGCATTGCCCAAAGGCGCCACCTTGGGGGAGCTGGCATCGCGCAGCGATGCCTGAAGGGGTATCCGCATACAAAAAGGCTCTCGTCTTTCAAGGCGAAAACCTTGAGAGACGAGAGCCTGTAAATTGCTTTTACAGGGCACCCGTGGTACCACTCTCCTTGCTGCACGGTCAGGTACAGCCACTTTGCACGATCGGCCAAGGCGGCGAATCGCTGCCCCTGTAACGGTGGGCATCCGTCAGAACCTACTTGTCCGTTCAGTTCTGCCGCTCAGGGGCCAGTATCCGAAGTTCTCTGCACCCGCCTTGCACCACCCGGCGGCTCTCTGCACGCAGAAGAAAGATCGTTTTATCCCCGTCAACGCATTTGCACTTTGTTGAAAGTGAGATAATTTTAGCACGCCTGCCAGAAAGTGTCAAGAAGTTTTGTTCATGGCAAAGATGAAAGCATTTCACAACAAGGCAGGGAAAATTATGCAAAATTTGGGTTATTGCCCTCTTTATTAAGAAACTGCTAAGTTTTTGCAAAGTTGCCCTCGCTGCGCTGTTGCCCTGCGGCAAGATGTGGTATACTGGACGCAGCAAACGAGTGGAAGCCCACTTTATAAGGAGGAACATCCCATGAAAGAAGTCAAGCCATCCAGAAAGCCGTTGGCCATCTACTATGCCATCGTGCTGCTGGTGCTGCTGGTCATCAATCTTGTGGTCATGCCGTGGCTGGCCGAGCGTCAGGTGCAGGAGGTAGACTACGGCACCTTTATGAGCATGACCGAGCAGGAAAACATCGGCAAGGTGGATATCCAGTCCAACCAGATCATTTTTACGGATAAGGACAACAAGCAGATCTACAAGACCGGCCTGATGAACGACCCCGGCCTGACCGAGCGCCTGTACGATGCCGGTGCGCAATTCTCCAGCGAGATCGTGGAGCAGGGTTCGCCGGTGCTCAGCTTTCTGCTGTGGTTCGTGCTGCCCATTCTGCTGTTCAGCTTCATCGGCAACCAGATGAACAAAAAGCTGATGGAAAAGGCAGGCGGCGGCCCGGGTGCCATGATGTTCGGCGGCGCGGGTAAATCCAACGCAAAGGTCTATGTGCAGTCCACCCACGGCATCCGCTTTGCGGACGTTGCCGGTGAGGACGAGGCCAAGGAGAACCTGCAGGAGATCGTCAATTATCTGCACGACCCCAAGAAGTATGAAGAGATCGGTGCTTCCATGCCCAAGGGCATTCTGCTGGTAGGCCCTCCGGGCACCGGCAAGACCATGCTGGCCAAGGCCGTGGCAGGCGAATCCAATGTTCCCTTCTTCTCCATCTCCGGTTCGGAGTTCGTGGAAATGTTCGTGGGCATGGGTGCTTCCAAGGTGCGCGACCTGTTCAAGCAGGCCAAGGAAAAAGCCCCCTGCATCGTCTTCATTGATGAGATCGACGCCATTGGTCAGAAGCGCAACAGCGGCCAGTTTGGCGGCAACGATGAGCGCGAGCAGACCCTGAACCAGCTGCTTACCGAGATGGACGGCTTTGAGGGCAACACCGGCGTCATCATTCTGGCGGCTACCAACCGCCCGGATTCCCTCGACCCTGCTCTGACCCGTCCCGGCCGGTTCGACCGCCGTGTGCCCGTGGAGCTTCCCGATCTGAAGGGCCGCGAAGAAATTTTGAAGGTACACGCCAAAAAGGTAAAGATCGCCCCGGGTGTGGACTTCAACACCGTGGCGCGCATGGCCTCCGGTGCCTCCGGCGCAGAGCTGGCCAACATTGTGAACGAAGCCGCCCTGCGTGCCGTGCGGGCAGGGCGCAAGAGCGTGACCCAAGCCGATCTTGAGGAGAGCATCGAGGTGGTCATTGCCGGCTACCAGAAGAAGAATTCCATCCTGACCGACCACGAAAAGTGCATCGTAGCCTACCACGAGATCGGCCACGCCCTTGTGGCAGCAAAGCAGTCCAACTCTGCCCCGGTGCAGAAGATCACCATCATCCCCCGCACCTCCGGCGCACTGGGCTACACCATGCAGGTGGACGAGGGCAACCACTACCTGATGAACAAGGCCGAGCTGGAAAACAAGATCGCCACCCTGACCGGCGGCCGCGCTGCCGAGGAGGTAGCCTTCAACTCCATCACCACCGGCGCGTCCAATGATATCGAGCAGGCTACAAAGCTTGCCCGTGCCATGCTGACCCGCTACGGCATGAGTGATGAATTTGACATGGTGGCACTGGAAACCGTGAACAACCAGTATCTGGGCGGCGATACCTCGCTGGCCTGCAGTGCCCAGACCCAGTGCGAGATCGACCGGAAGGTGGTAGAGCTGGTCAAGACCCAGCACGAAAAGGCCATCCGCATCCTGACCGAGAACCGCGCAAAGCTGGACGAGCTGGCACAGTATCTGTACCAGAAGGAGACCATCACCGGCGAGGAATTCATGGATATCCTCAACCGCGACAGCGCAGAAAACAAACCGGAGAACTCCTGAAAATAAAAAATTTTGAATCTTTTGCAATAATCCGGCCGCCGTATCCGTTTACAGAGCAGATACGGCGGTTTTCCATTGTGGATGCGCCGCAGCTGAACCATGGTTTAAAAACGATTATGATGCAAAAACAAAGGCAGTCCCTGCGGCTGCCGTTTTCAGGAGGTATTTCCTATGAAGATGCTGAACAAAAAGTTTGTCCGTACCCTGAGCTGTGCCGCTGTGGCGGTGTGTGCCGCTGCCATGCTGAGTGTGGGCGCATTTGCTGCCGAGGTGGATTCCACCTGCGTGGAGGGCTATCTGCCCCCGCAGGAGCAGATGGTGCAGGGCGACATTGCACTGCACAGTGCCGACGTTGCCGTGGGGGAAAAGGACCCCAGCTACGGCGGCTACGGTGCCCCAGAGGGCAACCCCATTCAGGGCAACATCATGCTGATTTCCGGTGACGAGCTGGCCGACACCGCAAAGACCGAGGCGCGCTACACCGTCAAGGGTCTGCTGGGCAAGCAGCTGCTGTACACCGCCCGCCAGAAGGACGGCGTGCTGACGCTGGACGTGCCCGCCGAAGTGGCTACCTTCCGCACCACCATCGAGGATATGCAGGCTCTGCAGGCCAGCGGCGTGAAAACGCTGGTGCTGGTGACCGAGAAGAACACCACCACCCTGAACCTCTCGCTGCTGTGCGAGGGACAGAAGTCCGGTACCCGCGTCACCCTGCGGCATCTGGGCAGCAGCGCCACCCTCTCTGTGGGTCTGCGCTGCCGCCGCGACCTGCTGATCGGCCGCTGAGTAAAAGGAAAAATCATTCTAAATAGCGCAATGCCGGAGCGTCTGCGGACGCTCCGGCATTGCATTTTCACGGGTTGGGTCGTAAAGATAAACGAGATGACAAGACCCCCGGCGGGCAGCCGGGGGTCTTGTCGTACGCTTATGGAGGCTTGGACAGGAATAAAAGGAAGATCACACTCCCCTTGCGGGAAAGAGAATCGCTAGTTACTTGCCGCGGACGGCTGCGAAACCGGCTTCCAGATCGGCAAGGATGTCATCAATATGCTCGGTGCCGATGGACAGGCGGATGGTGTTCTGGTAGATCTGCTGCTCGGCCAGCTCGGCGTCGGTCAGCTGGCTGTGGGTGGTGGAGGCCGGGTGGATAACAAGGCTCTTCACGTCCGCCACGTTGGCCAGCAGAGAGAAGATCTTCAGGTTGTCGATGAAGGTAAAGGCTTCCTCGCGGCCGCCTTTGATGTTAAAGGTAAAGATGGATGCGCCGCCGTTGGGGAAATACTTCTGGTACAGAGCGTGATCCGGGTGATCCGGCAGCGAGGGGTGGTTCACCTTTTCCACCTGCGGGTGGTTGGCAAGGAACTCCACCACCTTTTTGGTGTTCTCCACATGACGCTCGATGCGCAGGCTCAACGTCTCGGTGCCCTGCAGCAGCAGGAAGGCGTTGAAGGGGGAGATGGTAGCGCCGGTATCACGCAGCAGGATGGCGCGGATGTAGGTGACGAAAGCGGCCGGGCCTGCGGCATCCGCAAAGGAGACGCCGTGGTAGCTGGGGTTGGGGGCAGCAATGTTGGGGTAACGGCCGCTGGCCTTCCAGTCGAAGTTGCCGCTGTCCACGATGATGCCGCCCAGCGTGGTGCCATGGCCGCCGATAAACTTGGTGGCAGAGTGCACCACGATATCTGCGCCGTGCTCGATGGGACGGATGAGGTACGGGGTGCCGAAGGTGTTATCAATGACCAGCGGCAGGCCGTGCTTGTGGGCGATGGCTGCAATGGCGTCGATATCCGGGATGTCGCTGTTGGGGTTGCCCAGCGTTTCCAGATACACAGCCTTGGTATTGGGCTGGATGGCTGCTTCCACCTGTGCAAGGTCGTGGGCATCCACGAAGGTGGTGTTGACGCCGAACTGGGTCAGGGTGTGTGCCAGCAGGTTGTAGCTGCCGCCGTAGATGGTCTTTTGTGCCACGATGTGGTCACCGGCCTGTGCCAGTGCCTGAATGGTGTAGGTGATGGCAGCTGCACCGGAAGCGGTAGCCAGTGCTGCCACGCCGCCCTCCAGCGCTGCAATGCGCTTTTCGAACACATCCTGCGTGGAGTTGGTCAGACGGCCGTAGATGTTGCCTGCATCGGCCAGACCAAAGCGGTCTGCGGCGTGCTGGCTGTTGCGGAACACATAAGACGTGGTCTGGTAGATGGGCACCGCACGGGCATCGGTGGCGGGGTCGGCCTGCTCCTGACCGACATGAAGCTGCAGGGTCTCAAATTTATATTCAGACATTGTTATTTACCTCTATTTATATACCAATAGTATTATTATTGTGTGTAAAAAATCCCGATGCGTTTTCAAAGGCGCACCGGGCAGTGTGGTCTACCGGAGCTGCTGTCACATTCGGGTACACATTCGCGCAGCCGAGGGCAACATACAGTACACATCCGATGCCGGTGCCCGGTGGGTATGCATTCGCCCACAGCGATAATTCGCGTGCAGCAGTTCTTTCCAGATCAGCTTCATCTTTGTGCCCTCCTTCCGGTAAAACTTTTCCATCCCTCTATGGTCTCCGCCCGCCGGGGAACCTCTGTTTCATTTCCCTACAAGACTGGTGGATTGGATGTTTGCATTATATTCTCTTTTACCCAGTTTGTCAATAGGTTAATTCCACTTTTTTCAAGGATGTATTTTTTGCATGATATATCCGCCTGTGCTGCCCGTATTTTTTGCACAGTTTGGCAAAAACGATTTCCTCTGCCGGTGCACTGCAGACGTATCCTACACACAAAAGACCGCGTCTCATCTGCTGGTTCAGACAAGGCGCGGCCTTTTGCGGTATTTGGTTTGGGGTATAGGAGGAATCATGTCCCTGAGAGGGGGCTTGCGGCTCTCCCCCTCCCGGTGATTTTATGATACCCGAAAAATTCTACGAAATTATGCTTATTTTATGAATGTGTTGTAAACATTACTCCGGGGCCTTCATGCTTTCCACCATGCTGATGCGCCGGACGTGCCGCCGCATCACAAAGCAGACCACCACGGTAAACACCATGGTCAGCGCCACCGCCAGCAGGTAGCTGCGGGGGGCGATGGTGCGGATGAACATGAGCTGATCCATCTCCACGGTCAGGATGATGAACTTGTGTAGCGGCACACCCAGCGCCAGACCCACGCCGGAGCCGATGAGTGCCAGCAGCTCGATCTCGCGGAAGATGTAGCGGTACACTTCCTGATCGTAGAAGCCCAGCACCTTGATGGTCGCCAGCTCCTTTTTGCGCTCGCCAAGGTTGACGCTGATCAGGTTATACAGCACCACAGCCGCCAGCGCCGCCGCACAGATGATGATCAGCACCACCACATAGCCCAGACTGACGATGAGGTTATCGAACAGTTCGGTGGTATCCTCGGTAAAGCTGATGCTGCTGACGTAGTTGCAGTCCAGCAGGTCGGTGCGCAGGGCGTTATACCCGGCAGCATCGGTGCAGGTGGTCTGCCCGTAGACCGTGTTCCACGGGATCTCTGCCGTGCCCAGCAGGCTTTCCAGCTGTGCGCGGGGGAGGTACAGCCGGGTGAACATATAGTTTTCCGTGATGCCGGTCAGGGTCAGCTCCACCCGGGTGCCCTCGGCGTTTTCCACCCAGAAGGTATCGCCGGTGTGCAGACCCAGATTCTCGGCGGTCTTTTCGGTCAGGATGGCGCTGCCGCTGTCAAAGCTGATGGCCTTGTGTCCCTTGCGGGTGCGGAAAGTAACGTAGCGGGTCAGGTCGCTGTCCTTGGCGGCAGCCACGATACTCACGCTTGCACTCTCGCCTGCGGCATTGTAGATGGTAGTGGATTTGGTATACACCGCGCCCCAGTTCTGCACGGCGCTGTTGCTGTCCAGCTCCTCTGCCAGCCCCTGCTCTACGGTCAGGGCTTTGGGGTCGCTGAGGGTGATGGACATATCATTGTGGGTCAGCTCGGTAGACTGCTTTGTGACGATAGGCAGCAGGGAATCCTGAATGCCAAAACCGATGAGCAGCAGCGCGGTGCAGCCCGCCACGCCCAGCACGGTCATGAAGAACCGCTTTTTATACCGGAACAGGTTGCGGGCGGTGGTCTTTTGGGAGAAGGACATCCGCTGCCACAGCGGAGTGATGCGCTCCATCAGGATGCGCTTGCCCGCCACCGGGGCCCGGGGCAGCAGCAAAGCTGCGGTCTTTTCCGCCAGACTGGAACGGCAGGCGAACCATGTGGCAAAGCCGATGACGGCGGCGCTGATGCCCACGCTGGCGGCTGCCATACCCGGGTAGAAATGCAGGGTAAAGGTGGGCAGGCTGAACACCATCTGATAGGCGTTCCAGATAATGATGGGAAACACCACAAAGCCCACCACCATGCCGACGATGCTGCCCAGTATGGTGGCAAGCAGGGCGTAGAACAGGTACTTGCCCGCGATGCTGAGGTTAGAGTAGCCCAGCGCCTTTAAAGTGCCCATCTGCAGGCGGTTCTCGTCCACCATGCGGGTCATGGTGGTGGTTGCCACCAGCGCCGCCACAAGGAAGAAGAACACCGGGAACACCCGGGCAATGGCGTCCATGCGGTCGGCGTACTGAGCAAAGGTGACGCAGCTCATGGTGGAGGTGCGGTCCAGCACATACCACTCGCCTTTTTTGATCTGGCTCACCTGCTCCTCGGCATCGTTCAGCTGGGCAAGGCCGTCCGCCAGTTTCTGCTCTGCCTCGGCTTTCTGGCTCTCGTACTCGGTGCGGGAAGCTTCCAGCTGGGTCTGCCCGGCGTTATACTCTGCCCAGCCCTCTTCCAGCTGCTTTTGTGCGGCATCAAACTGAGTGTAGGCGCTGGCTGTGCCGGTGGTCAGCTGCAACTGTCCCTGCAAAAGCTGCAATTTCATCTTGCGCAGCGCGGCCTTGGCTTCGGTCACCAGCTGGTCGTTGGAGAGGTTCGGTGAGGAGATGAGCCCCTGCTGGTACATCTGCCGCTTGCCCGCGTCCAGCTGCTGCTGATAGCCCTGCAGCTGGTTATAGATGTTGTCGTAAGCGGCCTGCGCCTTGGCCAGCGCATCCCGCAGTTCAATGTAGTCCTCGTCCTCCGGCTCGGCTTCGTCCAGCGCCTTTTCGGCGTTGCGCAGGGCAGCTTCCGCGTAGGTCAGCAGCGGGTCTGCCACCTTTTTCAGGTTGACCAGCAGTTCTATCTGCTGTAACTGTTCCTCAAATTCCAGCACCTGCGCTTCGCTGCTCACCAGCTTGTCGGCACCGCTCTGCATGGTGTCCGGCAGGGCAGCCTTCTGGGCGGCAAGCTCCTTTTCACCGGCTTCCAGCTGCGCCTTGGCGGCATCCAGCTGCTGCTGCGCATCTGCCAGCTTTGTCTCGGCTTCGGCAAACTGGCGCTCGGCTTCTGCCTTCTGGCTGTCGTACTCCGCGCGTGCTTCGGTCAGCTTGTCGTTGGCGGTGTCCATCAGTTCTTCCCGCCGGGCGGTGCACTGCACGCTCTGGATGGCCTTGAGCTTTTCGGCTACGGTATCCACTGCGGCCTGATATTCATCGGAATAATTATCATACAGTCCGGTGTTTTCCGCTTTTATATAGCACATCGTATAATAATCTGCGGTCAAAGTGCCCTCCGGCACAAACAGAATGCAGTCCAACTGACCATCGCCCACGGTGCTGCTCTCGGAATCGGAGGAAAAATGCAGCGGGTCCTGCACCGTGCCCACCACCGTGAACACCTGCCCGCTGACCCCCTCGGTCTCTTCCGGCAGGGTCAATTGGGTGCCCAGCTCCACCGGGCTGCCGTGGCCCATCACGTGCACCACGCACTCCCCGGCAGCTTCCGGCATCCGGCCGGACAGCAGTACCAAGCGGTTCATATTCTCCGGCGTATCGGCCTGCGGGTCGGCAGGCAGCTGATACAGCCGCGCCACCGTGGTCTGCTCGTTCCCTGTCCAGTTTCCTTCTACGTCCTGATACTTCACCGCCTGCACGGCGTCTACCCCGTCCACAGCGGCAATGGCGTCGATATCGCCCTGACTCAGGCCAAGCGTGGACAGCACCCGCAGGTCGAACACATTCTGCTGCACATAATACTTCTGGGCAGCGGTGCGCATATCGGGAGCAATGCACATCAGGCCGGTAAGCATCATCACCCCCAGCGCCACGATGCCAAACAGGGACACCACCCGGCTGATGCTGCTTTTCATCTCGCGCAGGATATTTTTGCGGTAACTTTTCTGCACAGTTCTCACCACTCGATCTGTTCCACCGGCACCGGGTGCTCGTTGACCTGATTGGACACGATGCGGCCGCTGCGCACCTGAATGATGCGGTCAGCCATACCGGTCAGTGCCGTGTTGTGGGTAATAACAATGACGGTGCGTCCGGTCTTGCGGCAGGTATCCTGCAAAAGACCCAGCACCTGCTTGCCGGTGCGGTAGTCCAGCGCACCGGTGGGCTCGTCGCAGAGCAGCAGCTTGGGGTTTTTGGCCAGTGCGCGGGCAATGGACACCCGCTGCTGCTCGCCGCCGGAAAGCTGCGCCGGGAAGTTGTTCAGCCGCTCGCCCAGACCCACGCTGCGCAAAGTCTCGGCGGGGTCCAGCGGGTCGCGGCAGATCTCGCTGGCAAGCTCCACGTTTTCCAGCGCGGTCAGGTTCTGCACCAGGTTGTAGAACTGGAACACAAAGCCCACATCGTACCGGCGGTAGGTGGTCAGTTCCCGGGCAGAAAAACGGCTCACGTTGCGGCCGTCCAGCCAGACGTTGCCCTCGTCGCAGTTGTCCATGCCGCCCAGAATGTTCAGCAATGTGGTCTTGCCCGCGCCGGAGGGGCCCACGATGATGCAGAACTCGCCCTTGTCCACATAGAAATTCAGGTGGTCTGCAGCAGCGATCTTCACACTGCCGGTCTGGTAATATTTACAGACATCTTCAAACTCCACAAAATGCTCCATGGCGTTTTTCCTTTCTGTCAGAATGCAAAATATTTCAATTTAAATATAGCATAAATCCACCGGAATTTGCAAAGCTCCCGGCGCGAATTTTCAAAAACTTAACAGACAACGCCTAAAAACGCAAAAAGGGACACCGGAGCGTCCGCAGACGTTCCGGTGTCCCGAGATATAAAGCTTCTGTACCGCCGCGCGGCGGGCATTGTCAGCTTATTTTGCAGCGTACCAGTCTGCGCTGGGCTGGTACTGACCGGCGGTCACGGCATTGCCCTGATAGTACAGGGTGCCGTCTGCGCCGCGGCTGTAATGGGAGAAGAACTCGTTCCAGATGGCAACGCTCTCCTCCTGCAGGTAAACGTGGGGGGTATCCTTGACCACGGTGTACTGCACCAGCGGCGCGTTGCCACCCATGAAGCTCTTGGTCACAAAAGCGCCATCGTAGGAGGTGCTCTGCACAACAGCCGCCTCGTTGGTGGCGTTGTGGGCGTTCCAGCCCTGCAGCGCCTTCACCGTGCCGTTATCCTCCACCAGCTCTGCCACGCCTGCCGAGTCGTACTCGCCAAGGAAGGCCCATGCCGGCAGCAGCACTGCGGGGTCAAGCTCCGGCAGCGGGGTGAACATATAGCCGATGGGTGCAATGGCGGCAAACCGGCTTGCATAGCGGCAGGCGGTAGCCCAAGTCATCAGGCTGCCGTTGGAGTGACCGGTGGCATACACGCGGGTGGTGTCGATGCTGTAATCCTGCTCCATGCGGTCCAGCAGGCTGTTGATGAACTCCAGATCCACGCTAGGGTCGGTATCCTTACCGGCCAGTGCGGCAAAAGGACCTGCCAGCCACATGGCGGTGGGAATGTTGCCCATTAGGTCTGCGGGACGCACCAGACCCTGCGCGAACACCACGATAAAGCCGTTCTGCTCTGCCACCTCGTACCAGCGGGACTCCTCCGCAATGGCGTACATGGAGGCGGTGTAGCCGTGCATCACCAGCACCAGCGGCACTTTTTTGCTGCCGGTATAGGTGGACGGCACATAGACCATCCAGCGGCGCAGCTCTCCGTTGACCCACTCCTCGTGGATATCAAAGCCACGGCGGGTAAAGTCCTCCGCCTTTGCTACGCGGCCCGGCAGCTGCAGCGCCATAAAGCGCTTGAACTGACCGGAGAACTTTTCCCAGATAGCAGCCGGGCACTGTGCCTTTTCGGTGACCCATACCTCAGCGGCAGAGCCTGTGCGGCTGCTGACATAAACACCGTCGCCCTTTGCCACAGCCTGGTTGGCTTTCAGGTAGAACTCCAGCGCTGCCTTATTGGTAGAATCAGCATTGGAGCGGACGAACCAAACGGGGGTATCCACCGTCTTTGTGGCAATGGCTTCCTCCTGCACGCCGCGGGTGGAGTCACCGGGGAAGGGCAGCACATACTGACCGCCCACTGCCTCCAGCGAAGCTGCCGGGACTTCCGCTGCATCCACAGCGCAGATGGAGCTGAAATCACTTGCCCAGCGAGCGCCGAACAGCAGGGCAGCCGCGCCGCCCTCCTTGTAGCCCACCAGTGCGGTGTGGGACTTATCCATGGAGAATGCGCCGGACAGCTTAACGCTCTTCTTACGCATGAGCTGATACAGTGCGTCCAGCGCTGCTGCGTCATCGCGACCGGCAGCGCTCAGGGAAAGATTCCAGCTGCCGCCGTTTTCGGGACCGAAAAATGCAACGGCGATCTTATTTTTGCTGGCAACCGTGCGCCACATACGACCGGTTACCGTGCCGGAGAACGCCTTTGCGGTGGTGTTATCCGGGGTCAGCACGATAACTGCCGGTGCCCAAGGATCCATGCCGTCGGGCAGGTAATAGGTAGCAGTGCCAACATTCTGACCGCCCACCGTCACCTGCGCATCATGGAACAAACCCACATTCACGTTCAGGTACGGGTTCTCCGGGTCGTAAGCAAAGGTCTTGCCATCGCCCAGGCCCATGGCTGCGGTCTTGCGGTCCACAGTGGTGTGCAGATTTCCGTTGGTCTGGTCCAGCTCTGTCGCAGCCAGAGCCGAGGGTGCCATAGCGGCCACGGTAGCGCCCAGCGCGGTAGCGGCGGAAAGCTTCATAAAATCGCGGCGTTTCATAGTGTTTTCTCCTTCTTGTAATTGTCTGCGTACTTTGTTATGCCCAGCTTTGAAGGCCGGACTCTCTTGCTTTTTCTCCGATTTTTTCCTCACAGCAGGAGCCTTTCTGCTTCAATGTTGTACAAAGAATACCATTTACATCAAGATTTGTAAATAGTATTTAGTGTTTTTTGTTACAATTAATATATTAGTATATTATTTTTTGTGAAAAGAGCTGATCAGCGAAAGTTCCCTATAACGCTGCTGTTTCTCATGATACACTTCCTTTTCTCTATGAAAACGCAAAAAGCCCCTGCACGCAGGGTGCAGGGGCTTTGGAAAGGTTTCCTTACTTGCGGTTTGCCAGCAGGTTCTCGATCTTCTTCAGGGGGTCGATGATGCTGGAAACGGACATATCGTGGTTCAGTGCCACCACAAAGTAGGCAGCGTACTTGGAAACGTCCACATCCACATACCAGTCGCGGGTCAGCAGCTCGGGCATACGGTAGGTCAGGTTGGTGCCCACAACGTAGGTCAGGGTGCCGTCTGCCACAGCCTTGTCGAACTTGTCCAGACCGCTGGTGAACAGGGGGAAGGTGGCGTTGGCGATGATGTTTGCAGCGCCGCGCTCCTTCAGGTTGCTGGCGACCTCCAGCATACTCTCGCCGGAAGCAATGATATCGTCCGCGATAAAGACGGTCTTGCCCTCCACGCTCTCGCCCAGATACTCATGGGCAACGATGGGGTTGCGGCCGTTCACCACGCGGGTGTAATCGCGGCGCTTGTAGAACATGCCGAGGTTGCAGCCCAGCACGCTGGAGAAGTACATGTTGCGGTTCATCGCGCCCTCGTCCGGGCTGACCACGGTGAACTTCTCCTTGTCGAAGGACAGGGTGGGGTCCTTCTTCAGCAGGCTCTTCAGCACCTGATAGGTGGGCATGGCGTTATCAAAGCTCATCAGAGGCACTGCGTTCTGCACGCGGGGGTCGTGTGCGTCAAAGGTGATGATGTTGCGCACACCCATGGTCTGCAGCTCCTGCAGAGCCACAGCGCAGTCCAGACTCTCGCGCACCACGCGGCGGTGCTGACGGCCGCCGTACAGGCTGGGCATGATAACGGAAACGCGGTGTGCCTTACCGGCCACAGCCTGAATCAGACGCTTCAGGTTTGCAAAGTGGTCGTCCGGGGACATGTGGTTCTCGTAGTTGAACAGCTTGTAGGTGACGCTGTAATTGCCCGGGTCCACCACGATAAAGATATCGTCGCCGCGGACAGACTCCTTGACCAGACCCTTGGCGTCGCCGCTCTGGAAGCGGGGGCAGTCGCAGGAAATAATGAAGGTGTCTTTTTCAATTCCGGCAGCCTTTGCCCAACGGACAAGGTGCTTGTCGATCAGGCCGGTCAGCTCCTCGGCACCGGGGCAGGCGATCAGCCGCATATCCGCCACACTGGGCTGCTCAAAGAAGGACTTAGGGGAAATTTCAATAGACATAGTCACATAACTCCTTATTGCTGTTTACCATCCGTACCATGCACACAAGTGCGCATATCTAGTTTTATTTTATCACATTTTGTCGATTGTTCCATATCAATTTGTTTCATGTGTGGATTTTCTGCGCCTTGCACAGCTGTTTTTCCTTTTCCTTTAAGAGAATGTGAGTTTCTTACAAAAACCCGACCAAATCTTTACCGTTTCGCAAAGTTTATCTGATTTTTGAAGAAAAGTAATACTTTTTCATCGCAGTAGCAAACGCCTTGGAGCATCCCCGCGCACCTTATTATAATGTTTATTTTTCCGGTGTACGGAGTGCTTCTGCCAGCCTGTCGCCGATCTCCTGCAGGCATTCCAGCAGCAGCGGGCTGAACTGGCTGCTTTGGGCGGTACAAAGCAGATACACCGCCGCCTTGTGGGGGTAAGGACGCCCGTTTTCGCCGCCGGTCAGTGCATCGTAAGCATCTGCCAGCCCCACCACCTGCGCTTCCAGCGGGATCTGTTCTCCCACCAGCCCATCAGGATAACCGGAGCCATCATATCGTTCGTGGTGCCAGCGGCAGATCTGTGCCGCCGTCTGCACAAAAGCCGCTTCCTGCCGGGTACTGTTTTCTTCCAGCATCTGTGCACCCAGCGTTGTATGCTGCCGCAGCAGTGTCTCTTCCTCCGCAGTCGGGTCGGTATTGCACAGCAGCCGGTTTTCCAGCTCTATTTTGCCGATATCGTGCAGCGCCGCCGCCAGTGTGATGCGGCGGCGCACAGAGCCCGTAAGCCAGTGCTGCCCGTTTTTCTGCGCCAGCTGTGCCAGCAGCAGTGCGGTAATGATCTGGATACGCCGCACATGGTTCCGGCTCTCGCCGTTGCGCTTTTCCATTACCCGGTTCAGCAGCGCAAGCATGATCCGGCTGTTCTGATCCGTTTCCCGGATCTGTTTTTCCACCGCAGCGCAGAGCCGCCGCTGTTTCGCGTACAGCCGCATGGTATTGCCGATGCGCTGGCACACCACCCGGGCGTCAAAGGGACGGCTGATGTAATCCGACGCGCCCAGATCAAAAGCGCGGCGCATGGCGTCCACCTTGTCCTCACTGGAGATCATGATGACCGGGATATCCTCCAGCATTTTCTGCCGGTCCATCTCCTCCAGCACCGCAAAGCCATCCATTCCTTCCATGTGGATGTCCAGCAGCACAATGGAAATACCGTCTCTGTTTTCCTCCAGCAGGTGCAGACACTCTTCCCCGCTGGTGGCCTCGGCGGTATCAAAGCGTCCGCCCAGTATCTCGGTGAGCATCCTGCGGTTCATGGCAGAATCGTCCACGATCAACACGCTCTGACGGCATTCCTGCCAGTCGTCTGTGTTCAACTGCTCCAGCATTCTGTTGCGTTCGTCTGCCATTTTCCTACCTCCTGCGGGCATTCTTCTGCTGCAAAGCTCCTGTTTTAGCCTGATTATACCCCGCCCTTTTCGGTCTCGTCAACGGAAGCAAAGCAATGCTGCGCTCTGTTGTTTATTCAAAATCCTTCGTATTTCAGTTGTTTTATCGTAGTTTTTGCAAAGTCTGTTTTTCTTCCGCGCACAAAACGACACATAAACAGGAGTGTAACGGTTTGTTTTATGCTGCATTTTCCGTAAAAACTCCCTCTTGATTTTACCTGTCAAATCCGGTATAATAAAAATCGCTCACAAAATGATACGCCGGTGTGTCGGAATGGCAGACGAGGGGGACTCAAAATCCGCTTCGTGATTTTTCTTGTCTGTACAAGAAATTCACGAGTGTGCGTTGAATTTTGAAGGTTTGTCGAAGCAGGATTTCTTACATCCCTCCTGAACATCCCTCCAATCTTCAGAAACCGGTACGAATGTCTCAAAATTGAATATCAGCCGATGTGGCGGAATGGCAGACGCAAACGACTCAAAATCGTTCGGGAAACCATGTGGGTTC